>Ga0210059_1000733_pt1 | contig 44666 bp, 26 predicted proteins | sample Ectturendosymbi2_FD_188042 | JGI IMG/M metagenome (GOLD analysis project Ga0210059, IMG submission 188042) | Ecteinascidia turbinata endosymbiont from Florida, USA - Sample 2 (SPAdes) (version 2) | ecosystem: Host-associated > Tunicates > Ascidians > Unclassified | place: Key West, Florida... | reverse complement strand
TTTAGGGAGACCAAGCGAACTTTAGCTTTCGTGAATGTCGTCCTTGTTACATCTAAGATCGAACCCATGTAGAAACTTTCGGATGTAACTAAATGCGGCTATCTAGATTTTATATGGTCTAGAAACCTGTTATAACTGAAAACAAGTCTTTCTAAGAGACTTTGTTTTCTGTTTTCAGTCAGAAGTTCAAGCTGTTGGTCGTAACGGTGTTTCCACCTGAAAGTCGCGACAGCACTCACAACCAGCCGTTCGAGCTTTAGCATGGCTGCAAGGCAGAGCTCCGTTTTACGTCTGATGCAAAACCAAAAATGGTTTAAACAACCGAAGGAGATCACTCGTCGAAATCGACAAACGATCTGAACTTGACTGCGAAAATCGCCCTATTTATACCCAAAAATCACGCGTTGAGGGCGTGATCACTGCACGCAGGATTCTCAAGTTCAGCCGGAAAGTCCCTAAGGGTATTTGCACTTCCTGTCTGGCTTATCACATGATCAGGTCGTGACAGGAAGTGAAAATACGAGCGTTATCAGAACGTGATTGGAGTGAGAGCAGAGCGAGGTTCTGTTCATGTTCAGTATGTAATTCATGCTTGCTTCTTGATGCTTGGCCTGTTTCGACGTTCATCAGTATTTCTTTGTCTTCTCAGTGCTGGTGGTGAATCCAGTCTTCTTTATTGTTGAGTATTGTTTTATTTTGTAATACTTTATTTTAGATGTAGTAGACTTTATGTCTGCTACACATAGTTGTTTGGTATGAAGGCCAAGTCGTCAGATGCTTGTCATTGGATTGGTGGTGGTTATGAAGCAACGTTGCCTATTTAAAAAAATACCAAACTACCACCTACTGTATATATTAGCCGGTCACTTATTCGGAATAGAGTAATGACCGAGCTCGAAAGTGCGGTGATGTTTAAATATTTTTCTTGAAAGAGGTCTCCAGCGAATGAATTATTGTTCACGCACGCGGCTTACATATGTTCAAACTGAGTACATACGCGTCTTGCAAAGCTTGGTTAACAAGGTTTTGCAACTCCATACTTGTTTCGGTTTCATTACCTCTGTTCATCGGAAATGAAACCTGTTGCAAGTTAAGATACTATTTTGATTTCAGGTGGTTGTTCGCCTCCGGCAAACGAACAGAAGCCAAACAGGTGTGTGCGCTGATTGCAAAGAGAAACAACACAAAGCTGGAGGAATCAATATGGAAAGAAGCTGAGAAACGAAGTTTAATAAATTCAGAGAAAAAGGTTTATTTAATATTTGGTTTGTTCGTTGTGGAAATTTAATTCATTTCTGAACAACTATTATTTTGTGAAAAGAGCTTATTTTCTTTGGTGGCATTTCATTGATAGGCATGCTTAGACCATCATCAAAAACAGACAACCTTTCTCAGGTCACAATAACCGTTGTTTTAATCTCTTCTTTAGTTAACTTTTGGCTTACCCACAGAACTTCTGAATGTTTATTGCTCAGTAACGTTTTTAATAAAATCAGACAACTATTAAATTTTAGTTAAATTTTCGCTCTCCTGTAAGCTCATATAGACCTGTGCTTTCTGAAGAAACCTCACTTTTCCAAAGCAAAGTTCTTTGCTGCAAAAGTTTTTTCTACGGCAAGCTATACCCCCAGTTATACTTCTCGAATGGGGAACCGGACAAATACGTATGACTCGTAGCAGTTTAGTGTTCTTCGAGTACACTTCACGGTTTAATGAAGGTATACGTGCGTTTTAGCTGAAGAAGCAAAGATAGGAGTTGTGCCGTTTCTATCATGGGTATATTTTCCCACCATTTGCGAGTGTTTTGCAAGGATTAACATAGTTCTTAATTTATCTTCGAGTGCTTCTAGATTTGCCTAAATTTAGTCACAGTCACAAGTAACTTTTTGTCAACTATGACTCTTTCATCATCAGTGCAAAAAATGAGGATTTTCAAGTAACATTTTCCTGCTAATTTTCTTAAGTTGTATCTCAGGACATTTCTAAGCTATTGTGACGTCTTTTTTATTTGCATTAACACTGTCCCAACCGTTCAGAAGCCAAAGAAGATGAACACAATCAAAGAAAGTTTTCACAGGCCTTACACGCGATATCTGATGACAGCCAACCTCTTCGTATGGTGCTTCAATTGGTAGGGTTTAGCTCTCGATTTCTAAAATACGTTTGCTTTTAAGCGATATTTAAAGATATACGTAGCATTGACATTCTGCAATTTTCCCCCACTTGTAATGCAAGAAAAAATATTCACGTTTTTAAGTCGTTGGATGAAACAAACAACCACATGGGTTCAATTCATAGCGTAAGCTTATCTGCACTAATAATTTGCGACACCCACAGCAAGTAACCTGTTGAACTGTCTAACTGGATTCATACATCGAGAGACAACCTGGGCTAAGCAGAAAAGAAGTTAAGCACACCTTCAACATCCAAAGGAATTCTAAGCGTCTGTGAAGCAACTAAAGCAGAATGCCAATGAACAAACTGCTGCGTCTTAACCAGGAGGTGGTTTTCCGACAAAACTCGATATACCAATAATACAGTACTCAGTAACTAATGCTACAAAATAGCTTGAGATAATGTCCGTTTTTCAAACAAACACATCAATACAAAGCGCTGGTAAAAATGTGATTGAAATTCGTTTGAAAAGCAGAACCCTTAATACAAATTTCAATTTTGTCAAAATGATAGCAAAGAAGTTTATTGTGTGCTATATTTATATCATGTTTATGAGAAGATTAGGTCTCAAGCTATTCCTGTAAGTAGTATATTCTTTTCCTGCCAAGTCGATAATGCCTGCTGTGTTTCTTCAGTTCAATAGGCAAATTAATCCATGCTTAAAAACTACTACGATTATGTTCAAAACGATCCAAGTTTTTCCTTCAATTTTTAAAAGTAATTGTTACTTTAAACCGCAACAGACATGGATATTGGAAGCCCGATTGTTCTTTTTTCTAGATTAGTCAGGCAACAAATGCATTATGCCTTCTCAGGTGATACATTTAATGGCGAACTTATTTTAAACGATCTGCAACTTGATCGGCCCAAATAAAAGGATGGGCACATAAAAAATAAGTCATAATTGCCTTTGTGTTCGGGACAAATACTTTTGTGCTAGCGTTTAACTCATATTGCTACACAATACACGATTCGTTTTACGATTCATAAAGGCATATATTTTTCTAGCCTGGTTTACTACGGTCTGGCTCTGAACAGCGGTCATTTGGCCGGAGACCCGTTTGTGAACAATGCGTTGTCCGGGTTGATGGAGAGCTTGGCGAGCATCTCGGGAATTTTTTTTATTGCCTGGCTCGGATTTGTAAAAGCAAACGTTGGATCATTGGCTTTCTCATGCGCCACGTGCCTGCTTTCAACAATAGCTATTGAAGTTGGCCGTGGAAATGAAGGTGAGGTGTCCTTGGCGCATTGTGTTGGAAGCGAATGGCAGAAGCATGCGTTCTAAACCGTTTTTGCGCTTAAACGAGACGTAATTATCCACGTCTTTTCACGTACTTAATCAGGAATATCATTCTGAAAAAAACAATATAGATGTGGGTATGAAAAAAATCCAAATCTTTAGATTTGGGCCAACAATACGTTTTTGGCCACAACTTGCCAACCACAAACACTATATAGCCAATCAAGTGCTCCAAAGATACAGGTTTTCGGCTAGCTTTTCAAAAAGAAAGAAACAATAATTACATTTGGGGGTTGGGGCTCACGGCCCGATGACGTCATCCAAAAAGGTTAAAACCTACCCCAATTATGAGGTCACCCGCAAAAACATCAAATCCAAAACTTACGGTATAAAGGCTTATTTCCTTTCTCGTGGTTCTGCTTCAGAAAAAATCCACAAATTTCAGTGCGGAGTCCTAACGTGCATATACGGGAGCAATGAGAAGTACTTCTTCAATTTGCCTTCCGCACTAGTATAGAGAAATGACACTCCAAGTCAATGTCAAACATAAGCTGCTCTGTCTGAAATATAAAACTACTTTTTTCACACATCCTAGTCTGTCACTAATCTTGGATTCATGGCACGAGATTTTTTAAGATATTATGTATTTTCAAAATTTCAGAATGTTCACCAGACTTGATATTTCAAAATCAACACTGACTTTCCTTTGACATACTTTTTCAACAGACAAAACCCGAACATCATTAAACAAAATGTTCTTTATCATCTTCATGAACCCTATAGTAAATTCATTCATGTGCAAATCGATGATTGGAAAACAAATGAGAAAACAGCTAGCAGAATTTACATACAGTAATATAATATCAAGAAAACAATTAAAATAAACAAGTCGTCAGCCCACAGCTCTTAGCGCCTTGTACTCGGTGTCAACCTTAGTGTGCTCATGACAGGGGTGCTATTTTACAGACAGCATTGGTGCCCTTGAAGCCATTGCCATAAATGGCTGGAGGAGACATAAGTTTGTAGGCAAGGTAATTCTGCTGAAACATACGCTTCTTTCTTACGAAATCGAGATTATATATGTTTGGATCAGGTCCGTAGCTAGGTTTTGAGGTTTGGTGGAGAAAAATACTTAGGGGGGCAATATTTTTGTTTTTTGTATGTTTAAAATAAATTTTCCTGGGCACAACAGAATTTGGGGGGTACAAAAATATTGGGGAGAACTGTCCCCGAATGCCCTGCCGTGGCTGCGGGCCTAGTTGGGATTCCAGCCTGTAAATGCATTCCTGGTCATTAATGACACTGCAGATTTCCTTGCTGAACTCTCCACTACGTACACTCCATCCAAGTTAATCAACCTGCGTTCAAATAAAACACTACGTAAAAATAGGTCTCCATCTGAATGGTCTGTAGCGAATGCAGCTCACCAGAGACTGTTGAACACTTCCTAAAACATTGGAGAAAATGCACTTCATCACGAAACAAGCTCAGAAAATCCCTTCAAGAAATAAAAATTAGATTACATTGGATGCACATTTTAATGGATGATAACGCAATTCCATTAGTCCACGAGCAGTGGTTAGACGGGATCCAAAGTGATAAATCCGGGTGTCCCCAGGAATGCCAAGTTTTCCTTAACTCTCAGATACACAAACAATAAAGACCACTACTTTAACTAATGACATAACTCAAACGACGGGTCCTCAAGCCAATGCCTTTAGGAATAGGGTTCCCTGGTGTTGTAAAGGTTACGAACCACTGCCATAAAGTATATAAAACAAACCATATTGAAAAATACAAGTAGATATGCAAATACACTTTACTTGAAACTACGAAACTATGCACTTGACAGTGCCACTTCCCCAGTCAAAAACAATTTTTTGGTAAGTCTATTGTCTGACCGAGATTTTGAAGCTGGTTCATCAAACTGCTTGCTTGAAGAAAAATATGTTAGACGCCTCAAGCTACTTGTTACTGTTGTCGACATTGCAGAAGCAGAAGGATGTATTTTTTACATGGCAGCATCAGATTTTATTAGATGTCATCAAAGCTACGTAATTTACAAAATGCTGCATTTAAGTAATAATAACTAACCAAGCAAGGGATCATGTTAATCCTTGTTTGCAGTCGCTGAAAAATTGGGCACAGCATTGGCATTGCTTGGAATATTTGGATCAAGCGTGACCTTTGTTGCTATTTACATACAAACATCGGAATTGTTTCCAACATGCGGAAGGTAAGTTTTTTGTACTAACTGCTTTTCCGGCATTTTAATTCCGGGTGAGTCAAGATCGCAATGTGACCTGTGCATCATGAATTGATCTATGAGCGTAACGCAACGTCAAAAAAATTTTGTGCTTTTGTTATCATAAGACATTTTTCATTCAAATACGTTTTTGAAAGTATTGCTTTTGGTTTTAACTTCCAATTAAATTTCTTTATCTAACTGACAGGTCAACAGCTGTTGGTCTAGCGTCCATGAGTGCTCGAATAGGAAGCATAGTTACACCGTGGACAATTCAGCTTCAATATTCTGTGCCTTGGCTTACACAGGTATCTGAAAATACTAAACGCGTTCAGGGTTAATACCTTCCGGTTTTATTTTTTCTATTAGAAACAAAGCGTTTATTGCCGTGTGTAGGAAAATCCTTCCCGGCGCAATTATTCACATCTTTTCGTCAAGTGCTGAGTTTAACGAGCACATTATATCAAGTTTTTAAGACTTTTTTAGGACTTTTTTAAGACTTTTCAACACGAACGTATGAAAAATGAAATAATTTGTTTTTTTAATGTTTATTCATGCAAAATCGTCTGAGACTCATTTACCCATTGCATCATTATTCAACGTTATGTGGCATTAAATTGTTTCCATTAATTCAACTCGTGTTAGACGCGACGCACAAGCTTTTCAATCAAACTTGGTTTTAGACAATTTTCGGAATTGCCTCATTTTGTGGAGCGTGGATTGCTGCAACGTTTCCCGAAACAAAAGGACACCATTTGACCATGACGTACGACGAAGCCGAGGAGTTTTTCCAAACAAACATGCGAAATAGTTTCGTTACCAAACTATTTACTTTACCCAAGTTAAAGTAAGTAACAAGGGAAATTATTATCGAACAACAGTTTTCTGAAAGGAAAAGAGCTGCGTACATTTCACTTCTTAAGGATTTACAGTAAATGTTAAAACAAGTCAGGACTTCGCACGCTTAGCTCTGCAGACAAGATACTTCAATAAATTTACATTGCACTCTTGTACAGTTGGAAACAGTGGTTCGCAACCTTTTCGCTGAGCGGAGCCAAATTCAGACCTACGATTTTATTAGAAAGCCGTACTAAAAAAATTTTAACCGAAAAATTAACTAATTTAATGAGGACTGTTCGTTGGTTGGACGGAATGTGGAATGATGAAGCCTACTTGTTCTTAAAGAATGTAGTTGGTGTTGATACAGTGCAGTGCAGTGCACGTTAATAGGAAAAAGTTATTTTCTGCAAATATTTTAGATTTTGCATCCTGTGATAAATCTTTAAACGCCCTCACAACTTTGTTTGAAACTCCATGTCACACAAAAAGCTGAAATCTTCCATAAAAATATGCACAAACATTGATTGTTCTTTAGTATTAAAAAAAGCAGACAATCAGTTGAGTATCATGGTTGCTTGTTACAAGTAAAAGTATCAAGTGTTAATGTAACATCACGTGTACAACGTATTGGGTTTATTAACAATTTTGTCAAATCAGAGGTATGTTTTCAGAGATCAGGCGCTAAATCCAAGACAATCTGTCGACGAGTCGAAAGAAACAAAAGACAGCGGAGAGGAATTGAGCGCACTTGCCATATAGCCAGTGGCCAAGCTGGCTATACCATATCGACTTAGGCAATCGCTAACTAAAACTTTTGTATCAAACTCAATCATTTTCTGAAATTACTACGTCTGCAGACACAATGTGTATATATTAGTTCAGTTTCGTTTATGATGCTCGGTTCCTGTCCTCCTTGTCCTGTTCACTTGCGCCCAACCATCAACGGCGAGCTGGAAGTTGGACAAGATGCAGCCGTTTTTCAAGTATTTGGTGTGACCTGACCAGGAATCGAATCTAGTCTATCGAATCAGCTTTGGTGGAGCGTGCTTAACCAAACAGGTCATTAAGCCGGTCGAAATTGTATATATATTGCCAAAGATGCTTATTTACCCACAGTGTAGGGTGTATTATGGACGTGTGGTGTGCAGTTTGTTATTAAATATTTGTCTGCTAAACTTTATGTTTCTTGAAGTTCCGTTCACTGAAAAACCCTAACCGTTAAACGATTGAATCAAGAAACCTTGTTTATGTTCAAATTAATGGATTGCGTAATCTGACTTAAAAATTCTTTTTGAGGATATGTTGTTTGAGGTTGATTTCATTTGTTAATGACAGGTGAATGATTTGCTGATTAAACTGTCATATCCTGAAGTGAAAGCACCGTATACATTTGGTACGTTTACAGTTTGAGCATTGGACTCAGTGTGTGTCACATTGTTTTTATACAAATCGATTGAAGCTTCAGCTGGGTTTGAAATAAAACCCGTTGCCAAGTGGTGCAGCATCATTGCTCCTTCCTGGCTTTGTGCAATGGATTATACAAGGTTTTTACTGAAGTTCGACGATACACTTGCTTCACTGGGACGGATTTTGTAAATCGATTTGGTGGTTAGGTGTCAGTAAAACCATTCCAACCTAATTTGCAAGGACTACCATGACAACCGTGGTAGTCTTTACACAACTACTCTTGCTTTTAATAATAACATCGAAGCCTTTTCAACCCCCCGTATTTCCTCTCGGGATGGTCGTGTGGGCAGCGATCCTGAGAAGACTCAAAACACCTTACGGTTTTCATCAACTTTTAATACTGTAATTCATGTGGCTCCAAATTAGGACGCAATCAAGCCAGGTCGGAGATGATGGGTGAATCATAAGGGTTAGTAGAAGGCGGGAGTTGATCTCGAGGCGAAAACAAAGCGATGGGCTTTTTATCGGTTAGAGAAAGCTGGCATCTCCCAATTCCAGGGGCGGATCCAGGAGGGACAATTGGGGTGATTGCCCCCTCTAAAAAAAACCTAACTTATTCATCATGACACTTATTCACGAAAAACCTATTCACCATGATTTTGTACAATTAGGAAAACAGCATTCACGAAGTAAGGCCCTTTGCCCTGCATTGATTTGTCACAGCAATGTTGTGAAGTATATTTCATCTCTCTTACAGTAGTGAACCCGTAATGAGACTTGACTGCTAAGTATTACTGAAATCCCCCCACCCTTAACCTGACTGGCTGGATCCACCTCTGCCTAAAGCAAACTTCAAAGACGCGACAGAAGGTGTTACCAGGACTTTAAAGGATGGAAAAGAGTGGCAGTGAGACATCCCGAAGAGAAAGTCGCAAGACAAGCGAATAAAAAAGAAAATGCCGGAATATGTCTTGGCTGTTAATGGATTAACAACTCTCATATGAACAAAAGTACTGTTGTCTCTGTGGAGAGAGTGAAAACCACCCTAACCCTTTCGAAAGCATCACTAGTTCCCTCCATAATTTTCAGGTACTATATGCTAGACTTTGAGACCTATGCTCCTATGAAACGCAGAAGCGGTATACCAACGTCAATCTGAGCATGCGCACCCTTCCTCCCAGTGGGATCCATTCATCCACATAGCCTGCCAGATGGGGACTTAAGAATCTTCATCCCAGCCTGGGGAGACTGTGTTGGCTTGGTTCAACGCCGGAATAGATGAGTTTCCGCCAGTCGCACAGCTCCACAGTGCTACAGCCACGATGCTTAGTTGAATAGGTGCTAACAACATTCAGGGAATATCTTTTTAGCTATTCAATAGGTTCATGCTTTTTCCCTGAAGGTAAAGTGATGTTCGACTTAACAATCACTAGCTAATGGCAAGATTTTACTCGCAGCATTCAAGTCTTCGAGAAAATAGACTTTCTGTGCTGTTCCCAGTAGCCTCCCTAGGTACGTAACGGTGCCAAAGTAGTGCCTCCATTTGTAGGTACCTGAGTGGGAAGACTGTTGTGACTGGCCCCTCTGCTTAAATTCCGCGCTCATACAGTTCCTGGTCATGTGCGCGATGCGCAATGATATTGATAGCTTATTTGAATTTCGTTTTAGTAATTGCCGAAATTACAGCATTGGACAAGCAGGTCGCACCAGTTGCGTATCAACGTTTGCGGAAACAGAGGTACTGCTTTCGAATGAGAGGAGTCTTAGGCTGTATATACTGTTTGAGCAAAAATGCAGCAATCACTACACCTGAAATGAAGAGGCTGTACGTTACGCTGTAACTTTTCTTTTTTAACGGAAGAGGGTGAACAATAGTTTGGCACCTTATTCAATGCAAAGGTTGTTTAGTACAGAATGACGAGCTAACAGTAATGAGCGATAAATTGTCTTTCACTTCCTGTACTAAACTACGACCAAAGTTAGACCTCCAGCTTGATTTCCATGAAAGGTTAACCCACCTAAACCACGCAAGCAACATTTCCACAGAGAATGCGCTTCTGACTGCATGAAAGCTTTTGTTCACTACATTTTCACACCACTAAGCTTTTGCTGGCATTTTCCTTTGTCATTATGCTGTATTAGAGTTAATAAGCGATTTAATTACAATTCTATTCCATAGAGTCCTTCTGCTGTAGCATCGAACTTGCCATACTTTTAAATTTAAAGAACTCAACAGGCATATTAACACGTTCCATTCCGGGGTACGAGATACTCGTACTTTCATGCCAACGCTTGCCTACCAGTGCATGAGTATGCTCGTACTTGCAATCCCATGCCAGCAGTTACCTCCCTGAGCGCGAACTCCTGCTTGCACAGTGGGGTTCCAGAGATTGCCTCCAGCGAACGCGAATTCGCGTTTGGCAGAGCGGGATGCCAGAGGTCGCTCAAAATCTCAAATCACAAACATAACTTTCATCATTGGTATTCATAGCCGAAGTGGCCAATAAAAGTAACCTTGGCCAAAAATGTCCATGAAAAACAAAAACTTTCACCGTTAGTAATCTTGGCCAAAAATGACCAAGACCAAGCAAAAATTTCATCATTGGTATCCTTGGCCAAAAATGACCAAGACCAACCAAAGCTTTCACCATTGGTATCCTTGGCCAAAAATGACCAAGAAAAAACAAAGCTTTCACCATTGGTATCCTTGGCCAAAAATCACAAAGAAAAATCAAAAACTTTCACCATTGGTAACCTTGGCCAAAAATGACTAAGAAAAACAAAAATTTTACCGTTTGCATGCTTGGCTAAAAATGACAAAGAAAAAACAAAACTTTCACCATTGGTATCTTTGGCCAAAAATGCTCAAAATAAGAAACTTTCACCGTTGTTATCCTTGGCCAAAAATGACCAAGAAAAAAACTTTCACCATTGGTATCTTTGGCCGAAAAGGCTAAAAAAGCAAAAACTTTCACCGTTGGTAACCTTGGCCAGAAATAGCCAAGATTATTTTTTTGAAAACGAGTGAAATTCGCATGGGGTCCGTGTTCGTGTGACATACCAACAACGTTAGCATTCCAGGGTAACTCTTCAAGTAATCAACATTGCACGAATGTTTTTACTTGCTTCAACTTGTTCCTTGTGTGCGCAAGAAATTTGGCAACGGAAAAAAACATTTCGCGAAAAGGCGGCTCTACTGAGATAATTGGTAATTTTACTCTCGCAAGAAACCTTTTAGGGACCGCAAAAGCCGATGTATTCACATTACTGCACGATTTTTGCAATAACTTGCAAACCGCTAAAGTTACGTCCACCAGGAAGGTATTGTAAGAAAAGTTTTTTCACCGCGCATATTTTGAGGTATTGGCGATAGCTTTGTGGCGTCATTGGCGAAATCAAACAGGAGAAAAACTGAAAAAGTAAAGTAGTCAAAGCAAAAGCAGGTGAACAGGTTTTCCAATGACTGGGAAACCAAGGCGACAAAGATACCTCACTTTTCTAGTGTTTTCATTTCGTGCCAAGTTTGACCCAAGATATCTCACAAATCTTTTGATATTTTGCAATAAAATTTTCGTAGGTCAACGCTAATTTTATCAGCAACAATTCGTCCAAATATGAGCGAAAACTATCAAGAAATAAAGCCGTTACGAGGTTTGAATAGTTTAGAAAATTTGTAGCAGGAGCTAAAAACAGTCAAATTTGGGGAGCCATGACTTCTAACGTTTGAAAGTCACAATACAGATAATGCTATTTTTTCAATATGTGGCAAAGTTACTTGCATCCTTGAAATATTGGGGTTGTTCACTAATGTAGTTTGGCAGTAATAAGGCTTTGAACATGGCCAAATATGAATAATTTGCGTCTCCCCGGCTACTCCCCCCCAACGAAAAAGCTTTATAATCATGCCATTTCTTGACAGATTTCATTCAAATTTTGCAGATGTTCATCATATGGAGTAATGAGAATTTGAGTAAAATTTCAGGAAAATTGGAGAGGGTGCCTTGGCCCTTTCCTGAGAATTGACACGGAATGGCCCTAAAAGGGTTTTAAAACTTTTCAAGCTATGAACATTGAACCAGTGTCTTTGTTTTTTCAACTTTGTGCTTATTTGCGCATGAAATTTGGCAACGTTGAAGCGGTTGGTAGGATACAAACAGGAAAGAAAAAGCATCACACAAAAAGACAGCTTCATTTACAACATTGGTAGGTTTGGTTGTCGCAAGGAACAAACTTTTGCAGTAATTACAGCATCAGCCAAGGCATTGATGGGTTTATATCTTTCCAAGCAATAAAGATTGTATCAACGTTTGTAATTTTTCAAATTGTTGCTTGTTTGCGCACGAAATTTGGCAACGTTGAAGCGATTGATAGGCTACAAATTCGAAAGAAAAAATATCTCGCGAAAAGGCACCTCCATCGAGAACATTGGTGGGTTTGCATTATGAAAGGAACAAAAAACGCAGTGGATACAGCATAAACCAAGGTGTCGATGAGTTGGAAACTTTCCAAGCAAGGAACAATGCACCAATTACTTCAGATTTTCAACTTGTTGATTATTTACACATGAAATCTGGCAAAATTGATGTGGTTGGGAGGCCACAAATTAAAAGAATCTCACGAAAACGCAACTCCCCTGAGACCGTTGTTAGGTTTGGTTTTTGCATGTATCATGAATCGCAATGAATGCAGCGTAATTGGAAAGAATGATATATTTAAAACTTTTATGAATATTTGAAGCACTGCGGATAGCATGAGGAAAGGGTATAGGCAAATCGGCAAGCCGACGTTTGATCTGCGACAAGCGCTAGACCGACTCTTGCGCTCTCACGCGCCTCAGACGACGGTGGTGCGAATTTTTGCGCTTTGGCGACTTTTCAAAGGTGTCCTGTGAAGGTGCGAAGCTTCTGAGGACAATTGCCAAAAAACATACCGGTAGGGAACGTTTGGGAATTTGGCGAACCAATTCACGAACCCGGAATGGAACGTGTTAACTTAAAGTTGAAATGTTCATTTTGTAAATAATTAACGCTTTATTTGAAAACACTTCATTACTTTATTCGCAAACGAAACATGTGCATAAATGTTCAAAATGTTTTCATGCGAAAATATTTTCACAATCCAACCATTCCACAGATACAAGCGGTTGGTCTGATACCTGAACATTCATCTGTTTTTATTGTTTCATTGCTCCTAAAAATACTGGTAATGGAAAAACGAATTCACAAAGCAACAAAGGCACCTGGTTGTCCTTTAGGATCGGTTAAAAAACGTATATCAATATTAGAACTTATCTCCACTCAAGCAATTTATTGTTTTACAAGATTTTGTTTAGTTTTTGAAAATATTTTCAAATCTGGATTTCATTTTGTTATAGCCCTCATATTCAAAATATTGACGAAACTCAATTTTCATTGCGTGCTTGTCCACACCAAATGTTTTGTACACAAAGTAGAAAAAATCAATATCTTGGTGCAGTATTGCTTGTGGAAATTGTTTTTTAGCTTCCTTGAAAAGGGTCCCAGGTTCTTTTGTAAGTTCTTCAATCCAGTGACCGAAAGATTCACAAGTTTCTTTTTCAGACGAGTTTTCAGCAAAAGACTGTAAGACCTCAAGATCGTTTAGATTTTTATGGGAACATAACAAGTAGATAAAAATCCATATTTGTACAAATGAACACAACAAAAACGCAAAAAGTGTAACAAAAGAAGGTCCAATGCACCGTACGTGCATATGTGCCTTTCATGCAGCTGCGCTGATTTAGGACATTTGAATGTTGCTTCTGGTGGAAAGTGTGGTAGGCCTAGTGGCGGAATCGGCAGCAGGGGAAGAATGTATAGCACAAAGCATACCAAAGCTGCAAGAATTGAGAGAATATTTCTATTTTTGTAAGCCTGAACGAAATCGGTCGTAACAGATGCTTTGCGTATTGTTTCATCGTTTTCGTGACTGTGTATTAGGAACCTCATCTCAATACTCTCAGCATTGCCAGATGTGTCGCACAGTAGAGAACGTTTGGGACAAATTGAAAAACATTGCCTTTCGTTAAACCTTTCGTTTTTTCTCATGAACCATCGTAACAAAGTGCAAAACGTCCTCAATTTGTTGCGTCTCTTCATTCCATCTTCACTCGTGTCTTGTTTATTTGGAGTGGTCACTGCGATTTCAAGTGAAGGTAATGCAGCATGAAGCTCATTGTGCAAATCGTAGGCTGCAGCGAATCGCAAGATAGCTGCTCCCACTCCAGGAAAATACAACCATAGATTGTTAGCAATGAAGACAAAACCTGTAGTTAAAGCAGTGATCCAAGGCAGATTGCGCAGTATCCAAGGCGTCTGTAGTCCGCAAACCTTTCCAACAAACTGGGCCTGTGCCGTCCCACAGTGGTCTGATTCAGTCTTGTTAATGGGAATGCACGATATTTCAACATGTGGTTTGGTCAAAAACATCAATGAAGCACTCAGAAGCATTGCAGTCATAGTTGCGGAACGGATGGTTTCTACGAACGGTTTCATAGAGTGTTTAGAGAGAAGATCCGTCCATCCGAATGTGTCAGCAATAGAAGTCATGTTGTCTTACGTTTGCAAGAAGCAGGTTTGCAACAGATGATTGTATAGTATTTAATGTTAAAAGACAAACTAGCTAGGTCTGAAAAACATTCGCAATATTCACCAAAGCAAAATGAAAATAGCGATTTAAACAAATTCGGATTGTGTCCTGGTAGAATAATGAAAAAGATTGAAGAGCTTGTTTATGTAGATAATGTTCCTTAAAATGTAAAAACGTCGAAAATTTTCTGCAGGTTCGGATGTTCTGAAAAATTTCTTAGAGAACACAAATATGTTCAATCTCAAATGCTTTTGTCAAGTCGTTACTTCTGACAGTCATGTTTCTCGTTTTGTGTAATCGCGTTTAGAGTCGAGTAAATATTTGAACTTGATTTGGAAGTGCTACAGTATACGCAGGCTGTCGAGAAGCACGAGAATTGAACCTCAAATCAACAAACAACAACAGCGCAAAGGAAAGGTTGTTGAAGGTCCATTAAATCCATAAATGACACAAAATGTTTGCTGATGCACAAAAACAAGATGCTTCATTTTTGTTGAGAATCTCTTGTAGCATACGAAAAACATCGATTTGCCAAATGGCCACATCTCAATCACTACAAACGTTTTGTCGTGAGAAACATGACATTTAAGGTTGCATCCTACGTTGTGAGTGCGTTGGAAACTTGAGAAGTTAGAACATTTTTATGCTTTTTTGTAATGAGCATATTAAACATGGTCCAACTTCCATCAGCTTTGTTGCGAAGTGTGATCTCAACATTTACATATGCTGGTTTGACTGAAGTTTACACCGTTGGGGCGACAAACGTATAACGTTTGTAGAAAAGATGCACTGCTAACAACGTCATTGCATTCTACTTGAATCTAGATATCACTAACCACTACGTGGATTGCATTATGGCTGCAAGTGCAAAACCCGCCCTATCCCTTGCCACAATTTGGTAGCAAAATCAAAAACACCGCTGAAAATGATTTTCAATTTGCAAGGGTTGTTTTGAATGAATACTTAAATTTCCATGTTGAAGTTATTGCATGTCAAATAACATTTTTTTTCTACTATGAATCACCTCACCAAAAACAAATGCTCAATAAACTACCAATTGAGTGTTTTTGATATTTGACATTTACAAATTTTAGCAAAATATACATTCACTGTTTCTCTCAATCAACAAAAAATTCTTCTGTTTTAAACCATAATTTGTGGAGTTACTCATTGCTGTTATTGCCAAGTGTCCATAAGCTTTCTTCCAATGTTGTTTTTCAAAATTCAGTTTCTTTCAGTTCACTGCCTTAACCCATCAAACAAAACATTATATAAAAGATGCTCACATGTTTGTGTCTCAGTAACTTTTCGCTAAATTTCATACATACGCCCGTATTCCACCTGAACCTGGAGATACTGACACATTTTCAATGAAACGCTCAAATCCAGCTGCTCAAAATTGACGAGAAACGATTCGAGCAACTGGATGTGTTTGCAGGTACTGCATAAAATTTACATTAGGGTTTAGTAGGCGAATCAATAAAACACACACTGCCTTACACTCGAATTTTGAAAGAAACTGAATTTAACGGAACACCTGATGCGAGCGTTTCTTAAAGATGGGTGCTGAGTTTCAAACATCGTTGCGGTGTGTTGATTCGGGAATTTTAAACCTGGTTACACTTTTGTAGTTACTAAAAGCCCTCTATTCATAAGGCGTCTTTAACCATTCGAGAAAATGCGTTTCGCAACGGAGTGGGAAGTAGTTTGTGAGTTTCATGATTTTATGCTTTCAACAAACTGACGCTGTGTTTTGGTTCGGCAGGCTTATTATTTTGAGCGTAACGCGTGGTTGGCCTTGATTTTTAAAGGTTGATGGTAGTTCGCATCCATAACCGTGGATAACGTTTCACAGGTCTAATACATCTTCGTTATACCCTTTGCTTTCCAGAACAAATGCACTCAACCATAAATTCCAAAAGCCTGAAAACAATTTCGCAGCCAAGTGATATTTTTTCTAATTTACAACACAAAAAAACGCGAAAATATTGATGATGGATCTTATAGAATAAGTTTTTTTCATTGCTCCTCAGAACTTAAACCAAATGAACTCTATTGACAGAAAAGGGCAGGTTGTCCGCAAAATTCAATTTGCTATCAATAATCTTTTTTTGTTTCTAATCACGCGAAAGAACCAACAGGCCCCTGTAGTTTTTTCTGCTGCATGGTTAAGCCCGGTTACAAGGTGCAGTGAACATTTTTTCGAACATGGGTCTCATGTCGTTGTAACCTGGAGTTTCAGTGTGAATTTCAAATTCAGTTTTAATTTGTTCTTCATCTGCACCAAACGTTTTGTATATGAAATGGAAAAAATCGATATCTTTGTTCTCGATTGCAACTGAAAAATTAGTTTTTGCTTGTTCAGACATATCTCCGGGTTCTTTTTCAAGTTTTCCAATCCAATCTTCAAACGTTGCCCATGTTTCTTTCTCAGATGATTTTTCAGCAAACGACCTCAGCACTACAAGATCGTTTAGCTTCGCATAGGAATACAAAAAACAGACAAATATCCATATTTGCTCAAACAAACATAACAAAAACACAAATATTGCAAGGGAAATTGCGTCCATTGAGCCGTACGTGCATACGTACGTTGCACGAAATTGTTTTGAAATACCACACTCGAAAACAGTGTTTGGAGGAAACTTTGGTAGGCCAACCCACGGAATCGGCAAAAGAGGAAGAATATGTACGACCAAGAAGCCAACGGCTACAATCATTGAGAGAAGATTCCTAAGTTGAAAAGCTTTTGCAAAGTCTCTTACGACGAGAGACGTTGTTTTACTGTTGCATGTCAGACACTTCATCTCACAACTTGAGCAAAAATCACTAGAACTATTAGTTCCACGCATAAACCACCTAAGCAAGGAGCAAAACTTTCTCAGTTTGTTGCGTCTCTTCATTCCATCTTCACTCGTGTCTTGTTTATTTGGAGTGGTCACTGCGATTTCAAGTGAAGGTAATGCAGCATGAAGCTCATTGTGCAAATCGTAAGCTGCAGCGAATCGCAAGATAGCTGCTCCCACTCCAGGACAATACAACCATAGATTGTTAGCAATGAAGACAAAACCTGTAGTTAAAGCAGTGATCCAAGGCAGATTGCGCAGTATCCAAGGCGTCTGTAGTCCGCAAACCTTTCCAACAAACTGGGCCTGCGGGACACTGTAGTGTTCAGATTCATTCCTATTAACTTGTATGCAAGATAATCCGATATTTGGTTGAGCCAAAAATAAAAATCCAGAACTGAGTATCATAGCAGATACAGTCGCTGAACGTACAGTTTCTATTAAAGGTTTCATAGAATGTTTAGAGAGCAGATCAGTCCATCCAAGCGTGTCAGCGATTGATGTCATGTTGTCTTCACTGAGCTATCACTCGGTTGATGCAAATAAAATATGTGAGATTTTTATATTAATTTACCAAACATTAGAACTTATTCTAAAAAGAGAAAAAATTAGCCAATTGAAATGTTTGAAAAACCTTTGCATTAAGACGTGTTGTGAAAAAATTACAAATTCACATGCCCCTGAAGGTCATTTCATTGCAATCAATCATAATATGTTTGAAGTGTTTTCAGATTGACGAAGTGTTGTGCTGTCAAAATATGCTTTGTCAAATGCAAAATCAAACCAGATCAATATGGACATGTAATGTTTTCATTCCTGCCTACAGCCTTTGCAAATTCAGCACATCAGACATTTTTCTGATTAGTTACAGAAGACATTTTACTTATAAATTATGGAGGTAATTTTTAAATTCTTAAGCGTGTAAAAAACATTTTCCACAATTTCTTCCCCAACAACATGCGTAATTTGCACCGTATCTAGTAGTAATGCTTTCAATACCAATGTTTGAAGTTATCACATCTAGAAGTCTTTTTGTTTTGATGATTCATGTCAATCCCACCAAAAACTTAATTCAGCACAGATAGTAAGATAGTAGTTTTTAACATTTGATATTTATCAATTTTAGCAAAAGTTTACTTTTTGCATTCGAATGACTAACATTTTTGGGTTTTCAGCTTACTTTGCAGATTGACACGTTGCTATGATTTGCAACTGCACCACGTACATACACCGTTTAGCCATGCTCCTCATTTAGATTTTTTTCCCGTTTAACGAAATAAAACCTTCATATTAGTTAATACAAAAATGATGAGAGACATACTTACCGTTTGGACCACAGTCTCTCACCACTAATGCATGCATATGTGCATATGTATATATTATTTCTGAAAATTAAGAAACCAGTGCGTTGTTCAACGCAACGCAAAAATCTTAACTGAAGAAACTAAAAAGCTCAAAACCAGTTATTCATAACGAACAAAAAACTTAGCCAACATTCTGCGTTTGCAGGTACTCCACAAAGTTAACATTATCGTTCAGCAAGCCAGTCAAGAAAGTACAAATTAACTTTCCCATGCACTTTGAAAAACTCTGTGTGCAACAAAACATCTGATGTGAGCGTTTTCAAACAATGAGTGCTGAGTTGTAGAACTTGGTTACGGTCTTTTGGTACGGATCTCGTTACGCTTTGGCAACTGCTCAAAGCCCTGGATTCACAAGTCGTCTTTCAACCATTTGAAAACATCTTTTGCGAATGGAGTGGGTGCCTATCGAAAGTTTTATCGTTTGATGGTTTTTGTGCCTACGCCACACTCTTAGTCCCCATTGCTTCGCCAAGTGAAATAAAACCATGCGAACGTTTCAGCAAACATTGATAGAGAAAGAAGACTGTCGTCGGTGGACGTCTGTCACAACATCGGTTGTGTGATTGAGCGCCACTGTGAAATGTCTCATTTGTGAGGAAATACTTCAATCAATAGTGGGCAAAAGTTTTTGTAAACAAGACTTAATCTTGAAAAGATTTTAAACTATAATGACACTCAAGCTACTCATACGGAAACGTTGAGTATGTGATGATCTTATCTGAATTAGGGGCAGTTGGATCGCAGCATTTGCTTCATAACCACAATCAAATACAATTTTTCAGTTCGTTAGTCTATAGGTTTGCGCATATGTTTTATGACAATTGACGTTAGCATGACCTTCATAACAGCAATTAAACGATGAACAGTTTAACTTTAAATATTAAAAAAAAATTGTTCATTAAAGCAGGGGTGCACAACCTTTCCTCTTTTGCCGGCCGTATTACGTTTCCTTTGTGAATTACGGCCGCAAGTGAGTTTAACATATTTTTATTTTTTGCATTGCTTCTGTTCTGCTTCCATATAATGCGAAGAACCTGCTTCCACACGTTCGTTTGCAGTCTTTCTACTAGGTGTTCTCGTACAGTAGACAAAGAGTGCATATTAATGAACGGCTACCATATATTATATTTTAGATACATGTGCACGTCCGCAATGTTTTTTATTGAAGGCCTCACGAGTCCGGACGGCCACAGGTTGCGAACCCCTGGTTTAAAGAGATGCTTATATGGAAAATTTACTTTCATGAACAAACATGTGCAAATTTAGGTTTTTGCGTCTTCATAGTTTTTCGAAGACATATAGAAAAAAGGCACTATGAACTTCACAAATTTTGTTCTCTACAGATGGATATTCAAGTAACTTCATTCCATAAGTGAAATAAGCAAAGAATCAATCACATTTGTCATAAATCACATCAATCAAAAATCACATTCTTTGTTTATTTCACCTGTGGAGTGAAGTTACTTGAATACAGATATGCGCAAGTTTGAATGATCGCAAAGAGATGAAAGCAGAGCCCAATTGGCTGATTCTCTAAAGCCTATAGAAAACCTTCTAGAGCTTTCAATTACAGATGGATATATGATAACTTTGACAATACCCGTAAAATCAAGATTTTTACATCAATATTTATTTGCCATTAGATTTGCATCAGTATTCACAAGTTCAAATGAAAAAATTATTAAAAGGGTTTTAAAGAAAACCAATGCCCATTGTGCTATTTTTACATCACATATTTCGAATCTCGCATCCCACAAATTGTACTTTGTAATAGTAAGTTCATTTACTTTTGTGACCAATGCATGCAAGGGTGTCTGCGTACTGGTGGAGGGGAACGTATTTAAGAGTGAACAGAACTTCAGCAGTAGAGTACCTCTCTTTTATAAACATGTCTTCCTTACACGCACTTCCAACCATGACTTGGGATTATTTGCATGCTCACTCCAAAGTTGTGTATATAGGAGACATCAGTTCACAATCAACTGAGTGCTGTGAGCGTATTGTAAGAACAACTCAAGCCTTCGATCGATAGAAATTTGCTTTGGTTTCAGATATTTATTCACTTCCATCACATAATCTTGAAAAAACGTTATCACAGTACTTTGACACGAGCACGACACATACGATAACATACAACACCTTAGCTACGATTCTTCTTTGACCTAGACTGGTTTTCATCGTAATCCCTGCACCTGGTTCCTGATAACAAGCCCAAACCAGTTTGTCATATAAGTAACCTTTACTTCTGCATGACTTATCTGTTGAGTGCACGATGTCCTACCACATTTTGAATGGTACACTTTGTACATAAATTGAAGATTTATTTGCTTTTGCCCGTTTCAATGTCGGATTAACGATTAGGCTACTGTAGCCTTAGGCCCTGGAATAATTCGGCTTTCAATATTTCACTATTTATTGTTTTTATTACAAGCAACTACCGAATTATCTTCCAACATTTGACGAAATATTTGATCACATCAACTAAAGCAATTCAATTATATTGTAAGACTTTAACATTACATTTAATAAAGAGAGACGGAGAATTATATTAAACTTCCTTATTTTCCAGTGTGCTCCATACATTCCTGAGCAATCTAGTAAATAGCTTCAGACATACGCTTCAGACGAGTACCCTTTATCCGGCTTCAGCTTCAGACGAGTACCCTTTATCCGGCCCTAGCTCGTTCCACGATCGACCATTGGCTGCTGGCTGCATCGTTGCTCGTCCCAAAGTCCTCTGAGTGAGTAGATTTCTTAACATCTATTTATCATTGCCAGCTGGTTGCAATTTCCCGGCGTTGCTTGGTTGATTTTCTGTGGATTCTCGAGAAGTTTGATGCAAGTTCTTTGCCTGACTAAATTTAGTGTTAATCGCCGTCGGGTCTTTCCTATGACCTGTATCATGCACTACTGGACGTCGCGGTCCTTTTTTCCAAGTTTGCATAATTTTTTTTCAATGCAGCTTTATGAAAGTAAGGGTTTGCATTTGTAAATTTGTCATTCGTTTATTATGTCGTAACTCTTCGCTCATGTCTGGGATTCGCATTATTCTTTATCGCTTTATTTCAGCCACGTTGGCTTTCGACAATTTCCGGTATTCAAAGTTTGATCTGCACTTGTTACGCATGATTTACCTTCGCATTACTGTATCGTCGTTTGGCATTGCACGCTTGCACTGATATTCTCATGCTTGGGTCATGCGTCACTTATTCCGTTTCACTAATTAAGCGATGAGATCTTAACCTGTCATGCATACTTTAGGCTTAAGTCGGGGCCTAAACAGAACAATTGGTTCTCTACCATTATAATCAATATTAGCGCACTGACATGACACCACTATTGTGGCAATACATACAAAAACTAAACACATGACACAGCAAAAAATGCACAGAAATTTTTGTTCATAACACTAAAACTTCATCAACGAACAATGTTTTAACTCCGACAATTCCGCCATTTGTATTTTTCTGATTAGTTGATTGTTTTCACGGTCTGCTGCTTCCACGCTTTGTTGGATATCCTTTGCTGTAACTTCATAATAATTTGATGTGCTTTGCCATACACAGTTTTTGTATTTTAGTTTTATAATTTTTTATCTCTGTCTGCATTTTGTATACAGATTTCGATTATTAGTTTACCGTAGTGAGCTCTAAAATTTGTTTTTTCATTTTTGTGCAGTTAACTGTTGCTAAACTAAAATGACAAAATTGTCATTAATTCATCATGTGTTAACTGCTCAATAGTGCTTTTTAGCAGCTCATCCTTTGTTTGGTGTTTGGGGAACAGTTTGTGCAAATCTATTTGTTCTTTTCAACACTTGCACAATAACATCATAGTTATATTGGCTGCCCAAGATCTCTTCCTACAAACACAACTTTATAATATTATTGCTTTCATCAGTATAGGTGTCTTCATTTTCACCAGATGATTCTTCACATTATTCAGTACATGCAATCCCTTATTCTCTTTTATTCTCAGCTTGAAGCCAAGTTCGAATAACTACATTTTCAGCAAGCAGAGTTTACAGCACGCGATGTCACAAATTGCGAAGCTTTCTATAAGTCATACATTACTACCGTTGAAGGTTCATCTAGTACACTTTGCAGGTGTCATGCTCAGCATGTTTTCTGTGGGTTTCATTGTTTGACAATTTTTGTATTCTCCCTATGCATCATTTTAACGATTGAAAGGCTGCTCTATATGTTCTCCACTATGGCTTTCTTCGTCATTTATAATGTTACTTCTTCATTTCGGAATGACATCAAGATCAACCTCCTTGCTTTCACCAAAACACTTGTTGATACATGAACTGCCTGCAACAGTTTTAAAAGTCCGACGTTGCCAGAGAATGCGATCCTTCAAACCATTACGTATACGTGGTTTTCTCTAACCTTTGCGAAAGGGTTGGATTGTGCTCTTTCGCAGAAATGACTCAGCATGACTGGACGTAAGTTTTTTCACCCAAATTTTCCCACAGGCTAGATTTTGTGATGAACAGGGTTTCCAGGTTGTCTTTTTCTAGGTGAAATTTCAAAAATCTGGCCTCGATTCAAGTTCGCTGGCCTAAAAATTTTATTTGGCCTTTTGGTTATTTTTTTTGCCTCATCTCAAATTGGTTGGCCTTAAAAAATTCGTTTGCTCCTTTGGCTCTTTTTTGACCTTTTTACATTGAAAAACATTCCTCTGAAGGAAAATATTACTACTGTATTCCATTCTTTTCGGCAACACATTTGGAAAAGTTTTGCAATAAATACTAAATTTACCGACGCCCGCGTTCTGATATTAGTAAGATTTGTGGGATGCGAGATTCGCAGTAATTTTTTTGCGTAATCACTGGAGATGTGTGTACTGTGTATTTTGTTGTAAAAACTAAGCAGGCTCAACGCTTGAAGGCGGGTCTGCGTCTCCACGATAGAGATGCGACAATGGCGTGGAGGATTGTCTGCGTCTCCGCGATAGAGATGCGACAATGGCGTGGAGGAAGTGCTCTTATGATTCTGGTCATAAGTACAGGAGTGAAAGGAGATGACTTTCGTATGGGTGCAGAAAGCTGCCCATGGATTAGTATGCAAACTGTGGCAGCATTGTACTGAACGCGTGCAATCTCACAAACCATGAAAACTCGAGAAACGTCAGTAATGAGCTCTAGTGTAATGCCAAGCAAGACTTAATTTCAGTTTCAAAGAAAACTTTTAATGATATTCTTGTAATTGGGATCTTTCTTTGTGACAAAAGAATATCACTACCACAAACAAAGTTTCGTTTGCTTCTGGTCTTTAAACAATCGGTTTGGCGTATTTCTGGCCTTTTAGCACTGTTTGGCGTTTTGTTGAAATTTTCATCTGGCAACCCTGGTGATGAAATCACCAAATAATCTCCTTTGATGGTGTCTTTTATTGTCGCTTTCAGAAAGCACAGTAGAATTAAAAATATGAGTCAGCCACCTACTTCCGCATCAGAGATCGCTACAGTGGGTGTTCTCAGGTATCACTGGTCGTAGACATCCACTTAACCTCTTTACACTGTACTGTTGTCGGATTCGAGTTGGATTGACGCGTGAGCGATTCGTTGCCCTTGACTTGCCGTCGTGAGCTCACTTGCGAACTGAATGTTGGAGCGTTTTTACACTGCAAAGCGCTCGAAGGTTCGCTTCGCGCGCTTGGCCTTTGGTATTGCGAAAGCTACGGAATAACTGCAAATATAAAGGCGAAAACTGATCCACAACAGAAACGTGATTTCTCATGGGAATACTTGGAATTACCGAGACGTGCTTTTTATTTAGTGTATTGAGCAAAATAGCGGTGAGTAGAGAAAAACGTAGAGGACTGCTGGGCGATGAGATCAAGGAAAAAGCGTTGCGGAATATTCATCTCTTGATGTTGTAGTTTGGACTGGGGATGCGTAATTTTGCGTGAAATCAATTTCCTATTAAAAATTTGCTGATCGATTCCTTGCTTGTTCCCACTGTGGAGAGTACTGATTTTACTACCTCAGCAGCGACCATCTTAATCCGGCTTTGGTTTTGGTCAGTTTTTCCTTTTGTTTTGCTGTGACTGAGGTTGTATGTGTGAGAAGCTCACCAGCACAGATGATAAAGGGCGCTCAAATTTCGCTTCACTTTTGCAGTGCACGTTTTCAGCTACATTCAGGTAATATTCCAATGCAACTTCAGTTGCTGCTATGTGCAATATGTGCGCAATTGCGCTGGGGCTTAGTATATTAGCAAAGCAGAAACCTTCTCTGATTTTAATTTGTCACCTGGCATTGCAGTCTGAGCTGAGTGTGTCTACATCCGCAGTTACCCGATATAATTTGTTCATCGGTGAATATATCACAATGTTTTCGTGAGCAGCTGGGCTTTAACGAACGGTTCTATCCAGTGTCTTTTTGACAGTACGAGGCCAGACTACAGTGTCTTTTTGACAGTACGAGGCTAGACTACAGTGTCTCTCGAGCGAACCAAAAGAATATTTGAAGTAGTTAAATCACCTTCATTCTTTATTTGATTATGCCTTTTATATGCCTTTTAATCGTTTCCTATTCCAGTAACTTCGCCAAAGAACCAAGAGTATCACGACTGATCTCAAACGTAGCTGTTGCGGAGACAAGTCCAATGCAGCTGCTGTTGTTGCTCACATTTAAGTGTATGTGCTGTAATCGAGTTTGCACTACAGCAAATCACGTCAATGAATGAAAACTCGAGCCGCTTGCAAACTTTGAATTCAACTACTTTTGTTATTTTTTCTATTTTGACTGGAAATATGTCCAATAACGATGATATTGCACTGCAGGAAGAAACTTTCAAATATCTTTCTGTTTCAGAGACGCCAGGACTTCGATAAACAAACTTTAATCAGGCTCTACTGGCGTTAAAAACATGCAAACACGTTGAAAACTTGCCAACGTTTCGATAGTTGATACAACTATCTTCATCAGGGCTAAAAACGAAATGTCGTGAGATGCGAGCACGGATGTTATAAAATGTGTGCGCTCCAGGTGGCACCGTGCTGATAAGAACTCGGGAGGCGGGAAATGCTGATTAAAAGATAAGACAGTAAGAACAACAGAATGATGAACCATGACGTGGACAGAACGAAGGTAAAATAGAAAATTTTTAGTTAGACTATTGCAACATAAATTGGTAGATATCGGGGAACAAGTCCGATCGTTTTTCATTCATTGTGTCTTTGTCACTATTTATGTGAAAGGGCTCAATAAATCGGCATGTGTAATAGTTGGATTCAAATTCCAAGACTTTTGAGTTATCCCAATCCATTCTGTGATTTAGATCAATTGTATGTTGCATTAAGGAACTTTTGTCGAATCGTTTGTTTTTTATGTCCGCTTTATGTTCTTTCTGACGGGTTTCAAGGCTTCTTTTGGTTTCTCCAATGTATCGTTTATTGCAGTCACGGCATGGAATGGAATAAACAACGCCTTGTCGAGACTTTATATCCACGGGGTCTTTGATGGAAGTTAGGTTACCCAACTTTCTCACCGGTTTTGATGCGACTTGTATTTTGTGGGCCGTCAAGCATCGTTTGATTCGGTCAGTAAGCCCCGGGAGATAGGGTAGTATGGCTAACCCTCTTGTTTCATGTGCTTGGTTCTTTGTTGCGTTTGCAGGTTTCTTTCTATAGAACAATCTGTCTGGGTAACCGTTTTGTTTAACAGTTGATCTGACGAGGTCGATCTCTTTCTTTCGTTCACTTTCTTGGTCGTGTTTTTATGTTTTTAGCGCCAGTAGAGCCTGATCAAAGTTTGTGAAACTTTCAAATGTTGAGATGGGTTCAAGAATGAGAAGGAGGCCCACAAAATCCGGTCTCCATTCACTTTGCGAAACTCCATCTCTTAGACCAGGTATGGGGAACCTGTTTGCTATCACGGGCCGCATGAATTGTGGAATCTCTCTGGCTTTTCTACCTTGATCTTCCGAGAAAAACAAGGAGAGAAAACTATGCCAAGGAGCGAGAGATACTTCTCTTGACCTACTGTCTACACATGCTGTCTTGGAGGTTCGTTTTGACGCGATGCTGTGTTCTAACATGGGTAACGAAAATTTTGATGCGGGCCATAATTAAATGTTCACGCAGGCCGAATTTGTCCCCCGGACCGCAGGTTCCCCAGCCCTGTCTTGGACTAACTTGATATCGACACCAAATGCAGCAAATTGCTGCGTACAGTGAACTTAACTCAAACTCAACTCAACTCAGTGCATATTGTTATGCCAGCTAGACATCGCCGCAAAACCGGGGCATGAGGCAATAGCAAGACCAAAATTGAAAACCAATGATCATCATCTTTTGATTTGACCAACATTGGGAAACGTTTTTGCTTGAACCAACACTTCGAAAAGTTCAAATTGGTACTCCTTGAATGAATGCAAACGGCCGTTTCCTGCAGAGTGCTTTACTCTGCAAAACTTGTTTTATTTTCCTCACGTTGCGTACAAGAACTTTGGACTGTCATTAAAACTTTAGTAACGCTGAAATGCTCAAATGTTTTTGACTGTAGAACTTCAACAACGTCGTTGCAAAAAAAAATTGTTACTTTAACCATAAAATTCATGTTTCAAATTTTTATGGGTACTGTACTTTACATGGGTAAATTTTAAAGCTCTTATTATTGAAAAACCAATTTTTAGAATTCCTTTGCACTAACCCTTCAATATAGTTCCGAAGCTCTTCAAGAATCTCTGAAACTCAGTTTCATAAGGCGATTTAATGCCACAAGTATGGATTGTTCGGTTTATTAAAATCGGTTTAGGTACAATAACAAAGCTACTGTGCAGTCGCAATAACACATGCAAATAACTGTCACTCACATCGTAAGCAAGCTAGAAGCAACTGCTAAAACACTCTTGATTCTTGAATAAAAGCTAGTTTAGGCGTCGTGATTAAAACAAGCACGTTTCTACATTTGTTTTTTTTTCAGAGAATGTGCGAAAACCACGCTAAAAAACCTGACACGTAAGTCAAGTCTACAAACATACTTCTAAAATTCGTTTAGCATTGCAGATAGAAAAACAATCACAACAAAATCACTGCTTAGCACTCCATCAATCGTTCAATGGTTGAGCAACTGTGCAAGTCTTTTTGAATAGCTTGCAGGGATGGGATGTTATTTCCAGTTCTTGATCGAAATCCCGATGCCTATTACGCAATGCTAATGTCAAATTAAGCTCAGCAAGAAAAATACGTTTGCTTTTCACTCTTTCCTCTTCATGAGGCTGAACGCTCTGGACCTTAGCGTATATGGCTTTGCTCAGGGAATGGTAGTGGATGGCCTCCGGAAAACGCTGAAGTATAGCGCATGTGCATCCTAGATGGGAAATTAAGTCTGCGTAAAGCAGAATCAACTGAGCACCCTTGTCTCCGAAAAGTCTTTCCATTCTCGTTATGGCAGCCCTAAGCGTCTTTTCTCGTTCCAGCCAGTCTTCAACAAACCCCTGGCACCATTCAAGCCAAAGAACACAGTGCGTTTCAATGCAGCCAAGCTCACCGGACTCTACCGTGTTTGGAGGTGAAGTGTTTTTTCTTTGAACACGCATGTGTAGATCTTTCATACACGGTATCAAGTAGCCTTTCACTAACGTTTTGCAGGGAATACGGTCTTCAGTCATATTGTCCACTATAATTTTCAAAGCATCTCCGCAGCGCCACATTGCTCGACACGCCTTGGCGGTGTCTTCTATGTCATCGTAAAGAAAGGTCGACGCTTGAAAGAAAAAGATCGCCTCCTCGTACTTTCTAAGATATTTTCTTTGAAATGCAAAGCACTCCAAATCTGGGGCGGTTATTTGTTTTTTCTCTTTGATGAGAGATGTGAGATCGTCGTGGAGGTTTGCGGCTAAAGCGTATTTCTCGTTCTTGAGGCTCTGTACAAATTTTTTGAGTAGTTTTTGCATCCTGTTGTCTTTCTTTTTGCCATGTTCTGCAAAAAATCATGTAACTAAAGCATTTAAATGGAGAACAATATTGCACCAACTGCAGGGACTGCTGGACAATATCATTCTCTAATTTTAATCGTTAAGGTTTTTTACTTGTACTTGCCAGCAAAAATGTTCGAGATCTACTTGCCACAAACACAACTGTTGCTAAATAGTTTAATTCAGATATTTTGATGCATCATTATTGCTTTTCACAAAAATTAAAAAAAATTATATTTTTGTAAAAGCATTTGAGATAACTAGGTCAGTTAAGCTTTACCACATCAACTGGTACTATATTAATAAATTTTGGAAACTGATGCTTACACTTTTGCGTTAAACATATTATATTGCGATTGAACACAATGATTTAGGAGTTTCGTGAAATCATAATCGTTGATTAATTTGACTAGATGCGGAAAAAAACCTAATTAACGACAACCACTTCGCTATTGGAACCGATGTTTTGTAAAAATATTAGCAAACCACTAGCAAAATCGAATTTGCAGTGATGGGTGCAAGCACAAATTTCGTTTAGCAGTATTGAGGGAAAGTCCGGTTGAAATGATAATTAGTTAAGTCCCGGTGATTAATTCATTATTTTGTTGTTTTTAGACCATAACTTTCGAACCAAGCCGCCATAAGGCTAATCAAGGGCTCCAAAATGCGGATGTTAAAGAAACAAAATTGCCGCTTGAGTCAGGGTCCAGGGCCTGATGTCATCCAAAAAAAACCAAACCTACCATAATGACGTCACCCACAAAATCCAAAACACCCCAAACTTTTTTAATCGAAACTACATGACGTTCCGCACCTTTTAAGGGTTCAAACAGCTCATTAGCTATATCGGGGGGCGAATTATGGTCAAACAAGTGTCTGGCTTCTGCTGATCTCGAAGGGTTGATTCATTATAAAGTGTGATTTTGTGTATTGTGTAAGAAAACTTGTTATGAACGGTTAATGAACCATGGTTTGTAACAAAAAAATTTTAAGCCCTAAATTACAAACTCCATAACGGCTGCCTTTGAAAATGAAATGCTTCTCATACTAACATGTGGTGAGTCTCTACTATGTGGTGAGTGCTTAATGCATGTGTTTTATCCAAACGTACAACTGTCATTTCAGCATTTGTTCCCGCAACAGACCACTAACGTGTTTAAATGTATGGCTAAAATGTGCCTCAGCTCTGTCATCGGCGTATAGTTTATTTGCATTGACCACCAAATGTATTTTCAAAAATGTAAATGTTTAGTCAAGAAAAATTATGCATTGATCAAAAGCCAATTTGCACTCATGTGCTTGCAGCAAAAGTTTAAAAACAGTTTATTACCTTCAAAAGCTTTTTTCAGTGATGATAAGTCGAATTCCTCATCATAAGTATGCTCGGCTGAATGTCAAAGCATAAACAAAAAAAAACGGTAAGTGTTGCATTTTTTCATTAAGCTTCAATTGTGGGTAAAAATCTTCACAAAACGGCTTAAAAAACACGGGAACTGTGGCTACAGCAATCAATACGAAACATCGAAATGCTAAATTTTAAGATGGAAAACGTAGGAAAGGTGTCTAAAATTTGAAAATGTTTTATAAAAACCGGGTATTTTTAATACTGTAGATCGCAGTATTTCAATATTGTGGAAACTAAAGCGTGAACTTCAGGCAAAACAGTTAAAGAAAACCCTCGTTATCACTTAAGGAAAATTAGGATTTTGACAATGAATCGAACATCTCAATACGGTTCATTTTCTTGTAATCAATTCATCAGAAGTATTGCATTAGGGAGGAAATAACAATAAGTTCCAAGCATAAAAAATTACCAACTTACGTGAACAGTAATGATAAAACATGAACTGGCAGCAAAGGTAAATTTCCAATAAGGAAAAATTGGCAGCAAAGGTAAATTTCCAATAAGGAAAAATCTTATCTTTTGATTGTTGTACATAGTGTCATCGGATAGTCAACAGTAAAACTTTTGCAGCAAGGAAGAGAAAGAAATAAGGCAGTTAAGTAATCCTGCTCGAAAAGTGCTAAACGTCTGCTTGCTGGTAACAACCTTCCATTGTCAATCGTCAAGTTTCAGTCGATACTGGCATTGAAGATCTATTCAAGACTAATGCCTAAATCAAAATTCGGACTCAGAAAGCGTACTCATAGCAACCGTATCTTTGAAATCGTCGATTCCGGTCTGACGAGCTTCTGATGGATGCAGTTCCCTGCGTTCCGCATATGTACGCAATGTCCTTACTTCATTTACAGCTGAAATTGAAGGCAAAGAAACACACAAAGTACTTTGTCTGTACAAATCCGTAGGTGTTACAATGCAAAAAGGTACGTTTTATTTTGTTGTAAGCACTTCATACCGTAGAATTATGACAAGTTTCTAGTGGTTTTGTTATGCAAGTCAGGTCAATAGAAGATTGTGCTTCACTGCAGCAACCTCATCCAATATCCATTAATCATTTTAAATGGTAAGCCAATTCTTAGTTAACTCATATACAAAACGGGTGTTGAAAAATAGTCAATTTTGAACTGCTTCCTGTTAGTCTAAATTGATCTTCGATAGATCACAATGCCAATAAGCAATGCTTCAAACAGGTAGAAAAAAGCTGTAGTTGCTAACCATTTCTCAATGCTTGTTTTCTACGATAATTCCTTGCGCCTTCATGACAAATGTTAGTATTTGAACAAATTCTAATGATAAATCAAAAAACAACTTAAGAATTTGTATAAAACAAGTTAATTTACCCTCCAATATTCTTTCCATGCTTGTAAAAATCAGGGTCTCTACTTGCGTTAAAACACTCAGGCGTTTAAACTGTCTGAGGATTCCCAGCTTCAAATTTCAAGTCGCAGAGAATAGCGAAAACACTGTACAACGCCAGGCAATCATGTTTTCTGATTTGATTGTTTCTAGTAAAGAAAGGCTTGGCGACGTCATTCCTTCCGGCGAAAAGCGCCATCTCGCCTGACCAACTTCACGACATTCCAAAGTTCATTTACAACCACGAGCGACATTTTGAAAAAAAATTCAGTTCGTGCCATAAGTGCCCGCCGGATTTTCGCGAGAAACAGCGCAGGGTGGTCACGACATGGTGCGGGAGGCGACGGAGTTACATCAGATCGCAGCAAGTATTATTATAGGAAATCGATTTCACGTAACTTACGCATCTCCACTCGGATGTAAATTGAAAGAAAAGTTTACGGGTGAAAAGATGAAAAACTGAAGCGAGACTTTGAGAAAGCACGCGAACTGTACTTTCAAACACACGCTGTGTCTTTAATGCTATTCTAACCGAATCCCCAAAACACAACTGACGTCTAGCATTTCTTTCATGGGGTGTGCTTAAAATATAACCCACGTGCTTTCTCTAGTCGAATCAATTAGCAGATTGTTTTGCTAGTAAGTTGATTTCACATAATTTACACATCTTAACTTCTGTAAATTGCAAGCAAAAGCTTACATGTGAAATGATGAAAAACCAAAGCAAGTTGCAGAGAAAGCACTCGAATTGTTGTCTCAAACGCAATTTGTGAACAAGCTGCTAGTTTCACCAAAGAAGAAAAGCGAAGATTCTACCTCCCGCATATTTACATGTACTATTGTAACATATTCAGTTGCCCCCGGAAAAATATTAGTAGCAAAAAAATACGTATTTGAATGCTGAAGGCCAACTGAACACGCTCGGCAGAAGTTACTGCTTTCTTGTCTGGTGCCATAGTGCCCACACCAACCTTATTGACTCTGTCATCAACAACGCCTTGCGAACCGTGACTGGATGCCTGCGTCCTGCACTAGCGGACCGTCTTCCTTTCCTCGTGGGCATTCCACCTGCTAACCTTCGCCCCAAAACAGCCGCACTGTCTCTAGTGCGCCATGTTACGGAGCCTGAACTTGTGCTGTACTCATCTCTCAGCTGTTCACCGGGTAGGAACACACGGCATCTCAAATCGAGACACCCATTTGTATCCGCCGTACAACAACTCTTTGAGTATCTGCCAACCAGAACAGAAGTACGGCGCTGTGGGCAGATCACCGGTGGAATACAGAGTGGCTGGATGTCGGGGATGCAGAGTGTCGATGTCGGGGATGAAAGTGTGGAGTCATCACGAGACTGCAAACTTTCATCCTCGACATCGGCACCCAAGAACAGCGTGGGTCAGGCTTAACCGCCTCCGCACCGGTGTCGGACGTTTCCGCTCCTGCTTCCACAAATGGGATATGGCCCCTTTTTCGGCTTGTGAGTGTGGTGCAGAGGAACAGACCGTTGAACATTTTGTCCTTCACTGGCCAATCTATTGGCATTCGCATGGAGTGCATGGCCTGGCGGTTCTGGTCGACGAGATAATGGAATGGCTGCTCGATACCTGCCTTGAGATCTAGCACGGCCCAGCAGTGGATTAGACGAACTCGCTCAAACGATGAAGCAGAAGTTCATATCATCCAGGCTTAGTAAGAGTATTTTCGAGGAACTAGTTGATAATAAAGTTGGTAAAAAATAATTTGGTTGTACAGGTGCAATACTTCATCGCCAATGAACTTACTACTACTACTTCACCAAACATTTAGAGCGACGCAAATTTTGTTTTTTTTATACCAAGACAAAAATATGGTGCTAATCAATAAAATGATCTCATATCGACACAAAAAATTGATCCCGTACCGACATTAAAGTATCCTTTTTAATAATTCCATACTTGTGAAGATGGATTTTATCACCGAATTTTTTCCTGTTTGAATGTTTACTATATTGCAAAATTTGTATTTTGCCAAGTATGGCATTAAACAAACTAAAATCAGTAGAAACATTTTTGCTTCAAAACTGCAAGTCCGCAAACCCTGGAATGGCATTTTCACCACAAACAAGTTTCTGTTGTGACTGAAACTAGCAATCGTTCTATCAGTCAGGCTGACTTTGAAAAAAATATTGCCAACAAAGAACCGTGTGTTGTTATTTTTGCGACGCATGAACAACATGTTACAACCTACGCGCTTGCTGATAAAGAATCCTGTTTAGAACAACCAGCTCCCTTTGCAAACCATTGATGCAGTCGTGCGGCCTCCTGAAATCTATAGTTAGAGTGTCTGTTTTAGTGGTGCTGTCTTCTGTGTTCATGTGTTTGTGCACAAAGGAAGACACCCCCACTCTTTGCTTGGTGTATTTATTAATATCTGATATTGTTACTAGCCGCTTTGGTGCAATGCAATATCAGAGTACATAGAGCTTGCTTCTGGTTGCTACGCTCAGTAGCATGCGATTTCTTTGGTTGCTTTCTGCATTTCAGATTTTGATAGGATTGACGTTTTTGACCATCCGCCGAGTGTATCAAGTGATCGAAACTGAGTCTACATAGCTAGAAACGAGTGATTTATACAGCCGAATTTGTGTATAGATTGCAGTACGTCTGCAAACTATCTTGTATTTTCAACACCAAGTTGTTTACAAATTTTGTAAAACCGAAACAAAACTTTTTTTGAAAACATTTTGCTACTTAAATAATTTGAAATTGGAAAAGATAAAACTGTTTCTGATAACTTTTGTGTATGCAAAAGTGCTGATGGTCTAACAGATTTACAGTGTGGGAGAAAAATTTGCAAGATCTGCACTGGAAGCAGTAACTTGAGATGCTATCACGAATTTTCGTCTTTACTTTTTTGGTAAATGCTAACCTGAGACAGTACTTCATTTCTTTATAGTGAGTTCACTGGCATTTAAACTAATGTTCATGTGATGCCGATTGTATTTTTTACAAAGAAGAATTGCATTGTTCTTTTGATTAGTTGTTATGCTTCTGCAGACGTTTGTGAACGTAATTGCCACGCTTCTACACAAATGTGAAAAATGGAAAAAATCTCAAATTTCAAGACATGAAGATCAACTATAAGATTTATGTGCTACTGAATAAGTGGCTGCACAAACTCGTTTTTCGGAGGTCAAGCTAATCCCGAAAAGTATCAAAATCATTTTGAAAATTTGAAATCCAAAATACAAAATTAGTAGCTCTTAGCTAAGAATTTTTTGTTTGTGTACCCAAATTTTGAACGTTTTCAAAAACGTTCTAAGGGTCTGTTAGATTGCGATCCAGTTTCGACACAGAAAACAATTACACACAGTGAAGCAGTTAACTGAAATTTCCAAAAGTTGACAATCGCATAAGCATAAATGAAGATATGCAAATAAACAAGGATGAAAAGAGAGCTGCAAAAGCGTGTACACCTCGCAGTCTACTTTCATTATATTTTTCTGACGAAAGTGGTAGCATTGTAGCTTTTCAATACATTGCTCTGTTCACTTCAGGTTGGTTGGGATTTTATTAAGGATTTCATTGGTGAAATGAGAAGGCTGAACTTCTCTGTTTGTGGCATACAAGCTTTATTTTTTGTTGCTCTTATATTGTTCGAATATTGTCAGCTGCTTGGTTTTGTCTGTGATCATCATTGAAACGGTTATTGGAAATTTTCAGGAAACACACAATTCAAAGAAACTATGAAAACTCAACACAAGACATATTTTTAAGTTTGTTGTTAAAAATTGAAAGAAGCTGCAAATGCAGCATATATTCAACACTTTACCGCAAAAGATAAGTAAGCTCTTCTGTTTTGATGAAAATATTTTTAAGAAGCTTTAGCAGCGAATGTTTGGAACTGAAGATAAAATGCACTCACTGACTTTGACAATGAGAGAGTTTCTTCTTGGTAGCAAATGTTGAGGCACAAAGGAAGATTGTCAAAACCACAAGACTGAAATTAATGAAGGATGTGCTTTGAAAAAAATTGGTCAAAAACAAAGCAAAACCAAATAAAATGTCTATTCTCCTGGTTGCTAGGTTTAAACTTTAACAACAGGAGGCCTATATATTTTTTTCCTAAACCACGAAGTCAAAAAAGTATTCGATTTGCATTTATACAGGGGATTGGACAAATTTTGCCTTACGTGTTTCGTTGCTATCGGTTTAAATAATGCCAGAATATTCAGTTTCAGTATATTTGAACATTTTGATGTTTATGACGTCATTAAGGCACGCCTTGTCATTTTTTAAAAGTTTTTTTTACAAATGCATTACAGCAGCAATAGAAACTCACATTTAACACTTTCAAGCAGTACAGATCCATAATATTGTATAAAGCTTTATTTGAACGAAAAAATGAAGTTGCTGGTTACATCGGCTTGGTCGATTGTTTTCCTGAAGTTCATATGTGGTTGCGGTGCGTATTCATAAATATTAAATTCATGTGAAAGACGTTATAAACCATGTCAGGAAAGTTTGTAAGAACTGTTTGCTTTGCCTTTAATCTTTACTGTTTCCCGCAAGATCTTTCTCCATCACGTTTTCATTTTAATCCTGTTCAATTTTTTAAAGTGCCACTTACCTGTGATTTATCATTTTAAGATAAGAGGCATTGACAATCAGCGCGCTTTTTACGTTGTTTTGGTTGTGATGCTGATTTGAAGATTTGATAAAGTGTCTGAGAACCCACTTCAAGCCAAACTCAAGAGGTGCAATAATTGGTTTGAGGAACATAGTTGAATCTTGTCATTTTCAGTTTGTTTGATGTGAAATCAAAAGGTTTCTTTAAGAGTCTTAGTTGGGATCAAGGCAATGTAATGTTTAAATTTCAGAGTAACGTAATGTTTGAATTTCCAGAGTAGCAGATCAGAAATGCTTTAGTTATGTCCGTAAGTTATAAAAAGCCTCTGCTTTTTATAACATGTATTTCCATACAACTGATCTATCACTGTAAGCAAAAAAAGCACTGTTAGAACCATTAAATTTTTTATTTCGGTAAGAGATTTGCAATGATTTTTCCAGCCATTCAACTGCTATTCCACAAACCTTATCTTTAGATGTATGCAAGCGGGATGAATCACGAATAAAAATATGAAACTGAAAGCAAGCCATGAGGTGCTTTCGCGATCAATGGGAAGTTTGTGACATTCCACTGTCAACAAAGCATCATAGCATGTGGAGAAATACTACAGTGCACTATAAACTCCAAAATATATTTTTTACACGAATCCAATTAAAAAACGGCAGCAAAAGTTTTTCTGCCTCAACTTTCTCCAAATTTGCCTAACAGTATTTGGAATGCAGATATGGAGCATCTTAGTATTTTCTGGAATTTATTTACCAGTTCAGCGCTTTCTACAGTAATGTGAATGCAGACACATTTGGGCCAATTAGTTTTTTTCGGTGTTTTTTGCTATTACAGCAATGGAGTTCAATTGGAAGAGAATTTTCAACTGGAAAATAAATGAATTATAATATTGACGAGAACAATGAGAAATTCCTGTGATTAGAAGTATCTCTCAAACAAACATAGAAAATGAACTTCTTATTCCAAAGCAATTCCAAAGCTTGCATCCTTTAAGTTGACATTCTTATCCTTTTTTCCTGAACATGCGTGCAGTAATAGCGCTCACCTAGGTCAAAATCGGGTAGGCTTGTTATAGCTCTGTAAGAGGAAGATATATCTTCGCCAATAAACGTTGTAATTTATTGCTCGTTTCGCCGTTTATTTTTTGTTGACACGTAATTCTTCGCATAACGGCTGTTCATCAAATTGTTGAAGCTGGAGGTGACACAGCAAACCTGTACTGGTCAATGGACACAATCGAAGGAGACAAGCTACTCCCAGACAAAGGAAACTCGTCTCTGTGGTCAGGTGACCTCTCGAGCCTCGCCAGTCCAAGTAACTGTTATTCATTTCACTTTTTGTTGGAACCACCCAAACGAAACGGTACCTGAAACAAATCTATTTAAAAAAAGCCATACATAAAAAGCCATTCCAAAAGAGCGACTTTCTCAAGATCAACTTCAGATGGAAGTTTTCTTGCAAAAAGATTGAGAATAGTTTAAAAATATCTTGAATAACCTGTTCATGAAAAGTAAATATATTTTGTTCTAGTATTCACTACCGTTCACTGTCAGCCTGACGTGTATCCAAAATTTGCATTTGATGTAGTAGGTGGTTCCAAGTATTGTTCTACTTTTACAATATTTCGAGTACCAATTAGAGAATCAACTGAGAATGTTACGCAATAACACTTTGAAAGAATGTTTTTCACGAAATTTCTTCAAGTATTCACCTTTGCTTGAAAAGAATTTGCAGTGATTTTTGCTCAGTTTATTGCATTTGTGTGCCTGAACTGAAGACCCCACTGAGCTTAAACGTTCATATGCATGCAGCCAACAGTCTATTGTATATCAATACCAAACATGTTGTTCATTGGCAAGCCTGTGTTGGTCAACCCGCAGCTACATTGGTGAACCCATAACTACATTGGTAAACTTACAACTAAGCCTCAACCAACCTAATCTCTGTAAATCATATGAAGCTTTCTATGCGTTTTCAATTTTTACAAATCCCTAAAACAGGGCAAACTCACAAACAACTCCAACACTACTTATACTTCAGACAATATAATAAAATGCTGGTCTGCATTAGTTTTCATGAAACTAAATGTTCGTTTACAGCGTTGGTTAACTTTTGCTTCCTTCTTTACTACTGTTTTGTCGTGGTAGAAGAGCTTGATTACTTCGATAGTCACCCATGCTGGACAATGGCCAGAGGTCTAGCAAAAGTAGTTTCCAACTGAATTGTTCATCCGGCAACAGGATTGAACAGATTGTGCATGCTAAAACGCTGGAGCCTACCGGTATGGTTGTTGGTCTACACGCATAAGATCGCTATTGCGGCACCCTGGTCATGTCCCAGCTGTCACTCCTTTTATTTCCCTGGACATGAAGTATCTCAAGATCTGTCCAGGCATTTAGTCATTCGGTTTATTCCTGACGTTCATCTTCACTAGCAATCATGAAAAATTTCACAAATATTTATTCACAACCGACGAACATGAATGTCTCCATCAGAGGTTCTTGCTGCCTGGCTTGGCTCGCGTCCAAGGCAAGCGCGTCTTAATGTGTTCTTACTTCGATCCCATTAGAGGCTATGCGTAATTGTACCATATTTGCAAGATCACGATCCTAAAAATTTTGGCATAAACAAATATATCTAGAAGCCCATTCTAGATATCTCTGCACATAGCCCATTTAAAGTGCGAACCGAAACTTATAATTTTTCTTGTCATCTTTCGACAGTGCGCAGATACGCTCGGCCATATCTCGCGTTTCTGCGGCGCTTCAAGGCAGAATGCTTTATTGTTGTAAGGGATTCCAGAGCTTCCCCCTCTGTTTATAGGAATTGCTGTAAAATTTGACACAGTTTCACCCTCTCAAAAATTTACAAACCTCACAGCCAGTTTGCCTAGCATTTGTGCTGGCTGATCTTAACTGTGAACATCAATGGACGTGGTTATTTTTCGAGCTTTAACAGCTATATACGCATCACTCGAGCTTCTGAGGCTATAGCAACCTCTTTTATATCTTTTTGAGTGGCTTTTTGAGCTTTACTTCAGCTTTTGGGGCTTTATTTCGTCTTTTGATTGCACGTTTTTGAGATCTTAAAATGGGAAACCCACCCAGATCGGTTTCATTCAACATCAGGTTCTCCTCACATAAGGTGCTTCCACGCCATGCTTTCCCACGCCAGCAGCCGTAGGTCAGCGGCTTGAACCTTCGCGTTCCGAATTGTTTCAATGTTGTGACTTGCGAATACAAAGTTTATGGAAGCTGTTAAAAAGACATCTTAACTAAATGCAAATACTTGAAAATGAGTTTTACGGGAAAAGTACACAATATAATTTCAAACAAGAAAATTCACGACAATCATTCATTTTTATTTTTTTTCATGTATAGACGTAGACCTATACACACCCTGTCCCTGGTTGTCATTTTGCAGCTGCCTCAGATTGCTTGCTGTAATATACGTAACTATAGATAAATCATAGCCATTCACTTTGGGTGGTGGACTCTGACAAGGGTATGTATTGCCTCTACTCTGCATCCTGGTCAAATCTAAATGATTTAGAAAGATAGTAGAGATGAAAATTGGACTGAGATTGCATTGTACTGGTTCCGGATTATAACGAAGTGAATCCGAATGATAAAATCTCTTCAAAAATTTAGGATCAGGACCGGATTTGGACTGAAGAAAAGATAAAGAATTGCGAAATTTTCTCTGTTAGAAAGCTGTATTTGTTAGTTTTTGGACTCGGACTTAATATTTTAAAAATATTTTCGTCTACTTCTGGACTTGGACTTGACCTGGATAGTAAAAAATGACAGTCGAATTGTCTCTGATAGACAGACACAACCGAGTCGACGGGGGTGTTACTGTTGGGAGATGCTGGACCAACCGTATGATTTTTGAGGACAATTTGGTACTGCGTGTCGAGCATCGCAGTTTTTCAAGTTATCTCTCTCGACTGCCCTCGTTATCACGCGCAAGGTGCGTTCTATCAATAACAAATTGCGCTGCATTCTCACGTACTACACTGCGGGACCAAGCAAGAAACCTGCAGCAGCTACACTAGCACAATGCAAACGCACAAGGGACAATCTATTGAAATGAAGAACACTTTTACCTTCAGGAGTAATCGCAGGGAATACTTCAGTTTTCTTTTTATTAGAATATATTTATTAAAAACGTTTACTTTCAGGAGCAGTGGCAAAAGTAAAAACAGAGTTTTTTTTGGTTTTACTAAAATATTTTGGTAAAAAATTATGCTATTTTCAGGAGTAGTCGCAGGGGTTGTCAAGCACGCTCTGGTGTTGAACAAAACAAAAGTTGATATCGGAAAAAGTTTGGACATTCGTCAGACATGCTTGCTCAAACCATCTATCTGTACTGGTGGTGGTAAGTTCACATGAAACCAAATGTGTACAAATGCATGGTATTTTTACTGCATATTTGACAATGTTCTTTTACAAAGTATTTTTCAACGGTTAACAGGCCCATTGATGAAGTGTGGGACGGTTTGCAACAAGTCGCATGTATACTGAAGTTCTTTGCAAAACCTTGTCTTCTTTATGAATGAAACATCTATCAGACAATAGTAAATATCACCAACAATGACATCAATCCTACGCAATTAAGGAGTATTTGTTGCTTGCTGTCACAACCAACATAAAGAAATGCTTCATAGTGTCTCACCAGTGACATCCAATAACAAGTCTGGGCTTTGTATTAACGTGGGCTTACTTCGTAAGTATATCATGAAGCCAAGAAAAACTAACCAAAGACTACATGATACAACCCATAGTATTTTTGCTTGAGAATTGAAACCTGTGTGGGCCACTCATATGAAAATGTTGGGGTACACTGATCTGTACGTATGGTGGTCATGCCTAATAATATTCTAACTTTTATTGGAATTCCTTTTGTTAATATATTGTGAAAAATAACAATCACCAAAAATGTTACTGCACACTAACATTGTATCTTGAACTTGAGCAAATATCCACAAAGTATTGTTTTTGAAAACATTTCAAATGTGTTGAAGCAACTAGATTTTCCCTAAATTTGAAAGTGCTTGTCACTTTGTAAGAAAAACGAAAGCTTGCTTCGTGAAAGATAAAATTTTGAGCTCATTTCAAAATTTTGTTTTCCGTTCATTACAAATATTTAGAAATTTTATTTCCTGGTGACTAATTAAAAGATGTTCATTCATAGAAGCTATTGTGCTTGTTTCATAATGATGAGTCGTAGTTGAAACTAACTTCGCACAAGTTATGGATACATAATGTATGATGGTTAGCCTTCTTTCAGCCTTAAAGACACAGCATTTACATTCTCAGGTTTCGCAATATCTTTTGTTGATACTGTACAAATGTTTATGGTCGTGGGGAAAAATCTTTCGCCAGACTAGTTTCTTTTCAACATCAGCCTGACAGATTCATGTTTGTATTAATTGTTGTGAGAGGTTTTGTTATCAAGAAACATATTTTGGCGTATAACAATGTTTGCATTCTGAGCCTTGCAAAAAGGTGTTTACAAAGATTTGTATAGTGCATTTTTGATTTGCAACACGTTAATCGTTGCAAGCTTTTGAGCAGTAATACCGTCGTTTCCAAACACAAAATGAAACAACAGAATGACAACCAAAATGTTTTGTCACTGCTGTTACAAGTCATCGAAATCAAAAACTCTCCTTTAAGTAAAATTTAAATATTAAATAGTTAGATTTCGATGGAAAACTTTTGCGCACAAGCTATTAGCTTTCATCCTAATATTTCCTTATTTCCTTACCTTTGCAATGATAATCTTTGGACTAAAATGTACTTTTACAATTAGTCCAATTTGCCCAATCTGCCACTTTTCAATAAGGATATCATTTACTTTATAGGTTTGACTATTTGTATGTGGATACGAGTTCAGGCTTGGGATGATGCATTTACATCAATTTTTGACTCAGGCGCATCGGCAGTTGCACCAACGGATGGTGCGGCCATTTACCCCAATGCTGTGGGAAGATGTACAGCTGCAGTTGTAACAGGAGGTAAAATCTGGAAAAAAAGCATGTAATATGAATAAAATTTCCCATTTTAGCGCTTTGTTTATAATTCTTTAAAATTCCAGTCTCACTTTAACACTACCGCAGCCAATGTTTAAATTTCGCAGACACCCGTAGACAATAGGAATCCAAGGAAGAAAGGACTTAAATGCACATGGAACTATAATACCTTGAGAGAAACTTTGAAAGACATCCAGTACTACACCAAAAAAACAAACAAGAAGCTTGTGATTAGCAGTTTTTGGTGAAGATTTGTAATCAGAGGAAATCCTTTACCTTTGTTTTTTTTCGAACCGTGAAAATTGACACTGATCTTATCACCTGTACCTGCAACTTCTTGCGGCGAGGTCAAGTCATGAGACCGTGGTAAATATTTTAAAAGCTCTTGGAAGAAGACAGTAATTTTCCTTATTTTTCCTAAATTTATTTCCCATGTGAAGGCCTACCTCTTTGTACAGAATCCAAATCCAATTGGTAACGGCTTTTTGCAATAGAATACAACAGGTGCTCTCTGTTCAAGAAGTATAATAAAACATGTTGGCTGTCACTCAGTTTTTTCAAGTTTTTCTTTAGTGGTAGGTAAATTGTCGGCAAAAAACAACTTTTAAGTGTTGAAACTGCAATAAACGATTACTCAACATTCACGTCACGACGTGGGATTTACGCGTAAACTCATGGTCGCAGTACAGGCTTAGAAATGACTAATCACAAAACAGTTGAGCGCCGTTGGAAAAAGATTTAGGCCAGTTGTTCTTAACCTTTTTTGTCTCATTTACCCTTTAACAAAATCAACAAATTGATTTTACCCCCAACAATGTTTAGCGTCAAGGCATGACTTTTCCGAAAAGGTTCCGGGAGAGGTTCTGGAAAAATGTTGTAAACTTACACTAAGACATATGAATTTTTGTGCTTACTAGAACTAATTTTAGGGCAATTGTACTCCAGCATGAATGCCAAATTAAGAAGTGGTTCGTTGAGATTGTTGAAATTTTAAAAATAATTTCATATGAACCGGCATATCACGGAATCAAGGCGCAAAATGTTTGGAAGAAGGAATACACAGCCATGTTTAAATTTTTCGTTTGTTGAAAAATATCAAACAGATTCAAACAGTTAGTCACTCAGTGAGACTTTTGTGCTTGTTTTCTACGCTCAACATCTGAGATTCTGAGAGCAGTGGTTGAATAAGGTACTCTCATGTCATCCTTGGGAATCAATTGAGATCGAATGTTTTGTTTTATGGTCATCATTGAAGAGAATCTTGCCTCACACAGATAAGTAATCTGAAAAGGTATAAGAACTCCAAACGCGCGCTTCCGCAGCGTTAGCAACTCTTCGCCCCCACACCAAATTCGGAAAATTCACAGTTGCAACGTATGAATTTGGATTAAAGCATTGTTTAAATTTTAAAGATCAATCGATTCATCTTTATAAAGCAGTTTGAAAACACAAGACCATGCCTTGATAAAATTCACACGTTCAGTTACGTGTTTCAAAACTATTTTCAAATATTCTGGAAGGGCTGTCTGGCCAGTGCACGTCGATGAAGAGCACAAAGGGTAGAAATTATGTGCAGTGCCCGTTTGTTCATCAGAGTTGTAAAACCTGACTTCACTAAGCTAGAATGGGTGTCGCCTATGCATCACGAGTCAACATGATTCCACGAGTTTATCTTTTTAAAATAAATTATTCATTTTTTCCTGATCATCAGTCACTTCGCTAGTCGTCTCCAGACTTCAGCGCATCAAAAACTCAATCTTTAAACGTAACTGCATGTATATATCGACAGTAAACCAAAAAATACGTGCAGTTAGACACCTGTTGACTCCAGGGGCGTCAGAGAACAGGAAAATGACGGGGGCATTGCCCCCCTTTCTCTTTCAAAAGGAGGCAATGGGGGCGGAGGTGCCTTCTTCATAACAGGATCATGGATAATTTCATGGTTTAACAAGAGCGATTTGAAACAGATTTATTGCAGTTATTCGCGCAACAACAAAATTCAGAATGGTTTTCTATAATATCTGCAATTATTATGAGGTCAATATATTGTTGCTGAAGAGAAGCAATCATATTGGTAACGATTTGTTTGTTTTTATGTATTCCCATTGCCTTCAACTTCTTTACTGCCATCCCTGCCCACGTCGTTCCGGTGCCCCTGATTGATTTATCTAGCTGAAGGGTGACTCTTTCCTTATTTCATCGAATTTCATCTGCTACGTGATCTAAAATATCGCAAGACATAACACCTATGTGTATGATTTATTTTATACATAAATTTTCGTAAGTTTTTTGTTTTGTTCTCTTTTCGATTATATCCATAGTGCACGGTTTGATAAGTCATTCCCCAATAGTATGCAGTTTCTTTTGCTATTGCAACAGCAACCCGACAGGATGCTCCCAATCCTTACGTGTCTTCAGAAACGAACCCTGATATACGCAGAGTTCCTACAGCACGAAATTAATCGCAATTTGCCAACAAAACATGTGGTAGTCATGCGCGTGGATGGGATGGACTGAAGCAAGCGCGGGTGGGATGGACTGAAGCAAGCGTGGGTGGGATGGACTGAAGCAAGCGTGGGTGGGATGGACTGAAGCAAGCGTGGGTG
>Ga0210059_1000732_pt1 | contig 44669 bp, 26 predicted proteins | sample Ectturendosymbi2_FD_188042 | JGI IMG/M metagenome (GOLD analysis project Ga0210059, IMG submission 188042) | Ecteinascidia turbinata endosymbiont from Florida, USA - Sample 2 (SPAdes) (version 2) | ecosystem: Host-associated > Tunicates > Ascidians > Unclassified | place: Key West, Florida... | reverse complement strand
AAATGAAAGCTTCATATCGTTTGAGACAATAGATGTAAGTACAACAAGGCATATATCGAAACATGGTATAAAAACAAACTTATTCATACTGTGAGAAAAGATAATCTTTAAACCGTTCACAGAAGGTGCCATGGGCAAAGCTTTCAGACTGTATTATTTCTGTCCAGAGTGCAGACCCTCTAAAGCAGGGGTCTCAAAACTACGGCCCGTGGGCCAAATCCGGCCTGCGAAGCCATTTCAACCGGCCCGTGAAGTCGTTTTATCAATAATGAAAAAATGAATGATTTACGAAAAACTTGTAGATTTAGCATAATGTAACATGTCCCCAAACAGTCACGTGACGTAAGATGTCCGGTCCTCGAACCGTTGTGTAATAAGTTGTGCGGCCCTCGGACAAAAAAGTTTGGAGACCCCTGCCAAAGGAAACAATTTTTTTCCGGAATTTGTAGAAACCCTTCGTATATTAAATAAGTTTCGTTGTCAGCGAATCTGGTTTGGCAAGAAGGAACTAAAGAAAAACGTTAACTACAAGAACAAACGTCACTATTGTTAATACATTATTGTGCAAAACATTCAATGGCTGTATGATGGAATTGTATGCTGTTTCCCATGTCATAATACAGTATTGTCAATGACAATAGACAAAGCTGTAGTATAGGATGTTAAGAACGGCAACAGGAAGGAATTTTTCAATTTTAAATAATGAATGAGATGCACTCGATAAGTTGGTTCTAACCAATTGCAGTATGCTGTGAGTGCAGAGCCTTACAAGCAAAAAACGACTTTATCATATTAACTTTTCCGATTGTGACATTTCATTTTTCATTCAAACAATTTACGATTGACTCCTCCTTTTCATGACTTCCAAGGGCAAGGTTATCATTGGTTGGAAATCGTCGGAGTCAAGCCGAAAAACTTTGCTTACTGCTCGACATTAAGGAGCGGTCTGTTTGACAAATATCCCAGAGGAAACCCTGATCTCAAGCTGCAAATTTTCACCGTTTTTGCAAAGTTTGATTTTTGGAGTGTTTGAGTTCATTGCAATAAATTACACCCGATAAATGCGAGACGCCTAGGCTGTCCGGCTAAATTCTTCACAGCACTTGTTAGCTTTCTCTAGTAGTTTTGACTTGGATAGCAAGAGCAACATTCCAGTTTAATGAGAGTGATTAACGCTCCACAAGTTGAATGCTTTAGTCCAGGGGTTCCAAACTTTCTCTGAGCATGTACCCCTTCAGCATTTCGACAGATGAACATGTTCCCATAAAGGTTGAAGGAGACGAGGGAAGTGCAAGGCTGTACCAAACTTGAACATGTTTGATCGAATTTTCTCCAAATATTTCATTACGGCTAATTATAGATATATTGAACAATAAGTATATAATGATTTTTGAAAATAATATTCACTGACATATGTATAAATTTTTGGAAATAAATAATACATAAATATATTTTGCCCTTCCATTGCTAACCTTAAATGTACCCCTTCAGATAGGCAAATGTACCCCTAGGAATGCATGAACCCCTGGTTGGGAATCCCTGCTTTAGTCCAATGCGTAGGGGACATGGTTGTGGCCTGTGCTCTCATAACTACCAGTACTTTCTTTATGTCTGAAAAGCCATGAACAGTTATGCAATGCGTCTTTGCAAACATTGTCATGCATGTATTGTGATTGCTTGCTTCACTACCGTAACTTCATCATAATGCCGCACCAAGCACCCCACGAACGCCCAGGCCTGGGGTGCACTGGTGAGAAGTTCTCACATTCTAGAAACATAGTTTTCTTTGTGTGGGGAAGTGAACAGAGCGTGGGAAGTAGACATTTTTTATTTTTTTAAGTTTTCAAAAATCTATGAGATTTTTAGGTCTTTGCAATTTTCTGACATTGCCCGAAAAGTAAATGCCCGTTGTCATTTTCGGGAGGATTTCATCGTGTTGAAGAGGCCCTTCTCAAACAGTCGCTGTTTATAAACAGGCTAGAAAGTCTATATACCGTTGTCTCGATACGACTTGGGACTTCTTATTTAGCAACAGCATAAACATCGTGATTATTTTATTTTGAGCTCTGGCTCATTGTCAAACATAGCGAGCAAACAGTGCTACCTATTGAACAACGTTGTACAAAGATACGCCACAGTTTAAAACTTTACCTGTCCAAAATGTTTCACTAACGTCAACCAAAAGGTTACTATCTCAGCGGTCCTGTAGCACTCGGAGGCTTTGAGTTATGATTACGCTTCTCAGCTAATCAGACAACGGTCGGCAAGGCTGTTTACTTCAGCTGCAGAACATATTAGTCCACACAGATATCTTTTTAACAGACATCTTTTAAGCCATATCGTTCCTTTTCTTTCTCTAAAAAAGTTTCCTTTTGGATATCCTATCTTTTACATCTTTCGAAATGAGAGTGCAGCTCTTGACAAGCAACCTGTGTGAGAGGTGAGTTCTTGCCACAATTTACCAAAAAATACCTTGAAGCTTGGACACTTGGCTGGACTGGAGCCAATAGACAAGACGTTTTATCAAAGTTGTAAAACCGCAGATTACGTTTAAAAACTACAGCTTTCGATCCCCAAACATGCATTTCGTCGCTGGCGCAACATCAAAATGAAGTAACGCAAAATGGTTCTGCACCATTCATAAACAAGAAGCTTCAAGCTGGCTGGTCTCTAACACAACAACCCTCACAAACACATTCTTGGTAAAATCCTGGTAACGATAGGCCTACGGCCACATTGTTTCTCTAACAATTTCGTCCAGTCGCACTAAAAAATTGCAAAACAACGAGGCTATCTCACTGCATGTAACTTCAGGTCCACGAAATTAATCTTCACAATACTCAAAACTGTCGTTACACCGAAAAAGCGATGTCAGTCACGTTTTTTCATTTTGGCAGAAAAACGAACCTACGAGGTGCTCATCAAACTCTTCAGTCAATAGCGTGTAACAAGTGACAGTCATGGTATTATGCTCTGCCTTTGGTGCAGAAAAACGGTGTCATTTCATCAGCCAACCATTTCGCGAGCAGAACAGCCTCACATCAAGGGAAGAAAGCTATCTGGCTACGAAGGCATTTCGCCGAACATTGAGAAAGTTTCCTTCATCCAATCTGCTTTTCATTTAAGAAAACTGACGTTCCAACCATGTATGAAACACCTTATCAAGTATACGAAGCGATTGGCATATTCGTCATGCTTATGACTTGTGGATTTTTTAAATCATGCGCTCGTTACTAACATCTACACATTTAGCCGGCAACATTTGGGCGTAAAAATTTGTTTTTCATTAACCAAGACCCCTGTTTTATATTGCAACGTGAGGAGCAATATTCTGGGAAAATGTGACGAGCTCCGCACCAAACCAGCCGGTTTGTTTGAGGCCCAGTTTTACATACTTTTGAAAGAGGCATCTGACTAAAACTGTACTTTAGTCATGAGATCAATTGGCATCATTCTTAAAGTTTCGTTTATCTGGCCAATTTGTTTTTCAGCATGTTTTCGTTTTTTACAACATCTCCGTAGACCAATTTTAGAAGTTGATTAAACCTGAAATCGCAAAACTTTCCGGGACAAATTGATTCACTTCACCGCACATCAACTCCCAGTTTGTTGCTTTCAGCTGCTCCCGTTAATCGTTCACTCATTTTTTAACTTACACTGCGTAGATAACCGCATGTGCCAATTAAAAGCTCTAGCTAGAGTTTTTTGTAGGGTTTCGAGGAATCAACCAACTGGTCTCTGCTTTCGTCTTTTTGCGATGATTCAAACTTGCACATTTTTGTATTCAAGTAACTTCACTCCATAAGTGAAACAAGCAAGGAATCAATCGTAAATCAAGCTCACTTTGGCGCGAACGAAAGTCGCAATGATGAAAGGTTGCCCAATGGAAAAAAGTCTTGAAACTAAAAACGCCTCTACTTACTTATTCATGCAAGTTTTTGCACAAAGTTTATGGTAAATGCCACAAAGTTAAGTTTAAAAAAAATAGCCACGTATTTGTTTGCGAAATTTCATGGCAAGACATGAAATCCTTTTCGCATCAAGGTGTTTCTTTTCTTGAGACACCAATGACATTAACTGTTTGCGTAAGTACAGAAAAGCTTGGACCAATTTTAACAGGTAGGTATGGAAATACGGACAGAATATTCGTAAAGACGCTGTTTTGCAAACGTGGTTGTTGGTGGCAGTTACGCTTTGCTGACCGTGACTCAGAAGTAGCTTTCGCTGTCATTGGCACGATGGATAAATACACAATTTCATGATGCCGTTCAAGAGTTTGTGGGCGACCGGCCCCTCAAAGAAGAATGTGGTGACAACTGAGATGGTAGGTTATTTCAGGAAGCTTCAAAAGCGATTTTTGTCAATAGCAGCAACTTTTCAGGAAACGGCTGTGATAGTGTCAAGTGCCCTACTCGAAATCGAGACGTATTCTTTCGAAAATTTGAATGTTCAATGGCACTTTTCGTTGTGCTGCCTTAATAGCACTTTTCCTTGTACTTGATTGATTCAACCCTAAAATTCTTTTCACCACAAGCATAGAGGTAAATTCAACTGGTTTGGAGTTGTCGTGACTATGAAAACGCAGCGCAGAGTTTTGCTGTATTTGTCCTGCGTCTGCAGATTCAGAAAAGCACCCTCGTTGAAACTCACCAGTCCTGTCGCACTAGAGCCCTTGCTCAACGGCACTTGGAGCAGCGGTGGCCAACAAATAGCTTGATATGCAGAGTAGAAAAGTTCGCTCTGACTGCTTCTGCTATATTCTAAAAATCATGAAACCTCGCACTGAGAACTGGGATGCAACGCTCGAGAGCAATTTAATTACAGATCACCAGAGGCTAGCTGCTTGTGGGTGAGATTCGGGCATTTTCCTTAAAAAATTTAGAGGATTTTGTATCTTGGAAATAAAAAATTTTTTTCAAGGTTGCAGAAAATTTCTGAAATCTCCACATCCGAAGTACTTTTCCTAACTTTTGCTTTTGAATTGGTTCCAAGTATGCCTTATAGTAAGCAGTAATAGCGATGGTTACAGGCAAAAATTGGGTGATTGCCACTGCTTTATCTAAAACGTACTTACAGCTTCAAAATAAAGCTTATACTAATCACGCTGACTTCACACGTCAAGCACTTCAAGCTCTCTGTCATTAAAACGAAACAAAATACGTTCATACCTATGCTGGCTGACCGTGTGGGAGCATTACATTCGATACGGCGAAGTGGATGTTAAATCGCTTGCTACAAACACGCACTTTGCTAGAAAGCCAAACCATTTCCACCACATCTTGCTACAGTTTCTAGCTTGGTTTTACAGTTTCGTTGAATTACACCACTGACGAACAAACACTCCATCACGCAAGTTTTTTCGCAGCCGCTCCATCTATCATTCCTCTATTTAAAATCGCGAGTGGTGTAGTTCGTTGACTGCGCAAATCGACTCGTTTTCACAGTTCGAGACGTACCGCATTTCAAAGCGAAAGAACAGCGCGTCTGCGCGTGTGCAAGAAGCACATTTCAACCTTTCACATCGCTGCCGTTTTCGTGCTGCTGCAAACCACTCGTTTTGTTCAAAACATGAGTTGGTCTGCAATCGATTGCTGAGTGCCAATTAAAAAGTGACGCAACGGTTTATCAGTGAAACCGTCGTAAGACCTAACAATCGCTGCCCAGTCCGGCTTACCTACTGCTGCCACAGATTGCATCTTGAGGAATTTGCAAGGAGCCAGAGAGAAGAAATGCTGAGCGGTAGGCACTAAATCTTTTTGTCGCGTAACAACTTTACGATTAATAAGGAGACAAATGGAGCAATTGAAGTTCGTGAAGGAATCGTTTATCACAATGCACCTTGTACAAGATCAATTGGTTGATTAAATTGCAAAAAATTAAAAACAAAACAAGCAAAAATAAAAATCTCCCAGACAAGATGAAAATCTATGCACTTAGCGAAACTGACCTCGTTGTTTGCTAAATTCACGCCAGTCGCAGAACGCAACAGTCACACTGCACTTCAATCCGCCACTTGTGCCCTTTGAGGTCGGCATGCATTGCATTGGCAACAAGCAAGCGATGAATTAGTCATGCCCCGCAAGAGCAATGGCATTTCTATTAAATTCAAGTCCAAGGACATTTAGCTGAAGTGCGGTGAGCTTCCCACTTTCTTCATTCTGCTTTATTAGCTAACAAACATTTGAAAGTTTTCATTAGCAGCTATCGTATGGATTGTCATCCAAAGCCATGTGTTGCTCCGGCGAGCATGACACGCCACTTCCGTAGCGGCAAGGCATTTGCTGACAGATTTGCGTCTGGATTATTTTGGCACTACAATAACGTTCAACAACGATGCAAGACAGATTACTGACCACCTGACATCGTAGATAATAATGTATTGGCCACGTTGGCGATAAATCGTGCGCGAGCGTAATTATAAAGTGTAAACCAGCCAACGTTCTGCGATTTCCCTTGCTGGTGAAGCGGCAATTGTCACCTGTGAAAGGCGTGACAATCTAAATTTGATTTCAAAAAATTGCACGGCAGCCCTGAAGTTACTGCTTTGATTCAGTCAAGACTTCGCAGTAATTACGCATAACTACGCGTGGCGATTACGCGCAAATCCGTGCGGTGATTAAACGTTGGTTAAAATTTTTATTTTTACCCGCAACAGCTATCCGAGACTGGCAACGTCGATTTCAGTCAGATTATCGCACCGGCCGACCTCTCAAAAATAGGCCGGCAGTTCACTCACAACGACCGAATTCTCAAAACCAGTGTTTTCATGGACCAGTCGTTGCAGGAAAATCGAAGTCAAATGAACAACAGGGTGTAATGAGAGAGAGACCAACATTCTGATAATTTTATTTTAGCAAATAAATAACAATAGGTATTTACTCTTTTTTGAGCCCTACTGCCAACCTGCAACTGGGACCGAGTTGAGGCCAGCTGTTTGCAGGCCACTGACCAATAACATTACAATCCTTGTCACAGAGTGTAAACTTTTTCTGACAAATCTAAACGCAAAAGCCATCTTCATCCGCTCTTTGACCTTTCACTTTGCTGTACCGAAACGCAACCTATACTGCAACAAACATAATGACTTTTCCAGCATTAACTCTTAAAAACATTGAATCTGAGAGATTTGAGGATCTTACAGTAGGATACGGTCAACTGTTACTGTCATGGGCGCAATTAGGTGGGGGACACGGGGGACGCGTCACCCCACTTTTTCAGACAGTGAAGATATAAAATGCCATGTCCCCACACGTTTTTCTCCCTAGATTTCGTAATATATTAGTTTCACACCAAGCTGTCCCCCTCACATTTTACAACAAAACTGCGCTTATGGTTACTGTAAACATGTTTCCTGCAATTTGCTTTTTCTATAAGTACAGTAGTAATAATGTCATAGATTCCCTACGTACGCCCAATCTTTCCTGAAAGCCAGAACATTAATCACTTCCAAACTTTCGAAAATGTTTCATGCAACCTGCAAAAATAGTGGCTGTCGTGTTGCATTCATTTTGCTACAGCAATCGTGTGTTTTGTTGAAGCTTGAGGAGTGAACTTGCAAATCTACATTTCGCTGCAAAGTCGCAGTTCCTTAACCAGACTGCGGAGCAACTTTGAGGACACAGCTACAGTAAAAGGTCAGGATGTATAACTTGCTTCTGCCTGAACTTTTCTTTAGTGTCAAGCTTACTAACTAGGTTACACGAATATAAATTTCCAAGCCGATACGTTGATTAAATGAAAACTTGTTTAGGTGATACGTTGAGTTATAATAATAATAGCTAACTTTAATGCCGCTAATTGTGAGTCTCATAGGCACATTCTGAGAAAATTTCAAAGGAAGCAACAGCGAAAAAACAACAAATACAGCTCTGGAATTATTCTATTTACAACTTCTTTCTTCTTGCGCTTACTTCAACATTATTCATAATTTATGCTGCAATTCAAATAACCAAGTCTTTGTCACTTACCACGAACCACAAGAAATGATCGTTTGCAACTAGACCAACTTGCTGAGAACTAGTACTCATGGAGCTCATGTGTTACCATTACAAACAACATGGTTAGAGATGGAGATCAAGCACAGCATTGAACGCCTGATTAACTTACAATGACAACTGCATAATTTTCGAACAAGCTTCTACAATTATTGCATTTAAATACGTTTATTCCATTCCGAACAAAACTTATTAAAACTGCAAAGGTAGCGGAAAACCTGAGAAGATTTGTCAATGCAAACGTGTGACGTCACAGCTGAATGCTGTTTGGAGCAAAATCTCCGACACCAACGCGAAAAGTTGCACGACTCATCACGACGCGTTTCCTGGCTTGATAACAGTGAGAATTAGTCTGCTTGAATACCTATGAGCTGCAAAGTCTGCGTCTGCCACTCTACCATTTCGCCACATAAATGAGAACGCCAGTATCAGGACCGGGCGATTCAAAGCTTCAGCAGTCGATCTAAGAGCGTGCTACCATGTAGCTTGCCATTGTGTAGCGTTTCCTTAACGAGTTGCAGAGAACGCTTGAGTGACCTGAAACTGAAACCAATACCAAGTGCATTTTGTAGACCAAGTTATCTTGCGCATGCAAGCATGCTTCGATGAATCCTAGCTGGAAAACACTTGGTGCTTTGCTATTTATTCCTTACATTTTACAACATTGTTACAAGACTCTTCTCCTACTCGATTTTGACCACAGTTATGAAATGGACCACATTCCACTCGAGTGTTTATTTGGTTTAAATGCCCACGGCCAAGGCTTCACACAACAAATTGCTGGTAGTTGTACATGTGTTTATGTGTTTTACACACTGTTCGTCAAAATCGTTTCGCAATGCGCAGTTTTCATCGTTCCGTATGAAATTATAAAAAAAAAAACAGTACGCACACTAGTGATTCTTCATGTTCCACATGGAATGATACTAAGTCGCCCCGACAAATGAAAAGAGGACAAAAGCATTAGTAGAGTTTTATAAAACACGAAACAATCTTCGTGTCCAGCACATTGTACCAACTCGCAAATGCTTGATTTTCAAAGAGAAACGCAAAACTTCAAAGCCATCCATGCTTGTCAATTATCTGTTTAGCTCAGTGGTTCCCAACCTTTCTCTGACCAAGTGCCCCTTTAGCATTCCGAAAGATGGGCATGTACCCCTGACGTTTCTCAGGCAAAAAGGATGAGTAAAATAACAAAAATCCACTGAAATAAAGGCAGACTCCGTCTTTAAGTCTCAAAAGTAATTTGTTGAGGTTCTACAATAAATGTACCCTTTCAGATAAGCAAATGTACCCCTAGGGGTACATGTACCACAGGTTGGGAATCCCTGGTTTAGCTTGACGCAAATCGCAAAGATACTTTTAATTACGACCAAAAGCAACGTCGTTGCTCGTACAGCAAACCTTGAAACATTGCAAACAATCTGATTAAATTCTGAGGTGAACAAAAAGAGTAACCACGTGATAAAATAAAACTCCGGCAGTGGAACAGAAACGCAAACACAGCCCTGAGTGTTCAACGATTTTGTGAATCCTCGGTGTTTCACGATTTTTCATGCACTTCATGCAAAAAACAGTCTAGGCCACTTTGGTCTGAATTACGTTTCGCTGTATCGCCAACTGCTGACATTCACCAAATAGCAATTTCGCGGATTTTGCTTTTACTCAATATGCACAGTACGAAGAATTTCAGACGCTGTAAAAGACACCCATATCAACGTTTTTGTTTGCACTGCCTGCCAATCAATGCTTTCGTATTTCTAACTTAAAACTTCAAGGTTTAGCAACGGAATATTAATATCGTCGTCGTTGTTTGTTGTACCCAAGCTATCAAATGCTTTTCGCTCTCAGCTGTTGTATGAATAGGTACATAAGCACGGAAGTAGACAACTACGATATTTCTCTAAACAAGCAGAAAAATAAAGCAATGAAAATTAAGTTAGTGATTAACATAATTGCATCAAAAAGGAACTTATGCAGTACTTTGGTACAAAGTTAGTTTTCGATTTTATTAAACTGACTTTTCAAATATAGCGAAATCCCTGCGCACGCGCTGCTGAAACGTATTGGGTTATTTCAAGATACAAGGTCACGCAAACCCGAAATGCGTGTGACCTCTGAAAACCTTGCCAGTGATGAGAAGCTTTCTCATTCATGAAAAAATACTGAAGAAGCTGACATCTCTTCAAAAATTTCCTGTCAAATATCGCGAACACCGAGCAATAAACCTCTCGCCTGCCGACTACTTTTCTTGAAAATGGTGGTTGCAAATATCCAAGACCCATTTGCCAAAGAAAAAAGCGCTTCGTTCACACTGCTATACGTTTGCAGTGTTGAAGAAACCTTGGTTTGCAGGGTTCTTCACCTCCTCCACAAGCGAAGCACACTGCATCAAGACCAAGTGCTTATAAGGCCAAACAAACGAAGTACATGATAATAAGCTATGAAAATAGCCTGAAGGTGACAAGTAGTTGGATTTTGATGTCTCCACGGAGGTTCGTCAACAGTTCTACGACTCGAGCCCTTCTCACCAGGACAATTGGACATTATCCAGTGCAGAGGCGAATGAACATAGGTGGAAAAAAGACCACTACATCGACGTGGAAACTTGTTTTGATAGACGAATACTATGCCTTGCAGACCGTTGCAACCTGGATAATGTGAAGCCGTCAGCCCGTCACTGCAGTGAGATTAATCCTCAAGTACCACGCAATTATTGCCAGCCTCATCAAAGAATAGCGCTTTTTCCACTTTTTTCAACTATTTCACTCTCTCGATTCAGCACTTACGTCAGATAACGCGCATGGTAACAATCAAGAGAAACCCACGCGGTGTTACTTATGAGCCACTTACATCAGTTGCAACGTTCAATATGTTTCATAAGATGACAGTGATTGCGCGGTGCTGGTGAAGTTAGCCGTTCAGAATTCAAACTGTCGCATCGTTATTTGGAAGTTGTTTTTTACACGGTTGCTTTTCAACATATCTTACGGCCGAAACCAGTAGAAACAATCAGTGGTGGACTTAGGGTTGGGGGGCCCGAGGCAAGGCTGAAAAGGGGCCTCTGATGACGTCTACATACTCAGCCAACCGTGATAAGACTTTTTGACCAAGCCTCGGGGCCTATAGGGATACGTTCCTGAGACTGCGGCATGACTGACGTAACAGAAATGCACAAGGGTATTCATGATACACAACTTTGAAAATACAGAAAGTTGGGAAGACAAAGCTAGCAACACGCAAAAGTTAAGTGATACCAAGTTGGCATCGCCCCCCACTTCTCTAGTTTTGCGTTCCATTTCTCTGCATTCACCATCAATAAACCAGAATGTTTATAACACACTTCATACCTGAAAAATGCTTAGTTTCTTGCATTTGTTCACAGTCGTGTCCTGAAGGGACTCCATGAAACCACAGGTAACAACCAAGCAGATTCAAAATACTGAATTTATTTTAAATTTCATCCTTTCAACGTTCAGGAACATGGCATACATACATACGCACCAGCCTGAGACTTACTTTTAAAAGCTTTGAGGCTAGATGATTCAAAGCTGCCCTCATCTTGCATTGACACTACTTGTTTGTAAACTATGCAGAACTAGCCAATTATTCATCATAAACCTTTCCGAAAATATTGCTACAGAAGTGTATTATGAGAAGCTTCATTCACTGACAGTGAAAAATATTATCATTTGGTATAAATTTTTGCTCTTACTCGATAGGCTCTTTTCAGAATTTTTTGGAACAAACTTTAATCCACAGTTTTTTAAAGACATTGAAGTTGGTTTGAAGCTTTTCTTTATTTGCACATTAGAGATGCTGGTGGGGGCCCTTTGAAAGCAGACTACTTACACGCTACAGTTTCTACTGGGGGCCCTTTGAAAGTGGAGTACTTGCAAATCATCTGCTTCGGAGTAAGCTATATTATATCAGTCGATAATACGATTTTAACCAAAACTGAGGAAAATTTACGCGCGAAACACCTCGAGGGGGCCCCTTAAGAGGGGGGGGGGTTGTGGCAAGTGCCTCGCTCCGCTCCCCTTAAACACACCACTGGAAACAACTCAGTACCTGACTACCTACTTACCGAGTTGCTTTCCGCTCGGTATCGCTAAAGACTGAGGGGGCTTGCAATTACAGCTGAAGACTTCAGCAGAGACAATCATTTGCTTTTGATCTTTTGTAAGTGCATACGACATATCTGTTTTTTTCAGTTGTCACAAATAGAAAGTTACCTCGACTGCCTCCGATCTTAAACAACTCTCTTCGCACTACTCAATGCGCACCGCTCTCCTTAGGGTGTCTTCACACAGAATCCAGTTCCGGCCTGCGGACCGGCTTATGGCCAACGGCGGCGTTAACACATGCGATGTTAGACTATTAGGAATGATTTTCTCGGTTTCTCAAGAAGTACGACTTCATGAAAATGTATTTAAGTAAGCCGGAGAGTCGTGGACAACATTGCTGGTATGCTTGCTGCGTGTGAAGCCTTCCTTCGCGTTCAATCAAGTCAAAGTTCCACTTACGTGGAATCTGCACGTGCAAAAGGTGTGGAGCTACACGTTACGAACCGATCCCTTCAGGCTCATAAGCGCACATTTGCCTTGCACTTTAACACCATGCGTGAAATTTGCTTCAGTCAAATCACCAATATTTTGCTCCATAGTGTAGGCCTACTAGAACTTCAATAGAAGTAGACTGTGTGGATTAGCGGATATTGCCTATGGCAACGTCACATTACACCTGTACCGGAGTTTAAGACTATAAGGATCCGCAATTAGATGCTCTGATGTTTACCCTGACACACATGCGTCTGCTGACACCCAGTAATAGTGTGCACCTAAAAGTTTCAATTATGTTCAAGATCTGCTTTATTTTCAAAATTTTATGGTGTTCTTGGTCAATTCAAACAGGTAATAGACAGTCTTGCTTTGGTTACGTTTGTATGTATGACATTGTTCATACAAGTTTACATTAGATGATGTATTGAAATTGACATTTAGGTTACTGAAATTGTTGTCATCACTTAGAAAAATGAGGTTGAAATTACCTGTGTTCTGGGCTAACTGGTAAGGTGTTTCAAAGATGGAGTTTTGCTATAGTTTCACTGGATATGAATGTGAATTTCAACAGGTGAAAGAGTTGTTTGTGTTTATGTTAGTTTAACAGCATTGTGTTCCAAATTATCTTGTACCACTGCATATGTGCATAGATCCTTTTCTTTACAGCCACAGACAACCAAAAATATGTACTGAGTGTGAAACCTGCCTAGTCAGAAACAAATTATTTTTCATAAATATCAACCAGTACAAAGGCGTTTTCATTTTCTTTCGCATGCAATTATGAAAGTGTTCACTTTATTGTACAAACAGCACACGCGCTGGTGCAATGAAATACTTCACGTCTCCTAACACAACACTTTGCAATGGAAGATTGTCAACAGCAGTTCAGTACACATAACAGAAAATGGTACTCAAGGCAAGCCATTCGCGGGAAAACGCTCGTTCCCTGCGTGATAGCATTCTGTAATACGTAAGCCGTTTCTCGTAGCTGACCATTAACCGAAAACGTTTGGACGCCTAAACTGATTCTGTGTGAAAGCACCTTTCAGCGGTCTACCACCGAAGGTTGCTATGAGAGCAAATTTCCGTTTATGAGACACAGAAGCTAACAGTGCATTTCCAAACAATGGAAACTAAACACCAACAGTTCTTTTTGTTTATTTGCTGTGATAAGTGTTGAACAGTCATTCAGTTAAACTTTTGTGATCCAAACTTTTTGCCATACTGGGTAACACTCCAAAAATATTCAAACTTGTTTTACTTTGGAAAGAAATGTTTTGTAAAAAAACGCAGTTACTCCTTCCTTTGAGATGATCAACGGATATAAAAACCTTGCATTGGTTGAAGTTCACTTACGGAAAAACGGCAGACCAAAAAGGTGGGGTCCAAGTGCGTAATCAGTGAAAACAAAAAACGGGTTACTGCGTTAACTCCCAAACTTTTAGCAATGCAATTGGTTTTCGTGGACAAAGTAAACAATGTCAATTCAACCAAATGAAATAGTATATATTTATAATATTTAGAACTAGATTTGACAAGAAAATAATAAAATAACGCAACAACCAATGATTTAGAAATTTTAAACAAAATCATGTTGCACATTTCGAAAAACAATTGTTTTTCGTTGTCGGTAAAAAATCATTAAATCATGGGTAGTTGCGATATTAGGCCTGTTCCTTATGCACCTTTGTAAAGACTTCCAAGTTTTATCCTGTTGCACAGACTTAGCTATTTGTAAACATCCAAAAAATAATGTACTGAATATGAGTTAAACATATATGTTAGGGAGCTTGAGAGCAGTACAAAATTGACACAATATGCTATCTTAATATATAAACAGGTTTTTTTAAGGCGTTTTAGGGAACCGATTCGGGCCCCTAGACTTTCAAATCGGGTCCCTACAGATCCATACCAAGTACCTAACATTTTCCTTAAAAAAAACTGATACAAAGCAGGATCTTTTATCTCTTCACGTGCTACACATTATAACAAAGCCCTCACTTGAACTATTTTATCATTTATCACATTAACATTATCAGAGCAAGCCAGATTACTTTGTATTACAACCACAAAAGAGTAAACTTCAAGGAAAGGCCTGGAACCCATTTTCCGCATGATGCAATTTAGGTTTATTCGTTTTCACATAAATTTTTACAGCCAGGTTGAGTCATTGCACATTTTTCAGTGTGGTTGTTTCAAAACCAGACATTGGGAGCCCCAACGCACCATCATTCTCGATAAGTGCGACTAGTCTCACGACTGAAACGTTTGTCACCTCAGAATCCAACTCCGAGTAAAAAACTTTACTGACGAGCAACTTCGAGCTAAAATAATGAAAAAGAAAAAACTTTTTACATGTTGTTATCAAGGCTGGACCTTCTGAGGATTTGTACTATTATTTTTATTGTGTATTGTACGATGTTCAAGAATGTAACCACAAAGTACGTAATTGCGACTTCGTAACCTATGTTTAACTGATGTCTTGGTGCCGGGTGAAAAATGCTGTCCAGCTGATTTTTTCTGGCTGAGATTCTACTCGTTTCCATTTGCCTTAATTACATCTGTAGAAAGGCACATATCTAAATATTTCAAAAGGTGCATCAGTCTATCACACGCACGGGTTGTCCAGATTAAATCTACTCATGTAATATAGGCCCTGAAGTCAAACAAAATATTCATTTGTGTAAAATAGATGGAGTTGTTTTTCAACGACCCTGGACTCCCCACTAATACACACGTGTGGCGTATGGAAAAGAAGAATAATTCAAAAACACATGTTCAAAGCAATTTAGGTGCCTATACGAAACAAGATCAGTTTCTAGCTTTGAAAGACTAACTTGTGCGTGATCCATAGTCATTACAGGGACATTCCATTTATAGCACCAATGGCTGGAGCACAGAATTTACCAACGATTGTTAACACTCTACACTTTGCATGAAAAATGCATTGCAGAAAACACAGAACTGATCTTGTCGTGCAGAGTGATTTGGCTTCTGGATGTGGAAAAATAGCCTTCGCTTTGTTAGATGTGTGAAAAAAGGTACCCCTTTTTTAAAAACCTGAAAATGCTCGTCTCAAGAACAAAGCAAACTAATGAGAGGGTCTAATACAGGGTTTCTCAAACGGGGGCGTCGGGCCCTCTTGGGGGCCACGAGCAGAGGCCTCCACTAGGTAGATTTCCGTGATATTGCATAAGCCAAGTGTCACGATATATTATATATTCGCCAATTAAACTTTGAAGGGGGCCACGGCTCATGAAAGTTTGAGAACCACTGGCCTAATACCTCCGACGCACGACATGCGAACGGTTGTTTTTATTCACATCCATTAGTGAAACATGCGACTCTGTAGTATGCAAAATTTTGATCCTTTCTTTAAACATCTTTGATTCCAGATCCACTTCCGATCATACCTGGTATAGATTACTTGCTTCAAAAACCAATCCCTTTCCCCAATTCACTGTTTCAAACAGACAATGTAGCAATTCAGAAGCTACAGCTGTATTTGAGGCGGCTCAGTGGTTATCGCAGGGTTTTAGAACAATTGCCACCTGGACAACTGACACTTGGGCATATATCACCTGTGATAACAGCTACGCAAAACAATTGTCATACACTGATAACTGCCATCCATGGACATTTATCACTTGGACACCTGTGAATGAAAATGCCATTATGAATACATTTCACAGAAATTGCCAGGCTTGTCCATGGGAATGGGAATCCCGTGGGAAGGGACAATGGACACTTGTCCCATTGGGAAGGTTGCCATAGCATTTAATTTTAGATCAATCTAACGAAAAATAATTTTTGTGTCTCCCACTCGCTTTTTATTGCACATGGAATTTTTACAGTTTTGAGAACCATCATAAGTGGTCCCGTCTTCTACGCTCTAAAAGTCACTTTCACAGCTGTGGCTTCCCTAATTGGGAGTTTGGAGTGCCTCAGGCACGGCTCTGTAAATGCTAGACATTAGACATGCACATGTTATAATGTACTTCGTATTTCTAGTTTCGTGGGAATCACGTGGGATAGGACAGTAACAAGTTGCCATGGGATGGTGTAAGCAGAAAAAGTGTCCCATGCACAATCCTGGAATTTGGAAATCGCTATCGCGTGGTTTGGCATCGTGAAGGATTGGCACTTGGTGGAAGACGTTCGATTTGCATTTTTATTTGGCAGGAAAGAGTTAAATACGATCTTATCTTGCATTATCGCTTCAACATCTCTTTAGCGCGTAGGGAGCACACCCGACATGTTGTGGGAAACACATGCCGCAAGCTGTGAACTCAAATTATCATGGGAAGATGGGAATAACTCAAATTGTTGAAAACGTGCATCGCCTCGTGTCGCTTCACTAATGGATTGTAAATACTTTGTGGTTGATTGAAAATTGTAAGTACATCACGTCTCTGTTTTCTATTCGCAGTTTGAAAAGTTTGTCAGCAGCCCATTCTGCAAGCTCTTCGTTTTATACAAAACCTTCAATGTATTAAACTTGCTATTAATGTGCTCTCAGATTCAACGAAAATAACGCAACTTCGTACATATAAAAACACTTCAAAACTTTGATAACCTGCATCCAAAACAATTTGAGTTACTGTTCATAACGGCATTTTCATTTGTACTTGCGGCAGTTGTCCTAGGAAGCTATTGTCCGTGTAGTAGACAGTTGCCCATGTGGCAGTTGCCTTCGGTGGCATTTGTCATAAACGGCAATTGTCATGATACTTATGTCAGGTATTTCAAGAGACCGCCCTTGACTTCCTTGTAACGCTATTCTATAATTCGTAATCTTTAATAGTTGTAAAGTACCTCGTCTAAAGTGGTACTACAGTTGACGCTATGTCTATGGATTCACTTTTACTGAACACCGTTGAGGAGCTTGTGTGTTTGAAATCTTGGTGCGATGCAGGCTCTGGAAGAACACCCGAGCTGCGCAAAGTGAGGTATTCTAATTGTTTGAACTCACTGCGGCTACGATCCCGAATTTAACTCTGACAAACAGCATATTTTCCGGCTTTTCATTCTGTTTGTTTTTCAGAATAACGGACAGTATGCAAGTTTGTTTTTCAGAATAACGGAAAATATGCAAATTTTATTGCTACAAAACACAATATGCAAATTTTATTGCTCTGTTTGTTTTTCAGAATAACGGACAATATGCAAATTTTATTGCTACAAAAATATACAGTCGATTATTTATCAGCATTACGCCCGGTCATTGGAGCGAAGGAAGGGTATAAACCATTATAACCAAACTTCAAAATCGCATCAAATTGTACCACAGAGAGTACGTTAGCTTTGCATTGTCTAAAAACAAGATTTTATTTAGACTACTTTTTTGTAATAATTGCAAAACGCAATTAAAAAAGTTTTTCTAGGTGCATCACGGACCGGATCATGTCAATCTCATTTTATAGCCCGCTTGCGCAAAAAACACCAATTATTGCAATGCTTCAAATCGTGGTTTTACAAAGTGACCGTAGCTTTACAAAGTGACCGTAGCTTTACAAAGTGTAAATGTGTGTGCATTGAACAATGTGCTACTAAGTCTTTGTATTTACGTTTAAAGTTGGTAGTTTTATTGATTTTGTGATCGAATCGCAGCGTTTCATTAATAAAATTGTTTTATTTGTTTAGAAAACTATTTGATTTGTTGAAATCTTATGATATGTACGCGTTATATTAAAATACGCAGCGGTTGCTTTTTTTACCGCAAGAGAAAATTTTTTACTTCCGACTTCTGACTTGTGCCGGTTTGTTGTTGTATGTCTTACCAGTGCTTTTATAAGCAGATTGCCCTTCTCGTTCCCCAATTTAAAGATTAACCCCGTTCCTTATATAGCTCGGGCGTGGCCTTGTATGTTACGTTAAAACAACAACAGCAGCTTCGTCCGCGATTGTGTCGAACACTCAGTAGTCTACTTCCTGCTGACCCTGGCTAAATTTGCGGTTATTTTTGGTAGAAACGATTTGCTGAGGTGATGTAAACACAAACAGACCAACTTTCCAAGCTCCGAAAGTACGACAACGCTGTCGCAATGTATTTTCAGAAAGGCACAAGGCGGTATCAGCGTCTTGAGAAATGCTTACGGGTACTGGAATCACAACAAACTTTTTTATGAAATTTTTATGAAGATGTAATGACTTCGATACGACATGGTGAATTACGCACATGGCGTATTACAAATTCTTTCATCAGCCACTTCCCATTCATCCACGCTCTATACCCATGATGTGAAAACAATCAACAATTTGTGTCAACTTAAGGTGGGTGTGAGTTGTAAGCAATCAAATTCAAATAGAGGCAATCACTATGAATCAGCAATGTTTAAAGTCAGGATGTGAACATCCTGGAAAGGTGTATTGAGGCCATAGAAAAGAAGAAAAGACAAACGCCTTACCTCTACGCGCACACCATAAACACGAGAAAATTCAATAGGGTGCCAAAGTGATATGCAGTACTGTATTATAAAGTGCCGTGACATCTTTTGAAAAGATTCGGCTTAAAATGATTTTCGGCTAAATGTTGTGAATGAGGCCAGAGATCATTTGAAACGATTCGTTTGAGCACCATGAGCCAGAGTAGCCTACTTTTTGTAGTATGTGGGTAATGTCGTAAAAAAGAGCACAGAAAGAAGGCAGTAAATACATTGCATTTGTTTTTATCCTCAAACCAAAAAGAGTTCCATCTCCTAAGATTACAAAAGGATGCATGTGCCAAGCAGCGCACTGGTAAACGCTCTTAACTGATAAGGTAGCTTTTTCTACTGGTATCAGGACAGCAGCCGCCTGGACAATTGCCGCCTATAGGACAATCACCACCCGGACAACCGCACAACTGCCACTTGAGATCATCGGTGTAGGAGCAAGCAAACATTTGAGGATGCGAACAATTTTTGCCCAAATTTTTCCAAACTTGCCCAAATAGTTGACGTTAGACTTTTGCCTTGAAATTTTCTTCTACAAAGATCATGAAGACGTTTTTTTGGTGTGACCTCCAAAAAATGGTCTTCATTTGTTTTTCTGCAAGCGTTGAGCGCAATTTTTTTCAGAGATTTTGCCTAGATATTTACGGACTTTGTTTGGATTTTCAGGGATTTTGCGCAAATTTTCAGAAACTTTGCCCAAATTTTCAGGGATTTTGCCCGGATTTTCGACAAATCAAAACTTTTGGGGGTACGCTTGCACCCATGCATCCCGCCTCCTACACCACTGCCTAGGATAATGCGTTCCACACAACACATACAAGCTATCAAATTCAACTTGCAATATCGCGTTACGGTGGCACGTAAAGAAGTTCTCGCGGCACGGCGGTTGGGAACCACTGCGCCACGGTATTTTTGCTTCAACATAGTGCAGCAAAAGTGAGTTGCAACGTTGCTGTTGCTACCATGTAACTCACAAATCAACAGCTAAGGTAAAAGAATGCACAGAACTTAAAGTGAACGGAAGTAAATGGGTGTGATGAGTGCGTGGAATGAATACGATGCGACAATGTGCATGAAAGAATTTGCTGTGAAAATTTTGAAAAGGCTCATAAAAAATTAAGGTTTGCACTGCCTTAAGAATTTTTATGAAAATGTAACGACTTCGATACGACATTCTCCATCAAAAAGCATTAAAGTTGAAGTGAAGATTCTTTAAAATGGTCAAAGGATGACGAAACTTTTGTTATGCACCAGCGCCTTGTGAAGTTCAAATGACTTTGGCAATAAACACAGAGAAGTCAATAGGTCGTAGGTGGTAGTTGTCCTGGATGGCGATTGTCCTAGGTGGCAGTTGTCCTAGGTGGCACTTGTCCGGGTAGCACTTTTCCACGTGGCTGTAGTCCTAGAATCTTTGCTATTTACCTTTAACATGACAAAAATTGCAAAAACATGAATTGAAGAGGAGCACGGTTTTCTTGAACGGCTACCAAACGTCAGCATAATACTTGAATAATAAATAATGTATTTGTAGGCAATCGTATTCGGAATTGCGTTGCTAGCTTCCCAGGAAGACAAATTTTGCAATGCAAATTATTATGCACTTAAACCTATCACTGGTGAGTAATTTACCAGATTTTACAGATTTTAGCGTTATCGTGCTGTAGCGGTTTCGTACTGTAAGGCTACTAACACATGTTGCATGGATTTAATTTTTCGAAACTTGGTTTTTGTCAACATAAGTTTTACGATTTCAAATGCCTGTATTTCTCACATTCCCCAATACTAGACTAGAAGTTGGTAGGGGGTCATACAATCAAGCAGTTACCCCGGGAATCGCCAGACCTACGCACGCCACTGAATATAAGTCAAGTTAAAACTTACTGAAATAGTCCTATGAGGGGTGCATACGCTCTTTTTCCCAGCTACAGCTGGTTCTTAGTTTTTTGAAAGCAGTGCATGTGATGAATCCCGACAATTGATGATATGGCTGTCCTGACTTGCCTTTTACGTATAATTTTATTGATAGCAAGTGGTGACACGACAAAGCCTCGTATGCGGTTCTTGCTGAAGCGGTTGAGTTTACCGCTCTTACTGAAGGAACAACGTTACAGATCGCTTATTGGCAATGGATCGTATTCTATCAAGAGATGAACACTGCATACCCAGTGGTGTAACTGACGGGAGGGCAGAAGTACGAACCGCCCCCCCTTGGCAAGCTACACGTAAAAACCGGGCCCCCCTCAGCCTATTTTTCGTTATTTAGTATTTTTGTAAGTTCTTGTTTATGCCTTTTTCGGACGTTCTTGGGAGTGTTTTCCGGTGATTTAATCAGTACATACCCACAAAAGAAATTTATCACTTCGCACAAATTCTCGAAATTCATGATATTTACAGTTACAAAGTAGGAAAATACATCTTCAAACAACTTCCAAAACATACTACACAGGAATACATACAATTATCCCACCACCAAATAAACACTCACCAGAAGTACAAAAGCGTGTTAGGAATACCAATATATGAAACAACATCCGAACAACGACACTCAACATACAAAGGAGCCAAATTATGGAATAGAAAATATCCCACAAAAATAATCGCACAGCTTTCAGCATTTTTGCTTTCAATAAAATTTTTTTTCTGTTAGAACCCACACAACCTAACGATTTAATAAATGCCACATCATTGAATAATACGTTTATAGGTTTTTGAAAACAGTTATTACATTACCGTTCAATTCGCAATTCTGTACTTAACAACTGTGAAATGAAATCGTGTCAACTGTAAATGTAAACCTGCTCAAGCATTTTATTGGTCTTCTGTTGTGCAAATCGTGAATTTAAGGGTTTAATTACAGTAATAGAAAGTTCTGATATTGGGCTGGCTATACCTCGCGGATCTTGCAGTCGTTCAGTCAGTGCTCGTGTATTCGCTAATGTTGGTGATTACCGAATAAAATATCTTTCTCACTCGCAACTAAGAAAACAACCTTTTTTTGCAAATAATGTTATAGAAAAATGTCAAATTTCAATTTCCAGGGAGCCAAAGGCCCTGCTCCCCCTTCCGACGCCTATGGAAAGAACAAAAACTCAACTTTCATTGGTTGTAAAAGAATTTGCCATGTGAAAGTCAATTCCCACCTCTTTGCCGGAAATGGTTCATATATTGTGCGTGCTAGCTTGCTTACCACTATCTGCCCTGCCCAGAATAACCAAAACCTACAATATAGTTACAGCAATGGAAAAACATCACCGCACAAAAAGAAATGTTTTCATTCGTGCTTGCCACATTCAACCAGACTGAAGAGTGCAATGCTAATGTTTGCCAAAGTAGTTGGTCACTTTCAGGCCCCAGAAGCAAAGTTGGGCTTAACTGGAGTGGACGTAATTGCCCCCAAATAATTCTTACACTCCAAACTAACTTCTGCGGATAAGCATCTAAACTTTGAAGGTGTTGCAGCATGCGCCTTTTACCTCGTGTGAGTATGCGGGAAACATAGTGACTGCCCGTTGTCTTTCTGAAAACTTGCTAGTTGCTGTTCACTGATCCAGCGCAAGAGTCTGAAAATGTAGCCTAACAGCGCGCTACTTCACCACCACTCCTATTAAAAGGCTTACTTACACCGTATGTAGGAATTTGGTGAATTTGTGAATAGCTCTGACAGGAAACTTCAGTCACATCCAATCTCGTGACTCTCTAGCTAGCTCGTCGCAGCGCTGTCACCAATAGTAACCTCATTTCTTTAGCGCTTCGTGTCAAATATATTTATTGCGAGATTGACCAAGCAGAAAATAATTCTATATTTAGCAGTGGTAAACATGTAAGGTGAAGTAAAGAGATGAATTTTGCTATTCGTTATATGCTAGTTGTGGGCCTCCAACAATAAATCGTTTACAACTGGGTGATCACCAAGAATAAAATTAAAAAAATATACGTCGGTGGCTTTCGCTGCCACTAGAAATCTGTTATATCAGTCTAAAAAGCTTAAGCTGAAGCTTTGACCTAGATGTTGTAAAAATGGAGTCCGTGGGCGGTGGCGTACTGACGGAAAGTTGTGCCCTGGGCAAACGATGCCTTCGGCGCCCCCACGTGCAAACATTAAACGATCGTTACTTAAGAATCAACGTCAATGCCGCACAGCCCTAAGAACGTTTGTCTGTGTTGATACTTGCATGTACTCAGTCTTCTAAGCTAGGAAAACAACCAATACAGGTGAATCGGCAATATCAGTTACTTCAAGAGCTAGCCTGGCAGATATTTTCACTTCCTACTGCTGTGTTGCCACTGCAGACACACCATGCAAAATGAGTGGTATCGGGACAACAGCCACCTGGAGAATCGCTACTTGGACCACTGTCATCTACTGTAGAACATTTATCATCTAGGACAACTTTCACCAGGATTACTATCACCTAGGAAACTGCCTCCAGGAAAATTTGAAATATAGAGTTTATTGTTGTTAAAGACCAGGGGCGTAACAAGGTTAGATGGCGCCCGGAGCAAGAAGCGAGTTTGGCGCCCCCATGTTCGAATTACCTGAGGTGTTCCGGAAGAAAATGTACTGTATTGAAGAAAGTACTTGTGACATTTGTGAGGCTTTTTGGCGCCCTCTGCACTCATTCGGCGACTCTGCAGTGATTCGGCGTCCGGGGAATTGTGCCCCCTTTGTCCCCCCTCGTTACACCCCTGTTAAAGACATCGAAACTTTTCAACCTGCTGCTTTTATGTTAACAATTTTGAAACCACAGATCCATATAACGGTATCTTCCTCCTCCTCTGGCCACGTTGAAGAAGCTTCTCATCAACTTTTATACTTTTGGGCGTTGAATGTCGTATCGATATTATTACATCTTAATAAACATTCTGAAGCTAGCGCAACTCCTAAGCATTTATAAGGCTCGTCAGTTTTTTTCACAGCACAATTATCGCATGCATATCATTGCATCATATTTGCTCCATGCACTCAGCAGCTCAATGCATGTCGACGACCAGCTAGTTGATCTTGTTATTTTAAGGCAACCCCCGCATAGGCTTTCAACATCCGTATAATTATGTGAGTTGGTTTGCCTCAGCTTTTGATTTGCGTGTTACTTTTTGATGGCAGCAGTGGCAGCATGGACTTCTGCTTTTCCCTGTTATGTAACAGGTAAAAGTTTTTTAACCCTATAGGCTGGAGGAGACCTGTCTACTCGTGAACGCGTGTTTAATTACGACTGACGTCGTTTATGGCACCTTTCCTAATTAATTTTCGTCACGTTGACTTGGGAGTTTCCGTTGCCGTCACTCATTCTCCGACCAGCAGAGACAGCAACTGAAGATATGCTAAGCGTGTGGCTTTGAAACTGCGTGAACTGGACAACTGACTTTACTCTCTTGTTGTAGGATCGCAAAAGCACAGCTTGAATAGTCCGGACTGTGCATTCAGTAAACGTGAAGATTCGAATGAAGTGATAAACAGGGCTTCGGAGTCGGAAATCATTTTGTTGTTTAGTTCGTAGTCGCAGTTTAAAATTTTTAAACTCAACCTCCAAGCGCGCGACTCAAACGTTTGAAGCCCGACTTCGGCTCCAGGTCATTTTGGTAACTTTTTTTAAAATTAGCACTCTGTAAAGTTTTTTTCGGCTAAGATTGCTGAAATCGATAACATATTTCCAAATTTAGAAGTTGCAAACCCACAATTACAAAATGCTGCCAGTTGAAGGCGCGAATTAACAATTAAAATGTGCAATTTTCAGTTTTAATTCACAATGAACGCATCAGCAGTCTGAAATAACATTCACAATACAGCATAGCAATATAGCAGCAATTTTAGTATGTCACCATTGCCATGCCTAACAGTAATACTTGCGGTTTAAAAAACTGTAAAATTACACGATTTTTGCACAGCAATTAATTGATCTGTTATTATCAAGCACTGTGTTTTAAATACTTGGGCCAAAGTTTCTTAAAATCAAGTAACACTTCACGTGGAAATGCCTGTGACAAATGCAGCAAAAGAAAACAGCCTGCATGCTGTATTACTTTTGACATGCAGATCAGCTCGTGGAACCAGCTTGCAAATCTTACAAGACTTGAACATCACGTTTCTTGCGCCTGGAGACCCAGAAACTACACAGATATTTTAAGGACCGAGTCAATTCCTAATAAATAAGCAATTAGATCGTAGAAAAACAACATGAATTAATTAAAATGGGCAAAATACGAAAGTGACATGATAACCTCACAATGATCTATACAAAAAAGATTAATAACGGTTTCGATTCAGTTTGTAATTTCACTCGTGTTGTTGATGTGGCATCACTAGTATCACTATGCAGTTTATCTGTAATTTTGTCAGTAGAACGTGCAGATGTTTGGCGGTTCAAGCATTGGTTCTTAAAAGCAAACCTGCTTCCACCAACTCTTCTTTCATCGACGCTTACAAGTTTGATTTTATGCGTACAGCGAGGGGTGTACGAGGTTAAATGGCGCCGGGGCAAGAAGTAAGTTTGGCGCCCCAATGTTTGAACCTAAGGTCTTTCGGAAGCTAATGTACTGTATTGAAGAAGGTACTTGTGACATTGTTGGGACTTTTCGGTCCCCCGCAGTCATTTGGCGCCCGGGAAATCATACTGATTCGGTGCCCGGGGAATCGTTCCCCCTTGTCCCCCCTCGTTATGACCCTACGTACAGCGGAAAAGAGCAGCTCAACGCTACCTTGCGTTGGTGGGAGAGCAGTGACAATCTCTGCAACCTCTCGAACGATTGCAGGGTAGCAGAGTATGAGTTGGTTTAAGCACGCAGTTCCGACGAACGGCCATTTTTTCCACTTCATTCAGAGAATGAATGCAAGCATTTCTAAATCTGGCAGTTGAACCCAGAATATTGCGATGCTCCGCTGGTTCCAAGCGACTGCACTTTGATTTTTCCAAGTTGTCGAGATGTTTTTCAAAGTTAAGTTCACCAGCATCATCCGCATTGATGGACGAAGAGGACACTGAAAATAGTTGTCGTTTCCTGGTCTTCGTTCATCCCATGTATCTTGAAAGCTAGATCGCAGACGTTTTTTTTGCATTGACCTGCTGATTGCCTGTGAGCAACATCCTATATGCTGGGATCGGAATAAACAACTAGCAAAATGTTATTCTTAAACAAGTTTACTTCTCTCCGCTCCACAGAGTTTTTCATGCTTTCCGCCACACTGCTTGTTTGCCACGACTGCTTGATGAAGAAATACCTTGTTCGAGTTGCAAGGACTTAGGTGGTTCTTCTATTTCCTTGTCCCATTTTTCAACTTCATTATACATGTCCACGTGCCTCCTCTTCAAGTTTTGTTTCAAATTACTTCCCCTTAACGCTCCGTGCTTACTTTGATCTGCAGTTGGTATTGAATTACAATGCTTTTTTCATGTCCTTCACCTGTGCTGCAACGGCAAACGTAATGCTTCCCAGCGCCGGTAAGAGTAAAATGTTAAAAGCAGTGGATTTTTGACGTTTGCACACCTTTATAAGAAATGAAAGCACAGTTTGAAACTCAATTCTCTTTCTGTCTGAGAGAAAACTCTTGTATCACGCCTGCATCTACTAGGAGCAATGTCACAATTTAAGCCACAATTACTGGGCAAGACGAGTAAGAACACACCTATGAGCGCGCTTTCACAGCCACAGCTTGTACACAATCGACAAATGCATATGGATACAAGAGAACGATGCAGCAAGATAGGCACTGAATATAAAAGTGTGGAAGCATACAGGTCTAAACACAAGAAGAATCCTAGGTCTGTTTGGATCATTCAGATGTCTGCACTCTGCATCATATTCATAATGCGTCACGCACAACAATGAGTAAGCACGAACTGTCTGGAAACGAAGTATCATAATTGCATCGTGCCTGCATAACTATATGTCGCTGCATAGTCGGTTTTAAATTTGAACGATTAAACTGCACTGCCGGAGTGGGGGTCAATTTTTTTAAAACTGCGACTCTGGGAATAAAAATATCCAGATTCCGACTCCAGGTAAAATTGCAAAAATCATTCACTTCGAAGCCCTGGTGACAACGGCGCGGCATTAAACTCAAGCCAAAGCGATAATAAAACTGGAATTCCATTTTACGAAGGTCTCGAGGCATCCCATCAGGCAGTACAATAAGCGATTGTCAAGCGCTGCGTGAAAAACTGAAACAATATTGCTACGTTAAAGTTATCTGCAGAGAGACCGCCCTGAGCCTGAAACCGCAATATAGCGCATGGTTTTGCAGCGCAGATGCGCCCTACGAGTAAATAGCTGCTAGGTGATGTTTATCATTAAGAAATATTGACAACTGTTTACGATCAGGGAATGCATTGGATGTAGGAATTTCCGACTGTCACACTAATTATGTACAGCTTAGGGTACATTACTTTATGCAGCCTAAACATACTCCTGATTGTCCACGCAGCTTCTATGTAACACAACCAAAGCACGCACTGTTTGTAGGTAGCAGAATCCACAGAGTTATAGTTGTCCAGCTGAAAGTTTCATCCGTTTGTATCAAAGAAGTACAAAGAGATTGCAACGGACAAACTTAAAGCGTTCTTTGTCCAAACGTAATAAATTTGATGTAAAGTTTCTATTTGGTCAGAGGACGAGAAAAATATGGTAAGTAGATTTTTTATTTCAGATTTTTGACGTAAAAGCAACGCGCTGAAAATTTTAGATGTCTTTAATAATCCTAGAGAATGTAAATTATCCTGTAGGTGGCAGTTATCCTTGGGTGGCAATTGTCCGGGTGGGTGTAATCCTAGAGCCAAAATGAATGTACTTTACATCTGATAGTAAAACATGTGTAATCAGAATATCACCATTAAAAACTCTTAAGTTTGCTGTAAGCTTTCGAGGAATCACCCGAATGGGCTCTGCTTTTTGCGATGATTCAAACTTGCTCATGTCTGTATTCAAGTAGCTATTCTCCAGTCTGCACACAGATGAAGAGTTTGAGTCAATCAGCAAATTTTGAATAGGAAATCGATTTCACGTAACCCTGCCCATCGTCAGTCCTACAACCTATTTGAAAAGTCTGACGATGCGTAGTGTTGCGTTAAATCGATTTCCTATTGAAAACTTGTTGAGTGATTCAAACTCTCAATCTGTGTGGAGACCAGTTGATCAGAACATCAAACATCGTTTTGCCGTTCATACCTGGCTGAGACTCCGTTCATCATCAATAGTCTGGTCCATTGCGTAAATTATAATCCCAAAATCGCTTTATTATATTTACAAACAAAGAGCCGGGCTTAAGTTGTTCAAAATAGTTTAATGGCAAGGCCTGACCGGATCAAAACACCAGTGGCGTATATATGCACAGTGGTGGCAATGGCAAAGTTTAAATGTGCGCCCTTTCTAATAGTTTCAATATTGGATATAAGCACAATTTTTAAGAAAGATAAACCATGTCCAAAATAAATGTTTTGAAACGGAAGATATTCGTGTTTATTTTTTCTTTAAACTTTTAAGCAAATAAAAAATAAATTATCCATAAGGACCACACATACTTCTATACTCATTTATTTTTCCTATGAAGAGTATCAAGACATTCAAACAATAACGTTATCATAGTTTACATAGTGTTACCTGACAAAATTGTATATCTTACACAAAAATCAAACAGCACATTTCAAGTTCTGCAAACGACAATTTCTTTTAAAATGGAACACATTAAATTTGAATTGCACATTGAATTATTTAATGCAAATCATGTATCGCTTGTGTTCGAAAAATACAATTCCACCGAAAGATAAATATTTCCAGCGGTTTCCGGTTAAATTACACAAAAATGCTAATCAAAACAGCAAAGTCGTCTGTGATTTCATCAAAGCAAGCTTCGCTGTTTCGTCCCTTTCTATTATCATCACAGCTAGATCTCAACACCTGCCCTGACTTATTGTTAGTCATTGTGGCCCAGAGGTATGAAAGGATCACTTTCAGTTTACTGAAAGATCGTTGGCAATTTGCAATGCATATGACTGCCATCATCAGCATTATTTGCTAAGCAATTCCAAGAAAGTCAGGAAACTTCAGGACGTGATAATTTTAAGTTGTGCGACTTGAAACTGCAGTCTAGAATCTTCTCGTCTAATTGCTTACCATCTACATCTGAACTGTACACAGCTCCTAAATTGTCACACGTAGATTTTAGTGTTTCACAACCAGGACCTTTTTACAAGGCCTTGGACATCAAACAGAAAGCCAATTGGACAGAAAAAGCTAGCTGTAAAAAGACTAACAAGTCTCTTTCATGAGTTAGGATTTTTGTTCAACTGGAACCGTAACGATACTAACTGCTAATTTTTCGAGGACTAACTAATGCTCTCAACCTCAGTCTCTGGAATGGGGCATGGTATTCAACCTATTTATCGGACACTAGTGGCGATTGAAAAGTTTCGTTCGGTAAAGTCGGAGTGGGCCGCAGCAGTTTAAAAAATTGGCAAATCTGCAGGACCTCAACAGTGGTGTACAGGATCCGGATTTTGGAGTCCAATCTGGCCGGATATTTGGAATTTTTTGGATTGGATATTGTTTCCTCTTCAACCGGATCCGGATTATCCAAATGAAATAAATTGTGACCATAGAAAAACTTTGAAATGGATGAATAGTTTTACGAAGAAAAAATACACTATTTTCAAATGATATTGGTTAACATTTATTTTTCTATGTTCTCTCGGTTCAGTGCAATATTCCCTGCCGCTCGGAATCCTAACTTTCAGGCTGGGGTAGAGGACAACAGGACATCTCAACTTTCAAGCAACGTGCACTGTAGTTTGGAACTGTGTGAAGATGAAAATGATTCTATTGTTTTGTTATGACGCAGCCCGTCGTTGTTCAGACGAATCTTGTTTCATTTTCGAAATGCATTTGCTAGTAGATCATAGTAAAATAATGGTGTATAAGGCATTACTAAAACGTTTTTTCAGCGTTGAAGTTGAACCAAGTACCAGTTTCTGTCTGAACAGCATAGCTGACTAGTAGTCTCACTCGAAGTTGCCTTACCTAAAAAAGTAATGAGCATGGTGAAAATGTATTGACTTCTTGAAATTGGAAGTAAGTTTTGAAAAAGGTTGTAAAGGAAAGAGATTTAGGTTAACATTGAATAAGTGATTCACTGCATTGCTAAATAATGAACATTGCGGACACAAAATTTTTGTGCCCTCTTTGTCACTGTTGAATTAGCGTGCAGTACAATAGCTGTTGTTATTCCAAGTAGTCCAGCAGGTACACACATTTTGGCTAGGTGTAGCAGTAAGCTATTGTTTAATTTGGATATCCATTAGACCATACGAGAATTGCGCACAACTATAACACCCACTACTATTTCGAAAAAGATTTGTGCATTTCTTGTCAACATCTAGCCTATCATGATCCGATTGTGGTGGGTAGTTAACCATGGCATTTAAGACAAACTATGTTCGTTGGCAGTGTCTATTTTGCTTCATCTGGCAAAAACATTTCTGCAGATTTCTGCCTTTAGCTGAACATGAATTGATGCAAATGGTGATATGAGAAGTTCAGAATGCATGACCTGCTCAGTTAACCACGACGTCTGTAACAGCTTAGTTCAATGGACGAGTGCTATCATCGTTTCAGTGCGGACAAGCTTTTAGTGACTTGTTCTTGTCTGCAATGTGTGAACTGTACGCTAAACCTAACACTTACCTCAATCTCAAAGCTTAGCCCTTGTCTTTTGTGTATCGTAGCCTACTTGTCATGTGACCACTTCAACTTTTGTCTGACAAGAGGCAAAATAGTTACAGTTTTTGCCTCGTGAGGCAAAATAGACAATACCAATTATATTGGCTAATGTGCAATTGACTGAGGCGGTTTCGGATTTGGATTGGATATCGGAGTCCATAATTTTAGGTTTTCGGATATGGATTGGATATGGAGTCCATGAAAAAGTTTCGGATTGGATCAGGATTGCAAAATTTCCATATCCGTATACCACTGGACCTCATCAACAGTTATTTGCGCAGTAGTCAGATTCTCACAGCCACGGACTTAAACTCGTCTCAGCCAGATTCTGACTAATAGCATCTTGCCTGAAATGCAGCAGTACGGACTGACTTATCCTTTCTTATAGCGTGGGAAGGACGAGGTCTCGTAGATATGGCAAGCGAACGTTCTTGTTCTATCACAATATCTGACTGTCGTGTTATGTCACAATACCACAGTTTTGTCATAGTGCTTGGTGGTGCTGGCACAACACGCCCGAATTAATACATTAGGTAAGGGCGCTGCGTTGTTGACGCAGCTTTGTAGTTTATGAATGTGTGGGGAGGAAAAAAGAAGTTAAACAAATTGTAAATACATATTTTAATTTTAGCCAGGCAATTTTTGCGCCCCCGTCAAAGTGGCGCCCATGGCACGTGCCATGCCTGCCATACCCTAGATACGCCATGCACTGCAAAACACTACTCTGTTCAGAAAACGCATATGATCCAGAAAGCACACAATGAGTATGTGCAGGCTATTCATTCAGTATCTCTTCGTGAACGTTGAAAACCTCTGTGGTTTCCACCATCAGAAAGATTGCCGGTGACGCTTACTTCACTGGTGATTGCTTATTGTTTCCGTTTTGTGAAGTCATTACATTTAGAAAGCGAAGTGAAGAAATTCTTGAAGCAAAACAGGCAGCAAAAGCAATGAGCAGCTCAACAAATTCGGAATAGGCAAGTCACGACCCACGACTGACTTACTCCACCACCTTGTTCCCGAGAAATCCGCATTTCAATCTTTTCGTAAGGTTGCAGGCATCGAATCAGTTACGCGGTTCATAAGTCCAACCGATATTGGAAGCATCTGGAGTCGCGAGTGTTCATCATCTCTGTTTTAGGGGCGGATCCAACGAAAGTTACTTTATTGACCATGATTTTATACAATTCGGAACACAGTATTCACAATATAATTCGGAAAATAGTATCCGTAATAAGACTTGACTACCAAATATTACTGAAATCGCCCCCCTAACCTTACGGGCTGGATCCGCCTCTGCTGCGTTTTCGGTCACGAATTGACTTCTCCGAACCGCTTATCTGACGCGATCGTTCGTCGTCGCAGAGCAGCTGACCCATTTAAGCTGAGCGTGACGTTCCACCAAAACGATGAACTAATCGTGTTCCACAAGGCCAAATACGATGGAACTTGAAGGTTTCTCGAAAATGGCCATTACACACCAAAAGTGACCCACGAAGCTTAAAGCGTTGACTTTAGAAGGTTTTCCGGAAAATTGCCCTGATTCGCTAAAATACCTCATCTGGTGAAAGTCAAAGGCTGGCACTAACCATAAAAAATGGTGCAAAAACATTTGTCATATAATAATACATGCAGTAAAACTTAGCAGAATGTGTTTTTTCCTTTTTAATAGAGCAGTTTACTGCTATTTTTTAACACTACATCGTTGATGTAGCCTGAAACATGTTCGTGACAGACTTCAAATCACTTCCGGTCATCGCTTGGGGATTGGACCGGCTCGAAGCCATTATTGAACAGCACAGATTAATCGAATGACGTAAGCTAAACGCAGCGCAGTGAGCGCACACAGAAAATTTTGTCCAAGAAAATCTCATAGGTTTCTCGTCCTAGGCCGCTGCGGCAATTGAGGCAAACGATTTTTGTGGTCGGCCTAATTTTCACCGAGTCGTTAAAGGTATTTTAACAATGCCTTTTGTGTGCAATTTCGAATAGGGCAATTATGCTATATAAAGTTGCGAAAAATCCTTTTATATCATAAAATGTGACAATCAAAGGACATTACATGGTTCCGTCAGCAACAAAATAGCGACTTTTAAGCTTTAGGTTCATTTCAAGTTTGAAATAGCCAGTTATTTTTATATCAATATGTACATCTGGGATTCTTGACTGTGCAGCTTCTAAAATGAATATACAGTATTGCCCTAACATATACCATATTTTTATTTTTGAAGCTGCAAATTTTAAACTTCGTACGCCACTGACTTTTCATACTAGACTGTGCTTGTCATACCAAATCCGTAACTCGTTTCACGTGAACGCAGGCGCTTCGCACTTCGTACGTGGCAAACAACAACAGTATCATTTTCTTGATCCCGGTATGTCACAACCGAGGCTTTTTATGTGGCGACGAAATTACTACCTTGCTTCTATGTACAGCAGTATTGGTATTGGAAAAACAACTTTGCACCTTCATTACAGCAAAGCATTATGATGTAACAACTGCAGGAGCTGAAATGAATAGCAGGAGAAAAGCCTCTGTTGGCCATAAAATTTTGACTAAATACATCATACCGGTAATTGCTTGGCAACTACAAATGTCACCTTTGCAATAAGCTACATATTGTCACGATATTGATATACTGATGCCCGATTTTTACGTTTCTCATAACAATTACTATTTTGAACCGCAACTGGTAAGGATCAAACCTTACAACAATTGGCAGCACTGCACGTGGTTGAACAAGCACGATCCCCGCAAATCCTACGAAAATGACGAGAAAAATGCCGCCAAACAAAATTTGCTCATGAATTTAGGTTAAATTCTTCACGGCTGTTGTGCTTGGATTTACATTTACCAACGGATTTTGCATGTACACCTAACCTACATGGTTTTCAAAATAAGTGCGATTGATGTCCAAAAATGTGATACAAGGAAACTAAAAACAAAAGATGCATTAGCTTCAAGAATAGCTGTCTGGTCTTTCTTTGGTTATTAGGCCGAACATGTTGTGACAAAGATAGTTTAAAAACTTGACAATGCAGATTTCATGTCCCGCGATTATCTTCTGCTTATGTCTTGTCCTTCTTGCTCTGTTTTACACCTGCAGTTGCGTTTCAAGAAACTTTGTGTAGCAAGGACAGCAATAATAAAAACTTTGACAAAGCATGTAATTTTTGCATCAATGCAAGTTTTGTCAATAATAATAATAGCTGAAATTTTGACACACACTTCATTTGACGACACCTAACGAGATTAGTTTCGCTTGTTACACAGTGAAGCGCGGTACTATTGTGACGCAGTGTCACAATATGAATTAATTTACTGGATTTTGTTAAACTTCTGTTCTTAAAAGTCATGCAATTATGCAAACCAATCCGTGCAGCGCAGACTTTGAGATGTTGCTTTGAACGCTATGAACTTGTGCGAACCACAGCGAAAGTTTTGTGACATGAAGACATTGCGCTTGACGAATGATCTGTGACGTAAAACTTTCCGGCGAACCAACGCGCATAGCAGTTTTGCAGAAACTTAAAAACACTTGCTATGTACATGATGCCACTCTTCCAATAACGCACGTTTTGAATAAGGGACTCTCTGCAGATAGTCTGCCTTCGAATCGCCGTACTTTTTATACTGGGATCAATTTGATTTTTAACTGAGAAGTGATCAAAACAGAAAGTTCTGACCGGTGGTAATATTGCGCGAGGCCTCATGGCCTTGCGCTAGTGATTTTATGAAGTGTATGGGCTCATTTGTTGCAACGAAAATACAGTTTTATGACTTATAATAAGGACAATAAAGCACGATGCAAGAAATATATCTTAGTCGTCACGGTGACAATTTCAACATGTGTGAATAGAAAGCTTCTTAGAATGAAGTCGACGCCAAAACACGAAAGCAATCGAACCTTCAAATGAACAGTTTTTTCTCAAGATGTTCGGACCCTAGCCCCGGGGGTCTGCAATAGTACCATAGTGTATTTGATGCTACGGAACATGGCGCAATACGTTAACTGTTGCCCAGTTACTGTACAGTAAATGGCGAACCTGTACTTGAGTACCGGTACGTAAGGCAGTCACAATTGACATATCTTCTCGAAAAACTTCTACAGCTCTACGCAGGGGGAACCGCCAGTGAGAGCCCCCTACTCTCCGCCCCCGCCTCCATTAGCAATTGGTGCTCTCTGGTAACAATGGGAGATAGCCACTTTTTCGTCTTTCGATAGTAGTGCCCTAATTTTTGTTGGCCTCTCATCAACCAACACGAAGCTCTGTGCACGCAACATAAGCTAGTTTAAGAGTGCCGCTGGATTCCATGCGTTCGCGGGTTGACGCGTGACTATCTTGCGTCGCAGTCGGGACAAGGACGCTATAAAAGCCTTTTCAAAAGTTGCATGAGTTGATGAGAACTTTTGTTACGACGTGCTACTCGGCTGCACAGGTGTGGGAGCAGCCAAAATTTTGGAGGTGCGAAGGATTTTTGCACGAATTTCTCTAAACTTGCCTGAAAAATTTTTGTGCAGCAAATTTTCCTCACAAAAAACATGAAGACCGTTTTTTGGAGGTCACCACTTTTTGAGAAAAAAAGTCAAATTCAGACCTAGTTCATCAGCCAGTCTCATTGATCAAACAAACAGAACAGAGGTTTCGAAATATCTGTGCCCGAATTTTCAGGGATTTTGTCCGGATTTTCAACAAATCAAAACTTTTGGGGTGCGCTTGCACCGCCTGCACCCTCAGCTCCTACACCACTGCTCAGCTGTTCCCACATAGAGCAGTGCGAAGGCACACGTCATCTAATAAGGTGCTTTCGACGAAATAAACCAGTAAATACAAAGGGGTGCAGAACTGAAACTGATAAATGCGTTGCATCAGACGTAATAGACAAAAATTGGTCTGAATAAGAATATCACCACGATCTCAACCAACCGAGTAAATTTCATACAGTTAGGTCCACAAAATTTTCTTTCTGAGAAAACATTCAAGCCTTATTCACATTTTTTTCGAATAAAAATCTCCACTGAAGTGGTATCACGTGGACTTCTTTAGTACCTTGTCCCTGGCGAACATGTAACAAATAAGCAGGTTTGAGGTGAACTAACTCATCTGAAGTAAGTGTGGTTTAAACAATAATTCTGGATCGTAACTGAACGTGGTCCTATCAGGACAGATATCAATCACAGGGTCTGTAATGAATGTTCTATATTGAACATGTCTGAATATTCTGCAGTCTCAATCTGCGAACGCATTCTACAATATGTTTTGTATTGCCTAAAGGTACTACGTGTTTGATAAAACAAGCAACCTTTACGCTTTACTAGTGTTTTCTAACCCACTATTCAGTATTCAGTCGAGAGAAAAACAGGAGGTACATTGGTACATGAGGGGAAAAGGTAACCTCAGGACACTTAACTCTCTTTTTTGGCGGATGCCGATTTCATGTACTTGGAGTGAACTCAGAATTTTCGTCCTGAAGAGTGACCTGTGCACTTCACTGCGCACCCTTATTCCAAAGAGCCCAGCTTATTTTCATTACGTAACATAAGCGTGACCTTTACCCTCACCTAGAATGCTCACCACTCTGTACACTGAAGAATCTCCACAGAGTAGGCTACTTTTGCAACTCTGTAAAGGTTGTAAAGATCTTCGAATTCCAGAAAGTGCATTCACACACCACATTGCTTCAGCTAAACCACAAATACTTCTTAAGGCTGTTTCACACTTTGATTTCTCAAAATGTCCTAACTTTTCGGGGAGCAAAACTTTTCAACCTCGTGTAACTTCGCGTCATGTCACTTCCAGCAATTCGAGGCGTTACCTTTCACTCTCTTGCCAATGACGCATCACAGGTCAACAATTTCGACAATCAGCTTCAGCTGGTCGGAATGCAAAATTGTAGCACTCAAACCTTCACAGTAAGCAAGCTAGAGTTGGAGTTGGCGGTGCTTGTATTTTTTCCTGTCTGCTGGTGGGATGCGGTCGGGTTATTGCTGATGAAGCCCTGGCGGCCAACAACGTAGCTCCTATTACTTTCATTTCCAAATGTACGAAGCTGCCAAACCTCTAGTACGATTCTCTTTGCTACGGAACAAGGCTTAGAAAAGGAAATATTTGCAAGCATCGACAAGAGTATTAATTGTGCAGGCTTATCCACATTTGCCAGCATGAAAAAAACAACTACATATGTGCAGAGCTCAACTACAATTTTTGATGCACAAGTTGGTGCACACATTTTTTTGCTGGTGCCAAACCATGAATGAAATAATGGTGCAATCCTCTGACCGTAAGTTGAGTATTGATAGTAAAGCAAAAGTAATGATCATCATGGAATGAAAGTTCGAAAAATTAGATTCAAAGGCGGTATCTCAGGTGATATTCCGGTTCAGAAAAGTAAATAAGCACTTTTTTGTTCAGTACATTTATTTTTCGGGGATTTTCATAGCCAGCATCAGTGTTTGGGTTGGTGAAATATTTTAAGTTAAAAAGTTTAAGCATTCCTATCAAAAAGCCTCTAGATATGCCTGTGTGCACAGCACGCCATTTTAGTGTAGGTAAAAGCAATTATCGTGAACAACAATCAATAACAGAGCTCTTGTCCGGTGCACCGCCAACAAACTTTCCATTTCCATGTAGGCGCAATTGTTAAAGGTTTTCTTGTTGGTCAGCGTCGGGTAATTATTACCAGAATGCTCAATGCTTCTTGACAGCGGGGCCGAGAAACCTGTAGTTCAAATTCAACACTGTCGACGAACGTAGGTTTGGCAATAAAGATATTAGCAGAAAAGCGACGATTGATATGGGGCAAATAATTGTAACGGTGCACGGCGACTGGTAGGTGCATGCTACCTGCGGTGGCCATCACTGCACAATGCTGCGAGGTCGTTTTCTACGAATGCTAAATATTCAGCTCATAAATCAGTTTTATTCAGGCCACGAAGCAAATCTGCAAAAATCATCTTGTGATGTTGAACACATCTGGCAGAAATCCACCAAGTTCCAGTGTGCGCCGCAAAGCCTCTTGGAACTCCGAGCTGGAAAATTTGTAGCTTAACATAAAATAAGTTTGCGTAATCTTACATCGGTGTTGATAGGGGCATGACCCACTGCCTTTTCATAGCAGTTATATGACACAATTTTGAATGTTTGCGCATACGTCAGTTTTCGCTCATTTGGCTCTCGACGACCAAATTCTGTAGCTTCGCTCGTCCAACGAAAATGTCTTGCTGGCATTCTTCTAAGCTTGGCAAAAAAGCAATTATGATCCGTGTGGAAACTGTAAGCAGAAGCACTTTGGCGAAACAGAAAGATCCTTTTAACACACGCAAAAAAGAAAACATCAGCTATGCTAAAAATTTTAATCCTGACAAAAGTGCGCTTGCAAAACGGGCATTGGAGTTAGGATACCGAATAAACTGATAACAAACTCAAATTGTTCCATTAGAAAATGATTTTAGAAAACAAACGATTTACCGACTCTTTTTTCATCAATTCCGCATCCAACGTTGTTAATGATCTTTTTCCACAAGTATATAAGGCAGCGTTTGGCAAATTGAATGAATATCGGATTGCAGGCTTTTGCTTCATTTTCTAGTTCAGTTTACTACAGTGTAGCTTTTGTCGCTCGTAACTTTTTTTAACACCCTACTCTCCGTTATCTGCCGTGCCTTTTCCAATTGTAATTACCGTTATCGTGTGTTCGATGATTTCTATTGCTTTCCTGTCCTGGTGGCAATTTGCCCTCATGTAGACCTACTGTTAGTTGGCTGAAAAGTCGGTGCCGTTTTCAAAATTTTACAACATTTGAGCAAAGGACTTTATTATAAAGTGAGCATCATACTAAACTTTCTTGTTTTTGATTACCAGTCAGCCATATGTGGTTTCGGGCGAACATGACAGTACAGCTGAGTTGACCGCGAGGAAATGTTGGCCAATAAATTTTGGGAACCCTCCGTACAATGCAATCCACGTTTAATAGCGAAGATAAGTTTGAAGACCAAAACCTGTAAGTTTTGCACCAAGTCTACTCAGGAGCGCCACCACAAGCAGCCCACGTTACTCACATCAATGCGACTTACGTTTTCCTCTAAGGCAGTGGTTCCCAACCTTTTTGATCTCGCCTCCCCATTCGAAAATGTTGCATAAGCGCTCGGCCCCAGACATTACCTACAACTCTAAAGATGTTCGAATAACAACCGACAAGATAAGAAACACTAATATTTCACGTGTTGGATTCACTGTATTTACGTTCTTATGCAAAAGAAAACAGCACCTATGCTAATCAGTGGGACGACTGAGCTTGCATCTGTGCAACTGGTCTTGACACTCTTGGTGGTGTGTTGGTGAGAACTACAGTAATCTCATGTAATTCTCAGCGTACAGTCTGTTCCTTGACTTTGTTTTAATGTGGACAAGGGTTGAAAATCCAGCATCAAAGACAGGGATGGATATTAGTGTTTAGAGACCTGAGACAAACTCTCAGAAGTGTGCCCCAAAACAGTTGTTGAGCAGTTGAGGAGCCCCCTTTGGCATCTTTGTACAAAGGCTATTTGCTTTAGTAAATGTGGCTCTAGAGTGGTTCATAACTTTTTCAATATAGCAATGCAAAAACCTGTTTTTTTTGCTTAGATCTTTCGGTCAAATGTCTCGTAAGTCGCAATAGTATTAAAACTCGCTGAAACAGTATTCACTAGCCTGCGCCTTTTCGAGCATTATGACCGAAGTGATGTATTCGTTGGCCATTAAAAAAATCGGTCTACGGCCGAAAAAAAAACAGGTAAAAACGAAGTGCAAAACTTTGAAAGGGTGCCCGCAGTGTGAAAAACACGGAGGAACCAAGGTGACACTCTCTCGTTCGCCTCCCCAAAATTCCACCCCTGCTCACAGAAGGAGATGGAAACATATAAAAGCAGACAACGATAGGATCATAGTTAGGTTTAAGTATGATTGGTCCATAGCACACCAGAACTGCGTCAGGGAGTTTTCAGAGAACAAGTCATGTGCTAAGGAATCATTGCTCTGCTGCAAATACACTCAGACATGAATAACATAACCATTTCATTCAGAAAGAGAATACACGATCGTTACTTTCAGTTTCGATGGCAGGGAATGCAAAAGCATATCTTCTTTAATCATTATAGGATGTAACAGTTTGTTTGAAGCGTATTACCTGCAAATTACACAATGCTAGAAAGTTACTTTGAATGTTTATGCGCATCACTATCACTTGTTAAGCCTGCTGGATCCCGCCCTCTGTCTATACGCCACTTATGTTGCTATCATAATCTTGAACCACAACGAATACAAATTAATGAATGTAATATGGAACTATAACGACAAAAATATCGATTGTGCTTTGTTGGAATCTCAGCTGGCAAGTATTCACACCAGGACAGATGTTACGAGGCTGACGTAATCTCACCATCAATGGGCAGAGCTTACTTTTTCTGTTGCTGGCGCGTTTCTACAACAAGGTTGTTTGAAACTGTACAGTAGAAACCAGATAGGAATTATTATTGAGATAATGTGAACTTCACAAAAATCTTGTCTGTGTTTCGGTTTTGTTGATGCAACACAAAATGTTGATATGTGCAGTTCTAAAATTTTGAGACTTCAGCACAATATTGACCCCACAAACACTCCTACGCGACCCACTTTGGGAGCGCGACCCATCGGTTGGGAACCACTGCTCTAAGGTGATTTTAATGGAGCGAGATTAAACAAAGCCCCCAATTCCATTTCTGACATTTTCGTGGTAATTTTTCATTCACCTTCCTGCTTCAACCAACGTTGCAGGTTCTGATAATCTTGTGAACCACTTACTTCACTCCCACCAACGTCATTGGAAGCGTTTTGCTCATGCCACTGATATTAATTTTGAATACCTTCACGAACAAAACACCCTCTAAACACAGTGATTCTCACCGTGGCCCAGGTGGACCACCGCTGGTCGTTTCACATGCTTAAAGTTTTATACGCAGTGATGCGTATTTTGGTTCAACCAGAAATTTAGTTATCCGTAATCAGTGGAGAAATTTTTTAAAATTGCAATGGTACTCCCACATGATTGGCGTGAAGTTGTGAGTAGTATGTACAGCAACTATGTTGCAAATGCAAGAAACGGCACTAAATCTACAATATAGGTCACGAACTGTTGCGAACAATCAACAAGCAAACATTGCTTTCATAAAAGCCGAGAGAAACGCACACAGTGCAAAAATTAGTAAAGGAAGAAAACGGTTTAACAGTTTACATGCGGCAAAATGCGAAGACACCAAGAACTTTCTTAACCGGCCGCATCTTAAAAACGCAAGATGGCATAAAAATAAACAAACACTGAAACTTAACAAACAGAACTACCCAATGACGAAATCGAAAGTCGGTCTTAGCACGTGTAGTAACAATACAAAATGCTTCTTTTTTAGAATGGTAAAATAATACTTTTGATCAAACTCAGGCACATTTTCGGGAAAACTAGGCAATTTCTTGTGAAACCCTGGCAAGCCCTATTTCCATCCTACATCGCTTAACCCTCAGTTGTAGGCTATTATCAATTTTTTAAAATGAATCTTGAAAAGCTTTTCCGATTTCGTGTGGTCCGATTGGATGAGAACAGTGCCCTCGATTGAACCTCAAAAACAGTTATTTAGTATACTCTCTGCTTGTTTTTTCTGTTTTTATGAAAAATCAGTTCAAACTAACCACCAAATGGAAAGCTTTCTTTTACTTTTTTTCCAAGTATTACAGCTGAAAATGACTGGAATTGTGAAATCAAAATGTCAAAACACGAACGATTATACCCGCTGTTGATATCGCCTGTAAAGCGTTCCTGTCGTGTCGCATCCAAGCTCCTCAGAGCTGTTTACCTTCTGGATGCAACCTTATTTGGCATTTTACTACGCTGGGAAATTCCCGCGCTGAATCGCTCAAATTTCCGAGGTAGGTAAACAACCTTTCGCGTGATTCTGTGCGAGGTTAACTGAATGTCGAAAAAGAACGAAGTTTTCGGACATGGAAACAACTCCGACAGCGTGGCAGCCAGTAGCGCACGAAGAAAATGTTCATAGGGGGGGTTTCATTCAGTGGCTTATGGTGGTCATTTGTATTTGGTGTGCGCTGTTTGTGACGTCACAATTTGAAGTCATATTCATTTTTTTAAACCAACGTTTGGGCCAAGTTTGTTGACATAATATGCATGCTCTTCTAAGACACACATTCCCCTGTTTTATGTGTCATTGCACTGAATGTAAACTATCAGCGCTCCGAATTAGGATATCGGAGGAAAATAAACTCAACGCTACCATACAGCAACTCATAACTGCAAAAATAACAGGCTGCACATTAAAACAGGAGTAAAACACAATCATCACTAGGTCAGAATCAACTGCAAAATCAGGCTGCGCTAATGTCTCGTAGAATACAAGCAGTCAAGTATAGAAAGTGTGCGACTGGGCTGGCTGGCGCACACTCCGGTTTGCAAGATCGAATCTTGCTAAACTACACAAAAATTGAGAATGCGTATAAAGTACGCCAGAAAACTTTCGATTTTTTGTTATGTATAGAAGTCCAGCAAACTTTGCTTTCCTTTTTCCCTGCTGAGATATTATCAACTGCCTGAATGCTTCTATATTAACAACTGCTGTTTTTGAGCTCGTGCAACAGTTCTACCATGCTGCAGAAATTGGTACGTAGTCAATGCGGCCAGTGCTTACGCTGATCAGCCATAGCAGACAAAATAGAGACAATTGTTTCGGATACAGGGAACTATCGCGGAACACAATCTATAAAACATGCGTAGTGGACAAAAGGTCTGCAAAAAGTGGTGAGATGGTTTCTAGATGCAGACGATAATCCAGATTCCCACCAATACCTAAGGATTAGTTTTTGGCACATTTACAATGTTCCTTGCAATTTGCATGCAAATTCATTCCGTGGTACAGCATTTGCATTAAGTCGACACATTAACAAGCAAAAAGTATGCGAAAGTTATTAATCTCCTTTGTGCAGGTAATAAAGTTTTTGTAAAATATCAAGCTCAAGAGGGGGGGGTTAACCCCAGCCCTACCCCTTGCGTACGCCCTTGGCGGTAGCCACCTTTTTTCATGCTTTGGTAAAATCGTGAAAAGATTTCCTAGATGGTAATATTAAAATTACTCAAAACCAAATGGCCTCATGTAAAATGATGCTGCAAGACCATCATACTTTTTCAAACGTCCTCAGCAGCAAACTTCAGAAAAGGTTCTCTGTGGAAGCAAGTCACAGGTAAATCGACAGGAAAAAGCCAATAGGTTACGGAAATTGATGGCCTGCATAACTCGTCAAAGCAGTATCAGCAGTGGCGTAACTAGGGGTTTAAACCGGAAGGAAATTTAGCTGAAGGAAGCCCACTGGCAAGCGTAGGGGGTCCAATAGCCAACACCCAAAAATAAGTTGAGAAATGACGGTGAATCCGTATGTGCATGTCTATACAAAAAAAACGAAATCAGCGGAAAACATTCCTAAAATCGCAAAAAGACAACGAACAACCTACTGAAAAACAAAAGAATACTAAATACTGTAATATTAGCTATGCGGGGGCCCATTTTTAGATTTAACCTGCCAGGGAGGCGGGTCGCACCCCTGCTCCCCGTCAGTTACGCCACTGAGTATCAGTCAAAAAACGATGTGTTTTTCAACCTTATCCAGTGTTTTTCAACCTTATCCAGTGTTTTTCAACCTTATTGCTGGAGCAGAACCTTCCGCAAATGTTAACATTTCTGAAGGAATTCTGTATGATGATTTGATGATCCAAGTGTCTGTCCTACTTGTTTGATAAACGAGATAGGTAAAATCGCATTTGTGATTAATCATAAAACTAACTAGATTTTAATTTCGTTCAGGAATCACCACTCATTAAATAACGGTTGCACATCACGCAAAATTTACAAGAAATTAAAATCTATGAAATAGCAATAAAAAGTATAGGTCGAGTTGATTAACTTCATTTTGCTAATGACAGTAACCGATACGTCGTATTAGTTTAAAGTTCAGTGCGAAATTTGTGCTTAAATTGAATTCTGGGCCTTGTAGACTGTTCCACATTTCCACATTTCAGTAATACCATACGACACTAACAGAGCAAGATATGTCTTTCCACTTTCCTAGATGACGTTCACGTTTCTAATTCCGATTGGCACGCGATTGCAACGCCTCCCTGTTTCAAGGTTGCACTGGAACTTTCCATGATTGTACGATCTGTTAATGCAGATTAATGATTGTCCATCGATATGACTTGTATCAGCAGTTACATCACAATCGAGACGGGAGTGCACCAACGCTCGATGATAACCTTCAGTTCCGTGTCGGGTGCAATACCTCATGTTCCTCATTCGTGTGTTCATCTGACTGCCTTGCTGGAGAAGTCAGCGATGTTGGAAATGGATGAGATTTGGATTTATTTCGGAAAAATCAATGCTTGTCACTCACGGAACACTGAAGTTCCGCGGAATCCCGATAGATCGTACTAGAGAGTGGAAGGTCATTCAGTACCTTCAAGAATAGTTCGAAAGATTCGCTGCACTAAACTGACTGATGGCCCTGCCGTGTTCGTAACGATGCTTGCGTGCTGTTCGTCTACCCTGTGATGGACTCATGGTCATTCGTTTTGTGGGTGCGAGCGTAGTAAAATTATTTTACTACGTGGTCTTGAAGGCATACGCAACCTGCCCATAAAATAGAAAATCATGACAAGCTAATCACACTCGAAGGTGTCGCGCTGACGACAACTGTGTAATTTCCGTATGTTGAAGCAGTGAGGTTGAAACGCTGTTTGACGGCCAGCTGTTTGCACCAGTGCCATTCCATTTGAATAAGACAGGGGATAGTGTTGTAATAGTGTGTGTAATAACCTAACTTAATACTGTATCAAACAATATGCAACTTGCTGCTGAATACTGATCTATTGATATTGGATATAAAGAAACCAGGCAGGATGTCAA
>Ga0210059_1000731_pt1 | contig 44676 bp, 22 predicted proteins | sample Ectturendosymbi2_FD_188042 | JGI IMG/M metagenome (GOLD analysis project Ga0210059, IMG submission 188042) | Ecteinascidia turbinata endosymbiont from Florida, USA - Sample 2 (SPAdes) (version 2) | ecosystem: Host-associated > Tunicates > Ascidians > Unclassified | place: Key West, Florida... | reverse complement strand
GGGGGGGGCCATGCCCCCCCAGATATTTGGCTGCCCCCCCGCTTGCCCCCCAGTTTTTTGCTTAATTTCACGTTCAAGTTCGCTTGACTGACCCATACAACAGATAACTTTCGGCCAGCAATATTTTACGTTTATGTTGGCCCCCCTACTTTTTTCCTTGGCCCCGCAGTGCCCCCTCCCTTTTTTTCATTCTAGAATCGCCACTGATCCACAGCCACACAACACAAATGCTACATCGCCCAGTGTCGTGAATGCATTTCTCGCACAGCTCGAACAAGTAGCAGTAGTGCAAGTGCTGAAAAGTTTTCGTGCATTCAAAAGTAAAAAAGGATTGCTTTGGTTCCTAGGTAGGAGGCACGTTATTTGATACATGTATGACGACCAGTCAAAAAAAGAATGTGATAACAACACTGCACGGTAGATAATTTTATGCTGTGGTGGATGACGGATGTAAGCTGCAGACCTGCAAATCTGTTTTTTTCGGTCATAGACCGAACTGTTTTTGAAATGACCGAAAAAAATTGTCATTTCGGTCAGAATGTCTGAAATATAGGCCAATAAACACTGTTACGACGAGTTTTAATACAACTGTGGGACAAATGACCGAGATGTCGGGAAAAAAATACAGCTACTAATAAACTACGGTGAGTGGCCGCAAGAAGGAATCGACATGGTGATAAATCCAACAGAAGTTTCCTCGGATACTTCGCATTACAAGACGCGAAACCGATCGCTTTCGGGCTAGTCACTGCATGATACCACACAACAGTTTGTCATAACCACAGGATCGGAAGTCAGTCGTATTAACACACGTATATAATCCTTACCGTTCAAAGTCAAACAACAAAGCTTGTGCTACAGAACTCTCCACAACATACGTTGCTAATCTCGAGTCAAAAGGGGAATGCCATGTTCCAGTATGTTAAACAGACTATCGCCAGCTTGTTTACAGACAGTCAGTCAAGCAAGAAACGTTTGCATGAGGTAGGTGCCTTTGAATAAGAGCCGCAGGGTCGCTGTGAATTGCCGACGGAGATATTAGCTTGCATTTAAAACAACTATTGAGGTAGTCGTCGGGAATTTTTCGGGAAATTTACGTCAGACATCCAAACGATTATGCACAGCGGTTGCCACCTGTCAGGTACTTTCCGCTGGTTTCAAGTCGCAAAATTTTTTAACATGCTGCTCGTCACGTTTCCGAGAGTGATTTTCATTCATCTAAGCCAGCTCAACATTTCGGCATGTCTTCAGTTTTCCCCCGAGCCTCATGTTTAAAACCCCAGCAAAAAACGACGTAACAGAAACGACTTGCCTTTTCAAAATTTCCGATCCGGTTTCGACTTCGTTCCGGACTTCTTTCAGACTCTTCTTCGCCTCTTGCAAACCCAACCGAAGCTCGCGAAGTTGTTTTCGGCGACTGGTTTGTGAGGTTTCGCCAGCGACGCCCGACGCGGAATTGGACCAGGAGGCAGCGCCCATTCTCACGTCACTGTTGATTGTGACGTTCGCACCAGGAAAAGAAGATGGGTTGTGCGGTCTGCAGTGCAAAGGTACAAGACGCTGAACGCAGAAACACAGGGCAAGGAACAAGTTCAGAGTGGCGCACCATCCTGCTGGCTAATGCAGTCAGTTGCTACGAAACAGCGCATATCCCTTCGCGTAGTCACACCACAGCCTTCGGCAGCTCCGAACTGTTGAGACGGTCAGGAGCTGCCAAGACTATGGCAATAATCTATCACAGTGGTTCTTAACCCTTTTTCTACCTCACCTCCCTTTACGTATTGTCTTTTGTTTCAAGCCCCCTGACTTTAAATAAGCTGTAAAACAAATGTATTTGTTGGTAAATTAATTTACCAAAATTTCCGTGTTTAAGGCGCATAAGGGCTCGCGCCCCCCGGTTAAGAACCACTGATCTATCATTTAGAAAGCAAGTTATGAACCTCAAAGTAATTCCGGTTGACACAGCCCGGCTGCGCATCCCTAGAGTCCTGCAAGGGCGGATTTACCCACATCGGTTGCGGGTATCTGCACGAAACGGGCTTTTCAGATTTTTGAGTGCGAGCCAAACTTAATCGGATCACTGTGCTACGGGCAAGCAAAATGTCCGGGTTCAAGCTGTAATGAATCACAGAAACTAGTCCGTTAGTTGATTTTATTGTGAGCAAAATTTTACCAACACAGATAAAAATGACTGCAATGCTGTTGGGCCAAATCCGATTTTGCAGTAATAGCGTTGCAGCACAAACTGAACAATTTCCGGCTTTTGTTATAGCAGTCACTACTCTGCACTTAATCAGTTAATCAATCACATTCCCTTGAATGCCGGGAGCGGAGCATCGTCGCCTTGTTCGTTTGCTCGCAACGCCATGTTCAGTTCTTTGTTCGCCGTGTTGCAGTTAAGTGATCTTTGCAGTGAGTGGTAGTGACTCAGCGTATCAGCTCGACTTGTGTTAACCTGTTTTGTTTGTTGTATTTGCTGCGGCATCTATGTGGTTGCCAGGGATAACTACCATTGCTGTCGTATCTACGCAGGTAAATTAGCGTTGAACTCCCTGGTGCCGTGAATGTTTGTAACACACTACGACCTACTCTCTAGACGTGCCACGATATTGCACGAAGCCCTTGCAAGTGTAATTTGACCTTCTGCAACACTGTTACGTGATCATCGTGGATCCTCTCCCGCAATTGTATGCTGCGAAGATCTGAATGAACTCTAATACAAATGCACCGTACTGGGCTGTTGTATTGAGAGTGGGCTGTGTGCTTTCGCAAGTCATAGCGGCCAGCGGAGACTTACCTTGAAGTTGAGCCTTACACCTTTGCACCACTTGCAAAGAACGGCGGTCAACAAGGATTACGGTCTTCAAGCAAAGTTGCACTTATTAGCATATAATCTTTCTGGACCACCGGTGGTCCAGAAAAGATTTTCTGCACCTGGAATTTCTGGAATTTTTAGTGGTCCACAGAGAGTTCCATAAATCCTTAAAACGTTCCTGATATGTCTAACTTTTACTGTACAATCAATTATGTGAGACCATCTATGTCCAATACAGTTTCGACTAGAAGTTCATGAGATGTTAGCGCAGCAAAGTGGTCCATCATGATATTTTCTTTGAATATGGTCCATGGGCCAAAAAAGGCTGAGAACCATTGCTCTAGCATGAAAACCTCGATTCTGGGTGCCGAAATTTGCTCACGAGTAAGTCGTAATAATTATGCACTGTGGTCCTGAATGACGTAGCACTACGTGGCCCATGGCCGGGTAGATTAGCTTGTACGACGCAACCCTGGCTGCGACAGACCAAGACAGCAAACAAGTTTCGAGGATGAAGAAGCGCATGACCGCCAGGAAGCTTCAGACAGCTGGAGAAATACAGTCACGCATTAAAGATGCTGCTCGCACGAACATTTGTGTACTTTTGTATACATGCAATCAAAGAAAAACTCTGCGAAGTGGTGCGACGGAACACATCTTTTCTCGTTACGAAGGGCAACTGTTCAGATAGTTTAAAGCAGTGATTCTCAACCACTTCGTGCGGCCCTCAGCAGTCTTCCAATAAAACCTCTACTAGTTTGCGTAACAGACTTCGTTCTGCTATAACACGTGTCAATTAACTTGTGTTAAAATTTCTTTAATGCGGCTCTCTAACAAAATCGTAAGTCTGGATTCGGCTCCCGTCACCGAAAGGTTGAGAACCACTGGTTTAAAATGATTAATGTCAGCAAAAAAATAAACCTCAATAAAGTTCTAGGCACGAAAAATTGGTGAACAAAACAAGCAAACAGAAAACCCCAGCAACAAATATGACACACCTCGAGGCGCTTTCTTTCAACATAGTTTCCACGACCGAAAGCTTTTCTTTGTAGACCCGCTGCAGGTCACGCACCACTTCTTCGAGCTTGTTACATTTGTCATTGACGTGATTTATCCGATGCTCGGCGCTGTTGATATTCTTTTGATACTGGTCCATGAGACTAAAAAGATCAAGAGTATTATAAGGAACCTTCGCAGCAGCATTTGCCCAATAAGCGAATGTTACGCGGTGCGCTAGTACTTAAGAAACCATACATCAGACAGATGACCGAAGTGTCAAGGGAAATACTGTCACAGGTAAAATCCAGCAAAAAATTTCAGCGAAAGTTTAGCAGACAAGAAAAACGTTGACGTCACTGAAACATAAGAGTCACGGCGATACATCTCCAACACAAGAACATTATTCTGCAATTACGATATTTCCTCCTTTACCTGTGGGTGATGCTGGCCAGCTGAAAGAGATTACATCTTTGCAAGTCACAAGGCGAGCCTTTGTGACTGGAATGTTCAGAATGAAACGCCGTGCAAGCACTCGTAACAAAAATAGACGCAAACTTACTTAAACCAAGTTGTTGATTGCTTATGGAGCTTCTTGCACTTGGGCACAGATTGATCGGTGAATAGGGTGACAGACTTTTCGCAGAGAAGATGCAGTCTTGTCTTTTCATACTTATGGGCGTTTTCGTCGGTAAAGCCGAGACCTTTTCGTAAAACGTGAATGTGCTCAGCACGTGATGCTTGTTCGGCCAATCGCACGAGAGCGCCCGTTGCAAACGGGGCAGCACGTGCTTTGCATGTTTATTTTCGATCACAGCCGGACAAAGACGCTCAAGATCGTGACGTCTCGCTGATTACTACAGTCCCCAGGACAACACACGGGTCGGCTGGGTGTGTTGCGGGAAGCTTGCGCACAAACAATTTACCCTGAAACAACGTGACGGATCGCCGTACAGCCGAAACAGTGGGTGGTCAGCCAAGCGGAAAATCGCCGGTGACAACAAAGGAAGCCAGCGCGATCTTCGTTATGATGGAAAACACCCAGGGCCACAGAAAACCAAGTCAATCGAGTTACAAAATGCAAATTAGAAAGCGGGTCACGCACGACTGATTTAAAGTGAGCGAACAGCGGCTGGAAAAACAATGGCCTACTGTGACCCCGTTGATGGTAAATGGCCTGTGCTGTTTAAGCATCGAGAAAATTTTCAATAGTCGCATAGCGACATGCAAGAACGCAGCGTTCCCAGCTTTACCGGGCATTGGGATGCACGTCATGAGCGCATTTTGGAATCACATTTGACTCACGTTTGTTGCGTTTGTGCTGTTTGAACAGTATGCAGATGTCACGCGATTGCTGCGAGCACACGACCATTCTTTCTTCCAAACGATCGTCCGGTCTTGAGCCGTCGTCGATGAAGACCGAGGTCGGCGTGTCGTCTTGCACGACCGTGCGGTCGAGCTGCTTCACCATTTCGTTTATTTTGTCAAAATCGCTGCGAATCTGTCACGACAAAGAGCCATAAAATAGGAAAAGCGCGCAGGAACCAGAAAATTCTGCCGCACAAGACAAAAAGAAACTGTACCGACGCAGTAATTTAACTTGCGTATTCGGTGCCTTCAGGTAATTTGACGATGAACGTACAAATGCACTCGCTTTTATGTTATAAAAAAATTTTTAGCCTTTGCAAGTAACGAAGTTGCACGTCTTTCACCAGGCACGTAAAACAGCCGCGTACAGTTGATTGCCTTCAACCACAGAATGGAAGAATGGAAAGCGTAAGGCGCGAAATAAACTAACGAGTCACTTCAGGCGAAATGTGTTCAGCATGCACATCTGGAACATATTATTCTTCATGAGTTATTTGGCCGGTTCGTTGCAGAAAATTTTTCAAGTGAATAGACCGTTGAGATAAAAAATGCTAAAGCAAAACTAAATAACATTAAATTTCAGCAATGGCGTCGCTTATCTTCAGTCAATACACGGTTTAAGGAGCCTACGAATGTCTCAAATACTACGTGGGGTAGACTGTACGCATATTCTACCCAATAATCAGAATAACTGTCTTAGCACAAATCTACCGACTGTGCTGCTCAATATAGCGGTAGCGTGTGATTACGAGGAGACAAACCCTGAAGTCAGCGCACGCATCGAGTGGAGCCTAGCAAGGAGTAATTAAAAACACTGCTCATTTTCGGACTTTTGCTGAAGTTGCCAGTCCGCACGGATGAGCCATCGAACTGGTTTAAACCCCTTTTCACCACAGTCTGGTGAACAGCTGCTGCCAACTCAACAAAAACTAAGATCCCCGCAGCAAGCGCTCACGTGCCAGCAGCGAAAAATGAAATTCGTCGTTTTCTGAGTGTGTTTCGCTGACAAAGCAAAGGCCGCAGGTTTGATGACAGTTTCTCGACACAATTCTGGGTAGAGTTTCGTAGAACAAGCCACAGGCAGGAAAACCATTACCCAACTTTATTAATCGTCAACTTAACTTTACAATAACCCTTGAGCCTCGGCTCAACATCAACGGATCATTTTCCGCCAGAAATCAAGCGAAGCTAGACCATCGCTAACAAAATGGTGGGTGGGAAAGCGAGATATTTTATTGCGCGTTTATTGTGCCACTTTCAAATTACTCCTGCGTTGCACGAAACGCAACAACAAAGGAAGCCGTGGGCATCCAGTTGATTCGATTCAACTAGTCCCCTAGACTTTTTTTACAAGCATAAATCAATCGCAGGTTTGTTTTAGTCTCATATTACAGATTCCGTTATCGCACGCAACTTTAAAATGGTGTGCTTAACACGGAATACGCTCTTTTCCTGCGGTAGGAAATAATGTCGACCAAAACAATCAATAAACAGAATTGAACAGCTACAGCAAATCACAGTACGACATTTTGTAATGTAACTGTAAAAATAACGGTTCTACTCGTTCCTACGAAGACTAAGAATCGAGACATCTCCTGCGGAACACTGATTAGATAGAAAAACGAAGACGTTTTGCACCTGGAAAACAGATGACAAGACCTAGTGATCGTTGAAGAGGTGACAACATTGTCTGACACCAGAAGTTGCTTATCACACAACATTACTACAGCTATGTTTATAGAAAAAAATGATGCATAGATGAAACCACAGAAGTCCTAAAACTTACATTTTTTCTGTTACGCCCGAAAGGAGTTGGTTTTAGTTTACAAAACAGCTAGTTAGATCGACCTGTAAATCTGCGCATTTGCAATACTTCGCTCTGATCAGGGCAACAAAATGCTATACAAACAGAAAATAGACAAAGACACACGACCAAACGCTTGAAGACATCGAGGCACGATGCTAATAATTTTTGGTCCCAATTTCCAAACAGTTTATAAAACGTCTCACAATATACACGCATGCCTCTTCGCATATTTGGGACGTCATTCGCACTAGTAGAAGATACATTGATCTAAACCCGGAGGGCAATTAAAGCTGCTCAGCATGATGCGTTATGAAACACCAGAACGCGATCTCATTTCACTGGTATTTTTCTTCAGGAGAAATCACCGCATACTGCTGCAGACCACAGCAGGAGCACTCGCACCATTTATTATATCATGAAAAGCGTAGCGAAACCCTAACGCATGGTAGGGGATATTTTATTGCGCTAAATTCCCAGGACGATCATTAATTTCTTATGAACGGCGACGCGGTAACGGCGGCGGCTTGTTTGCGGGAAGGGACTTTCTTGAGCAGACCAGGAAATGCGGCAAAAGCGCGCAGCGGCGAAGGCAAGCATTCCGTTATTGAATATATTCACCAGCAGACAATTCAACCGACTGACAGTTAATCCCACGACAAAACACGTGGAGGTTGTCCAACAGTTTTGTCATGCCAGATCGCGAGCCCGCTTCGTGTTGAAACACATGCAAATGATAACCTCAAGCACAAGAATGCAGGAAAATTTTGAAGTGATTGGGCTGAAAAATACTTTTCATGAAAAAAAACAGCCTGGCTATTTAAGAAAAAAATATAACACGAGTGCATGCAATGGTTTTCGGTGGACACAAAAACTCCCGGACATTTTTCATATCGGAATAAACTGAAAAAGATTTTATAAAACGCTACTCCGACTTTGATCACACGCGAAGGTCACGTTCAACATCACCAGGGCTAACTTCTGTTTCAGAAAGCAGAAAGTTGGTAGGGTGAAAAGAAACGAATGTGATGTTTCAGCAGACAATGTCACTGGATCAGCTAAGAAAAACTACGTTTATCTGGCAAGAATGTGCATGCAAAACTTGTGTGTTCCTCATCCTTTTGCAGCGGTAACATATCAGTCAGTCTATCAGAAAAGGAATATGAATCCCACTGAAATCGCCTGACTTTTTAAACTAGAGTTCCGAAAGTAACAACAAATGCCAGTGGAGACTCCGGCACTCGGGCTTATACGATTTATATTGTAGAACGTAAGCTCGTTTTCCTTGTATATTTGTGCCTCCACCCACTTCATTTATTAAGGTTGTTAACTCGACTCTTTTCATTGGGGCCTTGTCACTGTTCATATATTTTCGTTCCATGCCTGGCCTTTCCCGTTCATATTGCAGGTAACCTGAATCAAAAACATCGTAGTAGGCGTTCTCTTGACATCATTCGCTCGCGCTTTACTCGGGCTCAGCTATCAGAGCCCGAGCTGCCCTCTGCAATTAAGTATTTAAAAAAATATAATTCATGTCAGATTGAATGTTTTTTTAAAGCAATGGATTTTCGTAGAACATTGAATTCCAATCCAATGGACAGTTCCAATTCGAGGATAATTTCAAACGAACCATAAATTGTCCAGTAACGAAAGAGCCTAGTACACAGAGGTCTAACTAGCGTTATCATTGTTCTGTGACGTACTTTAAGTTTACGCAACAATGGATGAATTGTCATGAGTAATTCTCATTTACTGCAGCGTAACCAACGTCACAGAGTACCGATAGTGTCAAACAGAATTAGAGCAAATGGAAATTTCAGTGACGCAAGCCTCGAAAGGTTGCATTCAGTCACTCAGCATAAATCGCGTGATGAGCCCGAGTGACGCTATTGGCCTGGAGTCACCCCAAACAAATACCAACACAAACAAAACAGGAAGAAAAGTGGAAGCAACCGCGACTTTTTGCAACACCGCCGTTCAAAAAGCAGCGAAGCGGAGGCAAATGACAAAACAATGAGGTGCAACTTTCCCAAGAAGTGAAATGAACACATGCAGCAGGGAAGAACTGTGGAGTATAGCTGCTGAACCAGGCAGACACGTCACTGACCAACCTGTCTGAGTGCTTTCGATTTGTCGGTTATTTGCGTAAAATACATTTTCAGCTCATTAACTTCGGGAGGTGTGGACACGGTCATGGCGATCACTCGTAGCAGCGAGGTCTCCCGATGGTAACTGTCGAAAAGAAAGCGAAGGCTCTGTCGGCATGCATCGTCATGACAACTGCATGCGCCGCAGGGTGAGCAGCGGCGTGAAACCTGCACACGATATCTCCGAACCATAGACTTGTTATTGCAGTGACAATCAATCATGATAGCAATATCGAATTGCTCCATTTTTTCACGCTCCGCCAACTGGTGCTGTTAGCTCTTCCTGACTTGCATGCGCAGGTTTTCTACAAGCCTTGTAACACATTTTAAAAACCTTTACTCGTATAATTGCACTTGTTTAAGCATATCTCAGACACATTTGGAATGTCTTAAGTTAAGCAGACCACAGAAGCCAACGGAACGTATCAAATAGATGGCAATATTCAAAGCATAAAAAGGTTATAACAGCGAGCATGTCTTTTCACTTGTCACGTGATCTCAGTGGAAAATACGCACGGGCTCAGTTTGTAAAGCGTTTGGTCCGTCACTACAAACACTTGTTCACAAATGGGTTTCAGACAAATCAAGATTAGGGAAAATATAAACACTCGATGCGCTTTGGTACTTTACGGGCTTCGCACAGGGACAAAGAATCACACTCAATGAAATTGCGAAATTCCGTAGCAAGCCACGAGCTTGCGGTGCGATAATGACGAGCTGACCGAAACGGATCTCCCTTATCCTGTGGGAAAGCTGGAAACTACACAGAGCGGAATGAATGCCAGATGCATTAAAGGGTTTTTACGAGGGGAAAAACCCGGAACTGTGGTATCGCTTCGCGTGGCATGCGGTGGACGTTACACGGCGTGGTTTTTATTTGCGCGAGGTTGGGCAATAACTAATAAAAAGGCGTCGGAGGCCAACTAGCCAAACAATGACAAGGACTAGCAAATACACATATCACAATTCATTATCAAAAAGGTACGATAGCAACAAACCAGAAGGCTGATGCAACGGAATTTCGTCGGCATAGATTGGACTTGAGTACAAGCGTACCAGAATAAGGGTCGGTAAAATTAGCAAAGAAGTTTAAGCCGGTTTCATCTTACGTCCGTCGCCGTAAAACAACGTAACTGTATTGAAGAAAAACAGGGGAGTAAACTTCATTTTCGAAGCGTTTGCGTTGCTTGAACAACACTGGAAAACACAGTCGCTGGATTGCTATTCGAAAAGTCCACGTTCAATACTGAAATTCTACATGCTCAGTGCGAACAAAACACAGTTTAATGTCCTGGGTTGACGACTGCACTTGATTGTAAATATATTGAGGATGAGAAATATCTTGGAAGCTGAAAAACGAGTACTTACTGTTCTTCGAAAGTTTCTAAGGAAGCTTTAAGGCTCTGGACTTTTGCCTGAAGTTCGCTTCGAAGCAACATGATCTGCGTTACGCGTTGTTTCAAATGGGATCTGAATTCAGAATAAGTGCTATCACACACTGGCAACAATTTCCACTGCCGCAACGTACCACATGCAGCACAAGCATTCAAACAAACAGGTCAAACAAGCACGCTTCAATGTCACGATCATAAAAGGCAATAATTGTGCTAAAACAGGAAAAATTCCTGCAAATTACAGAGACTTGAATTGGCGCAGCCGATAGGAAAAATCGCTTCTTTACCGACTCTATTTTTTTGCGGTATACAGGTTATTGAGCTGATGATGACGAAACGAAGCACACAACCGAAGGCGGTTGTCTACTTTTTCTGGGCACAACTCAAATAGCACTCAGTAACTTGAAAGCGCAGAACTGAACTGCTTCTCAAGCAGACACCGCGCAAAAAAAATTTTAAGCCGTGACGACGACGCTCAACGACGGGTCCAGCGTCAACAAAATTTACCGTTTAATTTATAACTTGATTGCGACGCGGAAATTGAATCAAGTTTATTAATTAAATAAATCGGACGAAACAAAAGGTCTGCTCTTTGCGGCGTGGATTTGAATCGCGTTTTTAGTTAAGGCGTTGCATACGCTTAATAACAGAATGGATACGGTTAGAAAAGGTAGGTTTCCCCAGTGATGGCAAACAAAACGAAACTTACACAAACCACTTCACTCCGAGCCTTATCAACGACTCAACGAGCAGAAGATACGAAACGGATTTCCGAATGTCGAACAACGTGCTCGAACAAACTTTCGCTAAACTTGAATCGTTGTCCAAAGAAAGCGTAGGCTTTACTTTCGGAGGTTTGCCTGCGAGAAAACGATGTACCAACTGTATGCAAACGAATCGCACACGTAGCCAAACCGCTTGCACGCCACGTGAAGAAAAAAACCACGAAACCGACCAACAACGCACTGGCAAACACCTCACACAAGCGAACGCTGATTCGAACTTGGCAACAAGCAGGAGTTTTTACTGCGGCAGGAAAAGAACGGGTAAAGAGGCAGTTGGCTCATGCTCAGCAAATGATATGCGACTGGAATCACGCAGTTTAATCGGTTCGTTGGAAAAATTCGCTGAACAGGCGTCAGCGGAAGCGCACAACCTTTAAGCACAGCGCAATTCTTCACGACCCATCGTGGAGAACGCTTGGTTTTGGAATATGTGGAGATGCTGAATTGTGGGTCAAAAAAAACAAAAAGCAGCAAAAAGAATTTGCTGCAAGTATCGACTACACACGGCATATCGGTTTTTAAAGCAACAAACGTCTAATGCTGCAGAACATTAAGGCCAACCAGATTAAGCTGGAATGACCGGAGGCGCTGAACTTCCCTTGAGAATCACCGACCATAGCATTCAGCTGTTTGCGACAGGACCTTTTTTAAGAAAACCATGGAGTGATTGTTTTATGTACACACACAACTCGGCAATTCCAACAGCAGTACAGCTGCGGACTGACCAAGCGGAAAAACAACAAAGGACAATGTATTCAGGAGCATTCAATATAAGCTGCACATTTTACTCTTACCCGGAGAGAAGCACTTTTACATTATTCTGCTCTACAAGGTGTACAAAACTTACATGTGTGAGGTATAGGTATAGTTTGAAAATCGGACATGTCCGTGCTCAGCAGGACAATGGGGTGTTCTGGCGAGGTCGCCGTGTACTTGCCCACAGGCACGAAAGCTTCGGGCTCGAACTTGGTGCCATCCAGCAGCATCAATTGCTTGCTCGATCTGATGTCGGTCAATTCCGCGATTTGCTCCTTAAGCGTGACCAATCTGTGAAAAAGAAAAGGTCAGATTCCTCCGTTTTCTTCCCGGTCAGAGCTCGCGCAAAAACCATCTCAAACAGACGTCAGCGGAAGTTGCTGCTACCATCACCACACCAAACGGATTATGACGAAGTCCTTATAAATTACCAGAGAGGCAAGGCTTGGTACTATCATGTTACTCCTGTATCAGTTTAAGACTAGGTTTATTTGTGATTAGGTGCGCTGATGTTTACCCTGCCACACTTGCATGCCTTGACACCCAATGACAGTGTGCATCTAAAAGTTTCAACCATGTTTAGTGTTTGTACTGTCTTTACACATGATTATGGTCTTCTTGGTTTGTTCAAATAAGTAACAGACAGTCTTGGTTTGGTTGATGTTAAGTCGTATCTATATCACTTTATTCCAGTTACACAGAGCCACTGACATTTAGACTTGCTCAAACTGTTGTCATCAAAAAAAGGAAAAGTCGTTGTGATGAGGATAGTGCGAATATTAACACTTTGGACTTGAAAAAAATTCACATACAGTAATACTTCTTATCATATGCATTTACAAAGTTATAAATGCAATATTTGCGGAAATACAGTATTGTTTAACTGCATTTTTCAGTCACCTTCTTCTGTTTGAATTTTATCCAATGCATCAGCAGCAATAAGCAACTTGATTTGAATGATTTTGTACGCAATTCTGTTGCAGGCCTGCCTTCAGTTCGTTTCAGTGTATGCAAACACATACAATATTTCATTTTTGCTCTGTCAGATTATTTCTATTGTTATAGCTGTTGCAGTGCCTGAGGTAGTGGAGCATGAATTTTAATGAGCAGTTAATTGAATTACAGCACTTATAGATCATGTCTGTACAATCTAAGAATTGCTGAGTGCAAAAACAGAGAAAAGAAGAGCAAAGCATGACAATAAATGCGCCTGTTTACTGGTAACATACTTCGGGAGTTTTGCTCTCAGTACTGAGTGCGGGAACCTGCTATGTCAGAAATATAACTTCATTTTAGTATTATCAGCTACTTACAAAGGTCGTGTATTAGTCGTTTTCATTTTCTTACTCCTTCCATTATGACTGTTCACCTATTCTGCAAACAGCACACGTGCTGGAACAGTGAAACACTCGTTGGTCTGCTTTTCTTACACTAGTACAAAACTTTGCAGTGAAGGATTGTCAACAGCAGTTCAGTGCACGTATACCAAGGCAAGACGTTAGCGGGAAGACGCCCGCTTCCTGTGTGCTATGAAAGCAGAAAGCAGGCAGATTCCTCAGAAGTTTGCTTACTGTATTCTGTAATACGTATACGGTTTCTCGTAACTGACCGTTAACCGTGAACGTTCGGACACGTAAGTCAGACTCTGTGGGAATACACCTTACCAAAGCTTTTCAAACGTAAAAGAAAAATCACTCGTAGTAAATCGCTCGCTTTCTCAACGGATGACTAACTGCATCTTATCAGTAAACAGGCGATGTTTTGAGGAACAAAGCGCTCACACCAAGTCTTACGTTTTTTCAGGAGCGATATAGATTTTATGCAACATAGCAGAAGATATACTGAAGACGTCGATGACGTTTTTTTTCAGGATGTCGTCCACTTCCGAAAAATAACGTTCAAAGGTCCAGATCTTGAGCGGATCACATTCCAAAATTCCAGACAAAATAGGAGTAAACAGTTGCTTGAACCCCCTGAACGACAATGCAAAGATTTAAACGATTAAGTTAACGTTAAATTCTCAACGTTTTTTGCTTACGCAAGGGGCACAAGTCGCATGGCTCTACGAGGCTTTTTTTATATCTTTTATGCACTGTGCGGCCACCAAGAAGTTTAACTAATGTTTCAGTCATTGCAGCAACAGACTTATCGAACGCAACAATACAAAGATTTGTTTATCTTTATTCGGCTTCTGTAGCTAAAATAACACAGACTCAGGTCTCTTTACAAGTTTACTTGTGCATTGAGAGATCAATGTCGCATTCTCTTTAAGTCACAATCAAAACGACCGTAAAATTGCTCACACGTTTGACAAAATTGCTTTGATCTTCCTTTTAAACGAGAAGCGATATTTACTCCCAAACCTTACGAAACTGTAGCGAAAATTGTCGCCATGAGCGAGCAGCAAATCTTCTGGTGCTAAACTTCACCACAAATTATTTCGCAAGTACACCTAAAAAGCAAAAATACGAAAATAATGAGTGGTCGCAGGTGTTTTAACATTTGAACGATTACGGCCGCAAAATTAGCAACACTGGGGCCGCTTTTCCACACCACGCTCCTGCGTACAGACATACGAAATCACGAAATTATTAATTCATTAGCTAATACCACACACGTTGCACTGGATACTGCAAAACCAAGTCACTGTTGCACTACGAGCGACTGAACCTTTTGCAAAAAAGCTTAATATAACCAGGTTTTCTTGACAAGAGGATTGACAAGCAAACAATGCCAAGTGCTTGAAGTCATTCTTTTCAGCACCCGATAGTTAATTTAGCAATGAAGAATACGTCTTTGAACTAAAGACGGTTATTTGAAAGAAAGGATCCACAGCAAGTGTTGACTAAAATACGGAATAAAAGCAGAACCATACGGTTTGCATAACGTGAAACCAGAAATCCCAACGATACAAACCCAGACCAACAGTGAAGAGACGTAACTCTAGTTCTAATTGTAAAGCAAACAGAAAAATTGAGAAAATTTCGAGGTGAAGTATAAACTGGCCTTTGCAGTAACTGTGTCCAGACTCTGCACTTAGTCAGAAAATTGCATGTGGAGACTTCAACTACGATAGGTTGAGTAAGCCTCTCACAGAAACGTATTCGTTTGCGGGTATCTCCGTTCACGACAGCGACGATTTCAATTTTTAAACAAAGCATTTCCCGTGCGGAATGTTTCGCTTTTTTTAAACACAATTTCTTAATCTTTCCCCGAGTTTCGAGACTTAAATGCAAAAGCACAACTTTTAACTGTCCGAACTGTGTTACATTCATCGCCACACAATACTCTGTTATTACGTCTTCATAACAACATGTTTGTCCAGACAGAACGGACTTCATAACAGTCAGATCTTCCATGGATGAATACAGTATCAAATGCGCAGATGTTTAAGTCAACTTATTTGGCAAATGTTTTCGATTCTAACATTGGGTAGTTTCGCTCAAGCTGGACCACCAACGAAAGCGACGTTTGATGCAGCAGAGAAGTACTTTCAATGCAGCAAACAAGAAGTATCACAAGGTCAACACCTCTAGTCGACATTAGTGCACTATCCAGGATGGTCTATTTCAGTGGTTCTCAAATGAAGATATACGAGTTTTAAGTGACTTCACAATGAAATTTTTACGTAAAAGTACAATAATTACAGGTTCATTTTTAATTACTGTGCTCATGATTACACTCAATGGGTACTTGATAGACAAACTATTGCCAAAAGGGTACATCACTAAACATGATTGAGAACTACTGATCTATTTCATCACTAGATAGCACTAAAATCACATTATGTAGCGCAGCGTTTTTCAACCTTTTTGCTGCAGCGGAACCTTCAGCAAATGTTTGCATTCCTCATTGGAACCCTATGCAATGATCCAAATGTCTATATTGCTACAACGGCATAGAACTGCGGTTGGGAATTTCGTCCCAGGCACTTTCGGCGGAACCCCTGGCAGCAACTCGCGGAACCAAGGTTGAAAAACACTGATTTAGCCGAACAAAAACCATGATAGGTTTGCTAGCAAATTCGTATTTTCTTTCAAAACATCTACACCATATCTGAAATAATAACTACACAAGACTGCTTGATTATTAACAGCATCTAAATAATAACCAACATGCTCGGTTAAGTATATTATAAAAACCAGCTGCGACTGGTAAGTTACCTGGATTGTGGCTGTGTGGTAGTTGGTAGGTACAAGCGAAGTCGAACGAAACAGGCTTTTGTGATAGCAGTTACAAGTGTTATGAGCAGGGCAACAAGTCAATTTTACTGGCTTTTTTAAAGTTTATGAAAAGTCTACAAACCAATTTCACGCTGATACCATGAGCGGCTCCAAAATTGTTAGATCAAAAAAAAGTCAAAATTTATCATGAGACCAAAACCTCCTGCAGCACACTTTTTTCTCTAGCGATATTTTATTAAACTTACAACAACATATGCAGTATTGACATGCTTGTGCAAGTTTAGCTGAAATTCTAACATAAAAAAATGGAATTTTTGCGACTTCCGACGTAATAATGTTGTTTGGCCCAATACTGGACTATTGAAAGTATGCTGGGCATGGTAATACTTCAGTTTGAAGTACTGTATAACAATGTAAAACTCTCTCAGTGACTTCAGGAGACTTATTGACACTGGATATTTCTATTGTGCGTTTGGATTGATTTTCGTCTACGGTTTATTACCTCTATCTTCGTTGGTCTTGCACACTTTTGATTTTTGTTTCATTTCAACAAAAGAAAGATTTTTAACCTATCGGTTTGATTTCTAATTATACTTCGTATTCCGCGTTTCAATTGCAAACACAAAAATAGTCAGGTCAAAATAAAGTCAAAATTTGTAAATTATGAAATCATATTTAAGTTATTAGAAGTAAAATTTTTGAGTTATTAGTTCAAAAAAATTAGCTTCCCTCATTATGATGTAGGAGTTGCATGTCTTTATGTGAGAGCAGTTGCTATCTTTTTAACAAGTTACCTGCAACGACGCTGCAGACATCACCCAGATGCGCCAAAAACGTTCGTGATACGTAAAAAGGAGTGTGGGAACTGCACATAACAGCAACAAAAGCAGTAAAACGAGTCCTATGCCACGTAACTTAATTACAAGGAGAGTACCTTTTCGTCGTAAAATTGCTTTGCTGCCAGTTTAACGACCTACTTTCCCTTCTATTATTACTTGGGGCGTCAGACCACACAAAAGGCCTTTCCAGCAACAGTGAGCAGAAACATACTTTACAGCAGGCAATCAGCATTTCATAAACCGTGTCAAAGAAAGAACTTTTTCGCCTGTGTAAAAGTGGACTGAAGATCACAAAGAATAAAATCTTTGAAAGATCGTAGCTTCTGCATTGAAGCACAACCAGCAGTGGCAATGCACGTAGAAAATTAAAGAACTTTCAGACATTCCGGCTAGCGTAAAACGAAATCTGCGCAACGTCAGAGACGACAGACTTTGAAGTTCCGGTTTCGGAGAAATTACCATACAGTCAGATATGGCAACATTAGCTGCAAAGGTCTGAACAATCAGCTGTTGTTGAAACGGCCGGATGGTGCGTCATGCGAACATAGCAACTGACAACGCTCACACGGATAAATATATTTCACATACATGACATAACTTCATAGCATGGCTGAGCAACAACTCTCTGTGTACATAAACATCCGGGTGTAATGAGGAAAAACCCAAGCCATTGGATGTAAAAATTTGCCGATAGATTCCTTGTTTACACCCCATTGTGGAGAATACGCCATTGGATGTAATGTGCAAATTACTTTTCATCGGTGGTGGTTGCAAAATGCAGGAAAATATTTCGATATGCAAATTATCGCAACGGCGGTAAGGTTTGTTTTTGATTGTGCACTGAGAAAGGTTCGAACTTACTGGGAAAGCCGGCAAGTTTTCGGCAAGTCTCTGCTCCACTCGATGGTCCCTTGCTCGGAGTGCTGCACGCCTGATATGACACCCGACGGCTTCTCTGTGGTGATTTTATACCTATAATAAAAGTGAGCGAACGCTTAACACATCTGACCAGTCGCACGACAGCAGGCAGCACACGCTGAGGGCAGCGTAACATGCACTGCGGTTTCTGTTGCTGTCCGACGTTGTTTCAGTTGCGCGCGGGCGGCTTGATTCAGAGGTGATCACCGCCGGTCACGATTTACATCAATTCACACCAAGCGACTTATCAGTGACGTAGTCAGCAGCGGCAACACGCTTCACGCAATCGTGACAAGCGGCAGTGGAACAACGTCACGTTCGAGTGAGTCTGCGACGAACAATCAAGCACCTGCCCCCCAAACGGTATTCTCATAGACCAGGAAAACGTACCCATGAAGCTGAAAATGAACATTCCAGCATGACTACAAAAATTACTGAGCCCATGCACGACTTTGTCATGGCAAACATGAACACCTGATGCGTTTTTAGACAAGTTTAGCAACGTAATTCAACTTTGTGCCGCAGGGGTGAAAACTGCACTAAAAAGATCTCTTAGCGGGTGAGATTTTCGAGGCTCAAAGACATGTGTTCTATGCAGATGCTCAGCTTTCGCAAATAGTTGCGTTTCCTCAGAGTTTGATGAAAACCGTAGGCATCAGGCAATACTCAAGAGTACTACTACCAAAACAAAGATCGACCATAGATCCAACATACATGATCTCTTTGTTTCTTCTTGCGCCTCCATAGGGTCGGAAAGGTAACATGCCGGTGGCCACGTGATAAAAAGTGACGCCCATGCTCCACAAGTCGACTGTAGAGCAAAACTTTTTTCCAGCTTGTTTTCTCAAAACGGCTCTTTCGTAGATGTCTGGGTGCTAACAAAGAAATCTCAACATAAAATCAGTCGAACAAAACGACCGACAGTGATCAATGTTTCTCATTCGAATGCTACATCGTGGGTTTGTAACGATTTTGTTGTTCGATTTTTGCAATGATTATGACAAAAACTTTAAGCTCCTTTGAAAAGTACAGTCGAAATCGGTTAATCGCATAGTCAATTTGCCAAGCTTTTTTATGCGATTAACCGATGTATTCGATTAACCGTATCCATTGATTGACAGTATCCTACACGTCAATACCGAACGTTCATCTTACACAATAGCTTGAAAGCAGACCGCTAGACATTTTAACCGTTTATGCGATCATCTACAGTTTGTAGGAATGAACGCGTTTGTGCTACTGTTACTGTACTAAGGTGTTGCTAAGCAAAGTGAGAAAATGCGTTGTGTGACTTCAATACTGTACAAAAAAAGGAACGCCTCTCCGATGAAGTTCAACAACACACGTCTTCCGTGTCTCTCTGACGTGCTAACGAAAAAAGTTATTGCGTGCTTATTCTAGCGTATCCACGAAGTGACGTAATCTTATCGCTTTTCCGCGATGGGTTTATGTTGCCTTGATGTGCGGATAAAAGCTTTTGCTTCGTGTTCCAAATGCGCGACACTTGGGACTGTGAAATTCCAAACTCCTTGGCAACTTCGCACTGAGTTGCTTTCTTTTCCAATTTTTCGGTAACAAGGATTCTGTTGGACAGACATAAATCTTTTCGCTTTGCTGGCTTGCTATTTCCTGCCATTTTATATCGTACTGTATACGTAGGCTGCAGTATTCTATATTTCTGCAGTAGTTTGCGACGTAACAATCCTTAAATAAAACTAAGTCTTGTGGTTCTATTGCGACGTAACGATCCGTAACAATGCTTGTTTACGACGTAACAATCCTTAAATAAAACTTAGTCTTGTGGTTCATAATCACAGTAGAGAAGGCCTTTTATCGTGCAGTTTTACTTTATTGTTCAAATCATCTTTATTTATTGTTTACTTCCTTCCTATAGCTAATTTACTGTTTACGTCCTAGGATAGTTACTTTATTTTTTACGTTGTTATTGTTACATTGTTTACGTCCTATAGCCTTCAGCCTTGCGGTGAATTTAATCACAGCTGTTGTCTTCAGTGTGGCGTCGTGTATTTAATCGCTGCGGGTTGTGGGAGATCTTGTGACGATTTTTGTGTAGTGGTAAGGATAATCTTGAGCAACTTAACACTTCGTCAAAGGAAATATGCGGTTAAGTGATACAAGTCTACAAATCAATCAAGAATTCCTATTCGACTAACCGATTTATGCGATTAACCGTTGAAATTTCTTCACAGGTGAATGGGAATGGTTTGGGATTATGCAATGCTATAAAGCGATTTATGCCTTTAACCAATATGCGATCAACCGATTTCGTCTGTACAAACTACAGTGCCGAACATTTCTCTTCTGCAATCAATTTCCTACGAATTTATCTACAGTTGACATTAGCATGAATTTTTGTTACGTCAACAATAACAAATTCAGTAAAACTTCTGAAAACGTCAGAACCCGCTCCCTAAAAAATGCAATCTACCATGTTTTCTATAACTTTCAGAGTTTGTCAAAAAATGCAAACCACCACGTTTTTTTGAAATAAGCAAAAAACGTCATCTAAAATAGCCTACCAAGGAGAACCTTTCACTGGAACTCCCGAATGGTGGCGTTGCCAAGGAAAAACAAACTCTTGGTTTGGGCGCAAAAGATGAAGCATTAGCGGCGTCGGCCACCGGTCGCCTAATGTTGTACACACAAGCAACTTTACTTCTTCACGAAGGAAAAATGCTGCGCTTTTATTCTCCTGTTGCTACATGTAGCACATCTAAGAGCAAATAAGAGCTTGCAACATTCCACATTTCGGAAATTAAAATCAAGTTTGAACACACCAGATATTCTTCTGTGCCATACAAAGACATAAACTGCTCATTGTCGCTGAGTTCTCTCGCAGCACCAAAATCAGTCAGTTTGTACACAGCCATTCCGTCAGCACCAAAAGTCCGCATGATATTTCCCGGCTTTAAATCCCGGTGAACGATGGCTTTGTCATGCAGATGCTTCATTCCAGCAGCTGTTGCATATCAATTTATTCAATAAATATACAGTTTTGGAACCATTTGCGCACCTAGTCGTATCATAGTAAGGAAGACGTTCCAATTTTGAAAACTTAGTGGTAAATGGAAGCTTCGACGTGAGCAAAATGAACATCGATTACGATAATACTACAAAAATCATGATTTATTTTTTATTTGAAATTCGGATAAAATTAACGATTTTAAATAAATTAATGATTTTTAAATTCGAAGTTTTTTGATTTTTTAATCAGACTCTTTAAAGTGAATGAGCAGGAGGTGGCCACCTAACCCTAAAAGTTTTAATTTTAAATAATTTATTTTAATGTAACTTTTTTGTGCTTTGTCAACTTCAAGTACAGCAACTAGAAACCGGAACAGGACTTTTCGGTCTGGCCGTTTCGGTCACGGGACTTTTCAGTCTTGGTCAAAATCTTACATGTTCACTTTTTAATGCAAACTTACTTAAATCAACGAAAGGTTTTATTCAAAAATCTACAAACATGATCCAAGATGCAACAGTTCATTTTTTTCATCAGCAAGCAAATTTAATCATTATCGACATTTTACAATTAAATACAAATACTCATAACTCATTATTACAATTCAGATTTAATCACAATCATGACTCCTCAAAAGGGAGTTTGTATAACACCAGCTAGCGTAATACTTCGCCTGCCTATGTAATCATTTCAATAAACAAAGGTAATGTCAGTTGTTTATGCACAGGAAAATGTCGTGACCGAAATGTTCCCACACCCAAACGGCCAGATCAAAATGTCCCGTGACCGAAACTGCCAGACCGAAAAGTCGCGTACCCACTAGAAACAGCTGAACTCACATTCGAACTTTCATGACGCTTATGCAATATAGCTTACTGCACATCAGTTCATAACACTAATATCGGTACAAAAATGAACTATTTGTTGAAATGACAATACTCAAACCACCACATCACCAGTTTAGCAAATTCATTGACATTCATGGCATATGGTTATACATGAATAAAGCGATAAAACCAATAATAATACATATGTTATTATGTATACAAAATATGTTCTATAACTATTGGGTACGCGACTTTGCGGTCTGGCAGATTTGGTCTGGTCGTTTCGGTCTGAGCCGTTTTTGTCTGGGCCGATTCGGGCACGGGACATTTTTATCTGGCCGTTTCGGTGTGGGGACATTTCTGCTCATAAACAACTGATTACCTTAGTTTACTGAAATGATTATATCGGCAGGCGAAATGTCACACGAGCTGGTGTTATACAAACTCCCTTTTAAGGAGTTATGATTGCGATTAAATCTGAATTGTAATGAGTATAAGTATTTGTATTTAATTACAAAATGTCGATAATGATTAAATTTGCTTGCTGATGAAAATGAAAATCATAAGTTGATGCTGATTAACTGTTGGATCATGTTTATAGTTTTTAAACAATACCTTTCGTTGATTAAGTAAGTTTGCATTAAAAAGTGAACATGTAAGATTTCTGCAAGATTTCATAGTCTGACCTAAATGTCTGGAGACCGAAACAACCAACACTGAAAAGTCCCGTGACCGAAATGGCAGAATCGAAAAGTTTTGTTCCGATAACTATTATGTCTACAGTCAACAACTTACATGATTGGTGGAATTTTGATGCAACTTTCACTTATGCCATTCTACACGTTCCAATTTGTGGAGTTTTAACAAGTATGACTTCTGAGTCTTCAAGTGTTAATGATTTCAGTCCAGATGTCATTTTTACAGTTAGTTGACATTGAATCTGCGACCTCACAGAAGCTACAATTGATAAAACTTTCAGTGCTTTCAACTTGTGTCGTCGTAAGAACTCCTGCCTTCTATATTAATACAGTATAAGTGAAAACCTATTAGAATGCTAATTTAAGCGTATCATAGAAATCACAGAAAGCTTCAAAACGGCTTATGAATTTTTACTTGATTTAAATCAGTGATTTATATCAATCAACCCTGCCCATCATTATATGCCTGATGTCTACTTGTATGTACTACAAAAAACAACCAAAATGTTTTACTTATGTGCAGTAGAACGCGCTTGAATTCGTTTTCCGGTAATCCGTAAAGATATTCAGGATCGTCCAACATGCTAAACAAACTTCCAGCAGTGCAAAGTTCCATTATTATGACATCGTGTTTTGTTGTTGTCTTAAAAAAATATGCAGGATTAGATTAAGCTGTTGATAACTTGCGTTCGATTTTAATAAAAGAAAAAAAAACTATTAACTTCCGAACTTTATTCAAAATCTGATTGCAAAATAAAAGTAACCAGGATGCCAGAACGCAATCGTGCTGAAAATTTGACGGTGTACACCAAGACTGCCCAACCAGCGGCCCGCATGCGACCTGCCAAGCTATTTTGTGTGACCAGCAAAACGATATGAGAATTATTATTATTTGACTGGCCAGCCATCAACATCAATAGCTGTGTTTTTGAGTTGTGTCGACACGAGTGACGAACTTCAGACGTGCGATGCTTTGTTTTCACGCCAAGCTGCACATTAAAATGGAAGAAAGCGAGAAGCAGCGGTCGTGACTCATTGTTTATTCATTTTCTATCCCTGATAAATGGATTTGTTGGAGTCTAGTGCACCTGCTGGCGTGGCTATTGGGAAAAATCGCTGATGGTTTCCAGACGGCCGCTGACAGCAGTCTGAAAGAGTACTACTCGCGGATATGTTGCCATTCTCTGTTTTTCAGTAGCATCGATTGTGTTCAATGTGGAAAAATCAATGTAGGAAAATAATCTCCTCTTCACTGTGTGGTTGTTATGTAAGGATATTACTTAATATCAGTTAAGTAATGTGAACATTAACATAACATAACAGTGTAGGTTTGATTGCAAAGTTCGTATGAGATTGGGCCATTGAGACGACATCAAAAATAATTCGTGTTTCAGGTTTCTCTTTCTCAGCTAAAATAGAACACTTGTTTTACAATTTAAAGCGTAATGATATCAGTCACAATGCTAATTTAGCATTGTCCAAGTGTGCTAGATAGTTGGCCTCATACCAGAACGGCGAAACAAAGTTTCAGAAACCATGCTGTTACTCTTGTTAGCATCTGCGGACCCCGGTGAAAGTCAGCGACAAAATGCGGTCCGCAACGCGTAGAAGGTTGGGCAAGTCCGAATTGTCCACACAATGCAAATGGTCCAATAAAAATACGTTCCAGTCGCACATTCATCCTGTATCAGCATTTTTTATGAAAAAACGTACGTACCATGAACCCCAATGTTATAGATCCGGTGATCATTGAAATGACCACAAGCGCCAAAACACATTGCTCAACTATACGATTAGTTGGAAGCATATCGCGAAGAAGCAAAAAAAACACAAAGTTCGAAAATTTTCCATGAATTTCGCATATGACTAACTAGAAAAATATTATGTGATTCAGAAGCGGATTACGAACTGGACATCAGTGTTAAACGGCAAACAAATCAACACGTTCGTGATCCAGTTCTCTAGTGGAAAAAACTCAGAATGCTTGGCTCTTGCCCACTGAAGCAAGGTAGTCACAAAATGTTTCATGTGCACAACAAGCTCTGCCGTCTTTAACTTCTAGCACTACAAAAAATACAAGCAGAATGAGATTCATTTAGAACAGCACAAGTGAAATGCTTGAAAGCGTTTCAGAAAAAAATCATTAACCGTGAAATTTGCTTCGTTTTTCAGATCTTTACAGACAGGCAAGAACTGCACTTCCGAATCCAACTAGTGGATGTTTGGCAGCGACAAACTGTGCTTACGGGTTATCCCCAGAGATTCGAATATTCTTTGCCTGAAACAGGCACGAACAAGCAACCGCCCTATGAGTTCTTAAATAAAACCCGACAAACCTTTGCAATTTATGTCAATAAAATCAACCCGTATTTTTCACATCTCATTTATATTGGTTTACACACCCACACACAATACACATCCATTTGAACCCAATGAAACCCACTGTCAAATTTTGGAATCCAGTGCAGCCCGGAGTCAAAAAGTTTCGCCCACCCCTGGTCTAAACTGTGACAGGAACGTGACTGCCTGAAAACAAAAAGTAAAAACTTTCCGCAGTCCATTTCACACGGTGCAGTTTGGCGACGGTGTTTCGCTTCATTCATATCACATGGCGCGGTTAAGGAAAAAAATTTGTGAACGATTGATGCTAGATGTACATCTACATTAAGTACAAGTTTTCAAGCTTTGTCAATAAAACAGGTGAAACATAGCGCAAAGGTTAAAGGTACAATCACGCAACAAAAATATTCCCCGAATGAACTGTCGCAAAAACGGCAGGCGAAGCTTGCACCTTTCCTTGAAACTACCACTGACGTTTCATGCAACAAACGGATGGGACAACTGCACTTATCACACAAAGGTTGTAAAAATCACATTAGGTAACACACTTCGCTTCACGTGGTTCGAGCAAAGTTGCGCATGACTATTGGTTTCAACGAACACATTCCCATGTATAATAAAATGATACTACGCTAATTGTACCATAAACTACGTAAGTTTTCATTTATCAATTGTTTTCCCGCATATCACTCTAAGCCAGGGGTTCCGAACCTTCCTCTGACCATGTGCCCCTTCAGCATTTTGACAGATGAGGATGTACCCCCAAAGTTTCTTATGACAAAAAGGCTGAGTAAAATAACAAAAATCCACTGAATTTTAAATCTAGCTTTTAGATTTTTAGAACTACGAAGGTAGACTCCATTTTTATGTCTCAAAGTTACTTTGTTAGGGCTGCGCACAATAAATGTACCCCTTCAGATGGGAAAATGTACCCCTAATGGTACATGTACCTCACGTTCGGAACCCTTGCTCTAAGCCAGGGATCTCCAAACTTTTTTGTCAGCGGGCCACATAAGCTATTACACAGAAGCTCTAGGGTCGGACTTCTTACGTAACGTAATTGTTTCGGGAAAGGTTGAATTCTACCAAATCAACACATTTTTTGTTAATTTATTATTTTTTCATCATTGACAAAATGGCTTCGAGGGCTGCATTTGGCCCACGGGCCGTAGTTTGTAGACCCCTTCTCTAACCTAACCGATGTGTTACACACTGTAAAAAAACAATGTTTGGCACCGCTTGCGGTCTTAGTCCCTAGTCCAAACCACACCGATGCACATTTACTTGACAAGCATCATGAGAAAATCAAACAATCTCATCAGATTTAGACACAAAATTCTTTAAAGAATGTATACCTCTTCTTCAACATCATAGAGCCGGACTATGTTTTCATGATTTACTTTTTGCAAAACTTCAAATTCACGTTTCCGCACTTCTGCTGGTCTGGCCAAATTGAGTGAGTTGAAAACTTTAATGGCGAATTCCTCACCAGTTTTCTTGGAAAAGAATATTCAAGTATATTACAACTAATAACTACAGTGGTATAAGTATGTACAAGCACATTGAAATCAAACACTGTTGCTGTTACGTCCAACAACAATTTTTCGAACAAGTGAAGCTTGAAGTACTTGAATTAATGCTTCATGTGCAAGCTTCCTAACCATAGTTAAATCTATATTTTTTATTTTCATAAACTTTCACAACTAATGACATTTGCATAGTCACAGTGCCAAGATAATGATACTTCGCATAAAACCTGATTTATAGTTTTCAAAACTTTAGATGAAAGTTTTGAAACTCAATAATTCTCAACCAGAATGTGCACAGTAGTACTGAGATCAGAAAGCCCGAGCAGCAAGTGCGCAAAGCTTCACACTGTGGCAGCAAGCAAGAAGAGATCACTCTCATCGTCACCATTCAGCGCAACGCCACCAGAGAGGTTGCAACAACAGCCACAGAGCAAGGGAGATCCACGAAAAAATAAATTTAGCAAAAAGATTCTAAATGCTTAGCCATGAGCCAGATACAATCAAGTCATTTGTAACATCACTGTTTTATATGGTACTCTCATGTATGGTAACTATAAACCATTTTAAGCAGTTGCAGTCTAGCTGTGCACTGCCAATATAAAAAAACAGAGTATGCACCAGGTGGTTAAAGCACAACATAAATTTCACCTAATTTAAACTAACTACAAGTAACTAGTCTCCACTCTCCACAAAGGCTACAGGTGTGAACCCATGAGTAAATTTTTAAAAAAGGAAATCAATTTCACATAGCACTATGTATCATCAGTCTTAAAATCACCAAGCAATGCTTATGGGTGAAACAATGAATGGCTAATGCAAGAGCAGAGAAAGCAAACAAACGCAAGACTAAAACGAACAAATCAGAACACAACACTACTTGGTATGTAACTACGATGTAGCATTGCCTGCATCGTGGTGAAACTCATGTCAACTTTCATCTTTTTTGACTATAAAAAGCAATTGGTGGACGTGAATGTGCTCCCAGAAAAACTGACACAATTACTTCATAAATTTGAGTCATAAGCCAGATGATCACTACCTACAACTAACTTTACTATCAAACAAGCTTTATTTTCTACATGCAATACAGAGAATCAATGACTACAAACCAAATCATTACGCAAAAAACATGCATCACACGAACACTATACTCTCTGCATAAAGCATGAATTCAAATCCTACCTTTTTTCTTCCTTTGAACACATATCCTGTAGCTCCCTGACCAAGAACATCACTGGTAGACCAAACATAATTTTGAGTGCTTTTTAAAGGGGATGAATTATGGCCAGAATGAGGAAGCATAATACCTATCAAAAATAATACATTTTTCAATACAGGAAAGCACAATGCTTTTTGTTAACAGAACTATGCAGATTTCACTGAAAGTCCAATTTCATCTACAGTTTATAGCTCAGATGTGGACATGCAGCAGACAAAATCAAAAAACAGTATGGAACCTGAACTGTGCATGATGTGAGGAACAAAAGTAGACTTGCCTTTTTATAGCCTGCATCACTGTTTAGCATCAATCACACAGCAGAGGTTGGATGAAAATATCATAAAACACATTAATATACTAAAGAACTGGCTGAAAAAAACATGCATAAAATCATACAATGAAGTAAATAGTTGTTCTTGTAAGACGATACTAAATGTTTTTGTGCACATCATTGAAACTTCATTAAACAGTTTTCTACGTGATTGTTTTGAAAAAAAACTGTATGTTAAGAACTAATTTTAGTAATTATATCCATTGACAAAAAGAACTTGAAAAAACTACAAAACATCTCTACATGTACAACAGTGGTTTTCAACCTAGGGGTTGCAACCCCCGTGGGGGTCATTTCCCAATGTTTGCCATGTTACAGAAACGAAACAGCCCTTTGCCGTTTTTCATTTTTCACAGTGCTCTTCTCTTTACTGACCCTAAGAACTTGCAGCAAGATCACTGCAGTTCAATTTGCAATGCACTGATGATGATAACAAAAGTTATTGAAAGGTCTGCAATATGTCATTGATAACGTTTTCATTGGCCGTGATTTTCATTAAGGCTATCTGGCACTTCCGCTTTTTATGTACCAAAGTCGATTATCTTAAATACTCAATTTTTGTGTCTTTCCAATCTGCTTTTCAAAACTAACAACCTGCCACAATGAAATGAGATTTAGTAATTGAGGAATTGTAAATTTAGCTACAACAGTCTCACTTCGTCAACAGTGTCATAATTCTTTAAAGTACCTTAATAAATTGTTCAACACTATGCGCATTGCCTATTACATAGGCTTCACAGTGCCATCTATTAATCCTAAGGCACAAGTGCATTGGTCAAAAATCCTTACAATATATTGAACTAAACTATACAAAACACTACCAGGTGCAATTTGTGTATATTTAAAAGAAAAAATAACTGATATTTGAAAACTGGACAACTGCTAGACTAGCAATTTCAGTACATACATGTGTACACAGTGTTTGTTGATGCAAATAACCATTTTGTGCTGAATGGGTTTTTGTGGCTCTTGTGGTTGGCAATTTTGTATCTAGTGGTGTTCAATGTAAGAAGATTAACTGTTTTGTGTATTGCAGAAAATTTATGTAGATGCATGCTTACCACAGCAACACTAACACTTTTTTCTCTCACTTTTTCACCCCTGTGAACCAAGTACAGTGTCATGCAACATGAACTTCAACTAGGGGTGCATATTTTTGGTAAATGGCCCATATACCAGATATGGTATAAGGTCTTTGAAGTATCTAGGACCTAAGATTTGGGACAATATAGATCTTTCTCTACACAAATGCACCCCATTCACATTTAAAAAACAGTACAAAGCAAGGGCAGCTTGTTTAGACAGGCTGCAGCCCTCCCTGCAACATGCAAGGTAAAAGATTCTGGAAAATTTGCCTAAGGATTTAGTTACAAAATTTCACAAAAATCATTTTCAGTACCTCTGGTAACATTTTTGCTCAATGTTTCCTAGGACTTTAACAAAACCAATGTTTCGCCTTTTTCCAATGACGCTGCTAATGCGATGACGTTTTCAACACACTTGCCAATAAATTTGGTGTGGTGGTTTCAGGGCTGTCTTTGGCAAAGCCCTATAGAAATCAAGCATTTGGCTACAAGAAACATGGTGATGTATGTGCCTATCGCAAGGGTTTTTTTTGTTATTTTTGACGATGAATTAAAAAAAACCCAGAGGAAATGTGATCTTGACTGTTTGTAACCACCTGAATTTCTTGAATAGTAAATTTTATTATGATTAGATTTAGCAATGCTGTTACTAGTACTCTGGCGATATTGGCAGCAGTGGACTTAAATCTGGTTACCAATCTCAGGCTGCGAAATCACAGCCCTTCGTTTATCTACTGCTTGCAACTGTAAGCTGATGAGCTGTCTACGGTTGGCGTTTTAAGATGGAGGGCAGTAGTTGTTGAAGATCATTCTTGGACAACAAAAGGTGTGACTGATTTAAAACATTTAAATATGAAAAATTTAAAGCATGAAAAATCTGGCAAGCATATAAGCATTCAAGTAGACCTTTCATATCTTGGTAAGGTGAGCATAGCATTGCAGCTGAAATTGATCCAGGATACAAACGTTTACTGGAAAGGCTTCACAATCAAGTTAAAAAAACAAATTTTGTCTAAAATCATAAACCGTTAAAAATTTTGTGGAAAATCTTCCTTTGAGAGGACATGATGAAAGTACCAGCTCAAAGGAAGTGGCTATAGGTCTGCTGTCTTGAATAAAACACTGAGTTTGTCTTACAAATGGCAGGGTCGTAGTAGTCGAGCAGAAGCATTCAAGTTTAGTGTGCGAGTGGTATTGGGTTCGACTCTTTCCTTTGCTGCTTTTGCATTGGTGGTAGTGGTTGTACTTTTGATGGGACCGGTTTTAATTTACTTTTGTTTGAGTTGCCAATTCTTTTGTGTTTCTGTTTATGCTTTAGGGTTTGGGGTTAATTAAACTGAAGTGAATGTTTTCTACGTATCGAAAAGAACAACTTAATATTTTGGATTTGATAAGATTAAGACTGCTGGAGTGACTGGAAATGCCACTAATGATTAAAAACAGCCAGGGCGACCATCCTAGATGTTCAACCAGAGATGAAAATTCGCAGCCCTCCCGGCGATTTTCACAAGCTGCCACTGGTACAAAGATATATCTTCGCATATGATGTCAGAAAATATGGTGCTGAAACATGGCGTCCTTCTCCTATATATGGAACCCACATATTTTTCATGCTGGAATCTAAACTGATTCATTCCCCTTTGTTCATATTCTCCTTCCCCTTAGCTCTCATCACTCCTTACAGTTTGACTTGACCAGGAATTGAAGCCAGTCCAGCTTTAGGTGAGCATGCTCAACTGACTGCGCCACCCAGTTGGTTGATAGCCTTAATAAGCTGCGAAATAATGTATACTTACAGATGATAAAAACTGCTGTTTACCAAACACCCCAGCCTTAAAATAACACCATTTTCTTCTTTGCAAGTGTCAGTAAAATGCAATTTCCATCTATAACAAGGTGTCTACACTGCAGTGTATAGACCATAACCCGCATGTGGCACACTGAGTTCCTCTGAAAAGCCCACAATGATTATTTTCTTCAAAAGTACAATTAACCCATACAGATAAAAATTTGAGTCAAGTAACATGGGAGAATTTCCAAGCATTTTGTTGCCTATTTGAAATAAATAGTTATGCAGTAATCACATTGCTCATCATGTCACTCTGGCTACAAGAACAATGATATCGATAATTTTGTTGATTGTTCTAAACTTCAATATTTTTCATTTTGTTTGTGCCTAAAGGTTAACAAGAAGTTAGGTCTGCAATGCAAATAACACACTGTCATATGATGATATCAAACTTTGTCCTGTAAAGTAACCTGCTAAATATTTGTGGGCCCAACACTCAAAAAGGTTAGACCAGTGTTTCTCAACCCCAAGCCTGCAGAAGGCTCTGGATGAGTCTGCAAGCACTAGGGGCAAACAAGTTTGCTGTAATACCCTCACACAATAATAACTGTATCAGCTTTCTACCATTGACATTTTTGTTCGTACAGGGATTAAAATGCACCTAACCAGCATGAAAAAGTCAAAAATTTACTGTTCCACATGGCATTTATGCTTTTGAGGAGTGTGGTCAGCAGCTTTACCTTGAAGCTATTATTTAAACTGCAGTGTGCTTTTGCCATCTTAGTTTATAATTGTTAAATGAAAGCAGGCATTTTCGTATAATGACAACTACTTCAAACTTCAATTTACTTCAGTAATGGTAAAATCCTGCCACAGTTCGTGTTATGCTAAGAAGACCCTGCTCACGGATCTCTCAAAGAAGCTTAACTGTCCAGTAAAATATGTAAAATAAGTTGGCAAAATCCTTGAGCTTTTTAAAGAGAAAAAACACATGATAACGTGAAGTCGTACTTATCGTCCATCTACTTCAGGAGTAGAAACTTAATCCCATAGTAAAGCAGTGCGTGTTTCTTTTTCTGTTGCTTGGAAAAATCCAAGACCAAACATGCCTTATACAGCAGGAGAGAGCTTGGTCAAACCAGCAGCCGTGAAAATAGCCAGGATAACATGCAATGATGCTGTAGCTCAGGGGTGTGCATCTGAGCAGCACTGCCGGGCCTAATGCACATAACCACATTAGTCCACGGTCCGCAGCTGCATGTGTCACGCTCTGCGGGTTAGACAAATCGCTGGCCACCCACTGAAGATTGGCAATACCCTTAACCTGTGTTCTCTGTGTTTGTTTGATTAAATCACCATTGTTCCATGAGGTGTGGACAGCACAGCAGTTCAGGTTTAGACAGCATTGCGGTTGGGCATTGAGTTTGAAGAGTTCTGTCGCTATTTTGATAATTAAGACTAGTTGGGTTTTCCTAACACATAGATTCCCAAACCAGGGTTGGAGACCCAAGTAGGGTCGCAGCAGCTTGCGCTCAGGGTCGCGAGAAGTTAAGGGTCGCCAGGGTTGTAAGGTTGTTAGACGTTCTTGAGCGCAAAGGGCTGTCCTTGAATTTGCTATCAGAACGCATTATGTCCTTGATTCTTGAAAAACATCTTGTTGTCCTTGAAGATTTTCCAGCGTCTTTGAAAATTCTTGAATATATTTTAACTGTTCATGTAAGAACTATTATTACATTGAACATTCAATAATCAAGAATAAACAATGTGAATGAACAGAGCAATGTATAGATTTGTTCCATCTTAAACAGCTATGTAGTGAAAAGAAAATTATTGAAAAAAGGTGGTGTCATCATGATATGTTTTATTTTTCAATTTAGCCTGACTGGCCCATACGTCATTCAAGCTTTCTGAAAGTAGCCCTCCGTACCTAGTGGCATTCAGAGGGGTGGGGCAAACGGGGCGACTGCCCCGGACATCCAGAGTGAAACTGCAAAAATTAAAATGCTTAGCAAGATAATTTTTCCTGTTGTAAGGCTACTAACACATGTTGCATGGATTTAATTTTTCGAAACTTGTGTTCTTTGTCAACACTAGTTTTTGCATATCCAAACGCCAGGAATTCTCACATTCCTCAATACCACAGGCCTATACACTAGGGCGCACACCCAATTAAACTGATAAAGATGTGACTTTGTCCAGATCAAGCTATCAGGGCAAAATCCCAAAAAAGGTTGAAAAAAAATCACAGCTGTGTAATTGATTTTCTGAGCCAAGTGTCAAAACTGTCCTATTTCAAGTTGCTTGGTTTAGCTGACTTTTTGATGCATTGTTAGGTTCCTGTTTTGTTTTTTGATGTGGCAACCCTGGGTGTGCGCTAACTTCACACCTGTGCTAGCAATATGTGCATCATTTCAAGCTTCGCCACTATTTGGCAGTTCAAGTGGATTCAGTCCTGCAGCCACGGGGGCGCTTTGGTGGGCTTCACCCTTCCAAACAAAGCCCCAAGGCCCCAAAATTAAAACATGAAACACTACAAATCCGTGGAGATTTTACCTAATTTTCAATATCAAGCCTTCCTGTACAATGTAAAGCCCCACTAGTGAACACTGTCTGGCGACGGTTCTTAGCAGATTTATCATAACGTTTCACACAAACGCGCATCTGTTCTGCCCCCAGTAGCAGTGGCGTTACTAGAGGTTTGAGCCAGGGAAGGGGCAAAATTAGCTGAAGGGGTCCACTAGCCAACACTCACCAAAAAAGTTAAAAATGATAGTGAATCTGGATGTAGTGGATGTATACACTAGCTAAAAAAACAAAAATACCCTGAAAAATGCAAAAAAACAACTTATTGAAAACCAAAAGAGTAATCAATAACAAACAGTCAGATAAAAGAGACCTAGTTTTTACATTTAGCTGGCCAGGGGGAAGCTTGTCCCCCGGCTCCCTGTCACTTATGCCACTGCCCTGTAAATGTACATATAACAGCCATATAAATAAAGACAACAGTTTTCTTGCGTACTTTATGCGCATTTTCAATTCTTGTGTTATGTTACACTAATTCAGCAAGTTTCAAACTGTCAACTCTGGGTGTCTGCCATTCCAGTCGCATACCGTCTCTGGTGGACTGCTATTCAACAAAACATTCACGCAGTCATTTCCTAAATTAGTGAACTGCTCCATCATAGCGTTGGGTGTGTTTTACTGCACTCTTTGAATGCGCCACCTTATGTTTTTGCAATTGTGAACTGTTCTGACATAGGACTGAGTGTGTTCTACTGTCCTATTTTGACGCGTTGCCGGATATTTGTGCAATTTTGAACTGCTCTGTCTTAGCGTTGAGTGCTATGATTTGCTCTGGTCTCCTAAATTGGAGCGCTGATTAACTTACGTTTGTTAGTGACACATCGTAGTCTGCAATAACGAGTAAGGAGAGTGCATGTGGAGTAATTGGCCATGCACGCTGTGCCAACAAACTTTGCCAAGCCATCGCCAAACGTCAAAATGATGTCATATTGTGAAGTCACAAACAGCGTATATCCAGTTACATTGACCACCATCTGCCACCCTACTGATCAATACTAGAATATATTAGGGGGGATACAATCAAGCAGCCTTCCCGGGCATCACCAGACCTCTTCGTGCCACTGAACGTACCTCATTCAAAAAATGTCCTTGAAAAAATTTCAAGTGATCTGGCAACCCTACAGGGTTGTGAAACGTTCGTCTTTGCCATCAGCGTGACTTTCTTCTTGAATCAAATTTTCTCAAGCCGTTCGAACTGCACTCTTCTTCCTGTAATCTAGACTGGTTATGTTGTCATAATCTGTTTCACGAAAGTACATTGCTTCTGCTGTAGAGCCTGGTTGCAATGGTTGAGCATAGGAATCCTCTGTCGCCTTACGAGGCTCACCTGACAGCATAGTTCAGTGCAGCAGCAGAGTGCAACAAATTCAGATTTGATTTTTATTCACAGTTTCTTCGTTACTCAAACAAGCAGTCTATACAGCATCTTTACCAGTAGCCTACTTGAAGTTTTTTTCATCGAATCGTTGTTTGAAAACATTGCATATATCAGCTGTGGACGATTTTCAAAAACAGGTAATTCTGTGTGTTTTGACATGAAAGAAGGCAGTTATAAACTTTTCTGAGATGAGTGAGTGCTGTAAAGTTTGCCTGTGGTCTTACTTATTTTTGAAAGGCATTCAGCCTTAAGCTTTTTTGTACCAGGTGCACAGCCCTCAAAATTATAGAAAATTTACTTTGTTGTTTTGCACTATGAATAGTTCGATTCAAGCGGGCCGAAGTTGTAGGCCGAAGAAACAGTCATATAAGAAGCAGAAATGATCAGTGGATGGGTCCTTTTTAGGAAGATTTGGAGTCGCGGACATATTTGGAAAGGCAATTTGTGTACTGTGCTCAAAAGAAATCGCTGAAGAATCACTGAAACCAAATAAATTGTTGAGACACATGAATACTCACAAAGATGTGGCTTCACTAACAGATGAGGGAAGGAAGCATGTTTTTAAGCAGCCCTTTGAACAACTAAGTGCCAAGCGTTCTTGAGACAATCTCTCACAAAGAAGCAACGACTTGAGTTATTTTCATACAAGGCAGCTTATATTGTTGCTAGAGAAAAATGAACATATGTGGATGGTGAGGTCGTAGTAAAGCCTGTGCTTGAGAGTTTCGTTGAGATATTTTAAGGTGAGGTCTTTCAGAAGACAGTCAGAGATGCCATTACTGGAGTTGTTCTTTGTAACAATACGATAACTCGCAGAATTGAAAGTGTGGGTGAAGGATTTGAGAGAACAGATTTACAAAGATTTTTGTTCTTCACCTTCCACAGCATTGGCCATCAACGAGTCCACTGATATTACGTCAGAAGCACAGTTGTTAGTGTATGGCAAATTAGCATGTGGATGTCCCATAGTAGAGGAGCTTCTTTGTTGTTTGACATTGCATTTGACAACATGTGGGCACGATATTTTTAGCGCTGTGGATACTTTTTTCACGGAGAATCAGTTTGATTGGGGTCGTGTCATAGAGTGTTGCATTGACGGCGCTCCATCAATGATGGGAAGAAATATTGGATTTTAAGGTATCCTTCAAAGAAAATTTCTTCACAGCCACATCAAACACTGCATCATTCACTGAGAAGCTTTGGCTTCCAAAGAGCTTTCGTCTGTGTTCAATGAAGTGGTGCAGGTAGTAATCAAAGCGATTAATTTTGTGAAGTCCAGAGATTTGAACTGCCGACTCCAAGGATCTTTGCTCCACTGAAAATCCAGAGCACAGCACTTTAATATTTTACACGGCTGTGAGGTGGCTTTTACATGGTAGTACACTGAAGAGAGTTTTTATCCTCAGGAATGAAGTAAAAGATTTCCTGCATAAATGGAAAAATGAAAATGTAACCTTTTTTTCAGATGATCTGTTCATTGCTCGCCTTGCATTCTTGACTGACGTTTTTGAGAAACTGAATGAGCTGAACATTTCACTGCAAGGTCGAGGCAAATGGGTGTTTGAACTGCAAACTTCCATTTGTGCTTTTGTTAACAAGCTGGCTATTTTCATCACTTGAGCAAAAACTGGTGATTTTGGTTTGTTTTTGCATTACAAGGAATTTCTTGCAACAACAGATAGTGATATGTCATTTCCAAGCGTAAAGTAAGACCTCGTTCAATACTTGATGAATTTCCCAGCAAATTTCAAAGAACGCTTCCTTGAACTAGAAGAGGTGTTGTATCGACATGTTCAGTTTCCATTTCGAGTTGATGCTGAGGCTTGTGGTGACTTGGCTTTAGAGGTGGCAGAGTTGCAGGCAGACGAAAACCAAACAATTCAGTTTGAGGATTCCGATTTAGCTAGTTCTTGGTTAAATGCACCAAAGAAGTATGCATGTTTGAAAAATGAAGCTACAAAAGCTCTTGTTCAGTTTGGGTCCACGTATGTGTGTGAAGCAACATTTTCATGCATGATGTACATCAAGTCAAAGTATAGAAACCGACTCACTGACGCTCATTTGCAAGATAACCTGATTATTGCAACTGCCACATATGAGCCATGCTTCAGAAAGCTTGCTTTGTGAGCCATCCACGCACCTTTCTTGCCAGACTGACTTGGGTGCAGACTGGGTTTATCATTTCGTTACGCTTCTTCCAAATTATTTCGATACTTCTGCGTTTCATTTTTGCGTCTGGTCTGAAGTTTCAACTTTTAAGTGAGATTCATTCACACCTGCGTATTTTGTAGCCTAGATATGCTTGGAAAGAGAAGATATCAACATGAAATAGCTAACTGTCAATGGCAGTGAATAAAAAAATATTTCGTAATGGACCTGGCAGAGAACGTACTCTATCATGAGACTTTCTTCATGAAGCCATGAACCATAGCGTTGAATTTCGTTGTTGCACTTTACAAAGAAAAGATTTTACAGTGAACAAACGGAATGGTAGGTCTTTGCAAATTATTCCTTGTTTAGATATACCCTACGTTATGCAAACAATAGATAAGAAAATCGATTCGATTGTATAGGGTTGCGTAAAACGTGCAGATATTAGAAAAAGGGTTGCAAGAAAACCCGTTTGGCCTACGGGCTGCACACACCTGCCGTAGCTAATAAGTTTACCATGTTTTTTCTATAAAAAACACTATCAACTGGCACATCCATAAACTCTTAGTCGATATTCTGAAACAAACTATCTCTGCTGTGAAGCGAAGTAAATATTTAGGTGGTTATTGTCTTCTTCACTGGGAAAAGATCAGACAGTGAAGATTTAAGAAAATCTGATGGCTTTTAAATACATTTCTTTCATCTGCTGCTAATCACATCAAAACCATCCCTTACGAATTTGTTAACACTTTGAGAACCAGCGTACGACATATTCATACTTCGATTTCGGCCTAAAAAAACAGCAGTTTTCGGTTGCCTTAGCAACGCCCTCCTCCGGCAATTGCGCTAGAGAGCTGTTCAAGGGCTCAAACAGATCGGCTAGTCTAGTAGATTGCACTCGAAAAAAAATTTTGGTTGGGGGTTGCGGATTTTTTGTGACTGACTTCATAAGTGAAGTAGTTTTGGGGTCATTTTGGATCTTGTTGCCTGGCCTGAGGCCCAAACGCTAGGCCAAAGTGTTTTGCTGAAGTTTTCATTGGAAACTAAGCTTGAGTCTGAGTCCCTTTCAGCCTTTGATCAACTTTCTAGCGTTTCTGGTTCAAAAGTTATGATATAAAATTAACAAATTAATTAATTAAATAATTAGTCAAATATTTTTACTAACTTACATCATAACTTTTGAACCTGAAACCTCAGCAGGTCATCCAAAGTATCAAAAGGCTTGGATTGTAGCCTAGTTTCCAGTAAAAACTTCAGTGAAATACTACCACCTAACGGTTGGTGCCCAGGGCCAGGCAAAGTGGGCCAAGGTGGCCTAAAAGTCCTCCACTTACGACGCCACTCACAAAAAAACTACATCCCCCAAACAAAAAATTTTTTTTCGAGTGCAGACTAGAAGACTTGCTGCGTCTTTTGAGACTTTTACCAGGTCTGTAGAGCATACCAGACCATAGAAATTCCCACGCAAAGCCACGTGCGTTTAGGCGTTTTTTTCCGAAAATCCCAAAGCAGCTGGACAACAAAGAGTTAATTTGGTGCTTTGTGTGGCTAGATGGCGGCAGAACGCAGTGGATGTTTGTTTCATTATCACATCCGTTGGCTCGTGAGGAAAGATGCTTGAGAGACTGGCCCACGTAATGGTACCGATGCGCTATTATAAGAACAGAATCACAACTTTGCTGAACGATTCATTTGCAGCAAGTTGATTGCCAAATATTCTTAGGTGAATTTTTATACGTTTGAATCTGGAGCTAAACAGCTCCAGGCACAGAAAAGGTAAAATACTTTTAAATGTGTCTAAGATGTCATCGCGTTTAAAAGTAAAATACAGTTATGGATGCATCAAATTCAAAATGGAAGGATAACTGTGTTTTTAGCATTAAGCACATTTGCAAAAGAGGTAGAAATTGATTTGCGCTGCATTCGTCCAACCTTTCTTGAGCACCTTACTACATCTCTGAGATGGATCGATATACCCTTTCTCACAATTACATCAAAAATATTTAACTGGGTGCGAAGCCCTTTTGAGGTGTCAGAGCTGCAGGATCATCGTGAAGTGGATTGCACTGCTGAACAGCTGATTGAGCTGCAAAATCGGCAGCTGTAAAGACTCAATTTTGAGTGGATGTCCAGACAATGGAACCAAATCTATCTGATCTGTCAGCAGACAACAAAAGCTTTTTCTTTATTCATCTACATGCTATTGTGAAGCTGTTTTTCAACGATATACCGTATTTTCTGCCTAATAAGCTGAATTTTAGGACTTAATTTTTGGACCTGATTTTTGGGGGTCGGCTTATTGGGCGGATCATCAGTTTTGGACCAGAAAAAAATACACACTTCAATCTCAGAAATTTATTGAAAGCCATCAATTTAATCGCCTTCATCGTCAGAAGCATTGAATAATAGATTCCAATCCTCGGCAGGTACCTGGTCGTTGTATGGGTCATTTTCTTGTGTTATTAGCTGAGCAAATACGATGAAGATGATTAAATTGATGGCTTGTAATAAATTTCTGGGATTTTTTAAAATGGCCTCAGTTTATTAAGCAATAATACGAAAAAAACTCATTTTCAGAGCTAAAAATTAACCTCGGCTTAGTCGACAATTCGGCTTGTTAGATGGAAAATATGGTAACTATTTTAAAACCATGATACCAACCTCAACCAGAAGATGACATCATGTGTGCGTTGATGACCACAAGCCCTTATTTCGATAAACTGGTGAAACAAACTCAGAGACAAGGTTCTCATTGAAATCTGCAAATGTGGGCAATGAAATGAATTTGCTAAAACTAGTGCTTGTATTATTCTCATAGTCTTAGTTTATCTTGAGTCCACAAAGATTTATACTGGTTCGAAATTAGTCTGTCTTGAAAAGGTTGAGAAACACTGGTTTATACACTCATGGCCCACACTCTGGCTACTGCACTACTGTGAAATTAGACAGTGGTTAAGCACCTTTTGTCTATGGTGCTAGCACATTTAAAATAATGCTGCAGAGTACATTAGCAAAAATCAGTGTACACAGCACAAGTAGTTTAGCATAGAGCAGCATAATCCCAAACGGTAATGTTGCAACACTTATAAACTGTTTTCCATATCTGATGTATATACTATAATTATTGTTGTTGCTATAATTTCCAAGTTAAAAATCACTGAGAATTAGATTTCTTAAAATAATTTTGCAAAAACAAGAACTCAAAATTTAAAAAATGTAACTGTTTAATTTCTAATAGCTTTCGTTTTGTGGTGAAAAGCAATAACACATGATGGATGGTGTTTGACATTTGTTTAAAACATCACCTTGTCCACACATAAGTCACATATTTCAAACTGTATGCAACACATTGCAAAGCTAGTTCACTATTTTGGGAATACAACTTAGAAAATACATTGGCCTATTACACATCTATACAAAAGTAATGCATAATTACAAGCTGCAGTGTGTGGATAGCAAACCGAACAACATGTGACCTAAGTGTTTGGTACCTTGATGGATGTATTGGAGACGTACAGACAATGCTTAGCAATGCTACACCACTGCCAGTAATGGTTTATCTTCAATTGGCCTAGGGACTAACAATTCTAAATGTGAGCTACTCATTTTCAACCACATAAACAGCAACAATCTCCTAACAAATAAGCTCTTCTAGGAACAATTCCTACCTACTTAATCCCAGACAGCAAACAATGACAGTTATTAGGATCCCCTCTGCATCAGGAAACTTCCTGAGAAGCAAAAACTAAACTGCATGACAACATCATAGAAAATTTTTGAGCTAATCGAGCCGCATCAAGCATTTTTCATCAACAATGTCTGAACGATCATATCCAGTTTTCAATAAGTATTAAAAAACCATATCAGCCAAAATTACTGACCTCTGCAAAATATCTGACCACTTTTTGTATGTCAGTTGCTTCTGAGAGTAAAGGATTTAAGTGACTATTTTTTTTGGAACCCTAAAGCTTAAATTCAATCCATTACCATAAACCTTTTACCTTAAACCTCAGCACTAAACACTAACACTAAACCCTAATCCACAACACCAACCCTAAATCTAAACCATGTCTACTTTTTGAAAGTTTTTAAGATTGTACATCAATAGTGGTTCCAAAACTTTCACTTGTGTGAAAACATCAAAAGTGTCTTTTGCACTATCATAAAAACCAAGGTGTGATCTAAACCAACAACCCCTTGCACAGCAGCACTAGTCACTTCCCACTCGATCACGTTGAAGATGGTGCAAACGTCTCCAACTCAGTTTTATACCTGGCACAAAACTGTTTAGTCCTTCGAAACCACAAACTAGATACGGTCATTTAGGCACTACCTTTTTTATCTTAAAAAATTGCCTGTCTATTCCAAACTCATGTATTTACCGTGTAGTGTCCCATGCTTCAAGTAGATGGAGGAACTAGGGGCATTTGACACTGTTATAAAAACCAACACAGAAAAAATATGCAATGTGACTTCTGGAAAAGAAAGCTGGTCACGAAGAATCTTTATGGAGGCCTGCCTTGGCATCTGTTCTGCTAAAGACCTGTCTCTGCCAAGGGCCTTATCCACAGTTTGCTTCCCTTTCTTAGCAAGGAACCTCCTAATGGTGAAGTAAACGATACAACTCACACTTGGTCCGAACTCCATGATTCGCCACCACTACAAAAGAATACAATATACAATCAGCCTGGGATGACCTCACCTATAGAGGCACTCAATGCCCTGCACAAAAGTCCCAGCCCTTGGAACAAATGTCCAGTATTAGCTGCACAAAAGAGCCACACTGTTGCCTGGTCAAAAGCCTTCCCAGTTGCTAATGTTGAAACCTGCTCAGCCCTGATGAGCTCTGTATTGCAACTGCCCTCCGAACTGGTGTCAAAATTTTGAAAGCACAGAATGCTGTTGCGGTATAAATTGTTGATAAGCTAGAGCTCCATGGACTCTTGTGTTCCAGAAACGCAGGCTGCTTCACCAGACATTCAGCCATCAACTCCATTCTTAAAACAAATAGGTCATTCACCTGCATTCATCTCCCCTCTACCTTGGAGCCCATCAACTTGACAGGTGATAGAAAGAGGCCTGATGGATCGACTTTGGTCTGGTACAAAGGCCAAACCTAATATGGGATGCAACAATTGTGGACACCTTTGCTCAATGCCACTACAGAAAAAGCACTATTCATGCAGGCATCGCAGCAACAAAGGCAGAGGTTGTCAAATGCAGAAAATGCAATGCCCTGCTTAATAAATTACTGCTTTCAACCAGTCGCAATTGACACCACTGGTGGGTATGGCAAGACCACTGCCCCTTTTTTGAGTGGTCTCATAAAGAAACTTGTTCTGTAAAGCTGAATTATGATGTAAATGGCATGATGCCAACAATATTAGTTGGGCGATTGGTGCATATATGTCAGAAGTCATAGCATTATGAATGAAATATTATCTTTTCTAGAACTAAATACTTCAATCACCAACTAACGTTAATTTGCTTTCATGTACACAACACTTACTGTGCTACTGTTTAATGTTAAACTTTTTGTAGTGTGTTTCTACCTTTGCCGCTTCAACCTCATTTGGTGATGATATATGCCTAGTGAGTGGTGGGACATACATGCAGAATAATAAAGGGAGCCCTGCTCTGGAATGTTCCCATGGTTACGGGCCTGCTTGGAAGAATTACATAGTTTTATATGTCAAATTTTATGCAAAACAGTGCTGTACTGAATTCAACAAGCCGAAAGCAATTAGACTGTACAGCCACCTTAATAATTATTTGTTGTTTTAGGTCACAACGTTTGAACTTGAAACCACAGCAAGTCATCCAATGTATCAAAAGACTCGGATTTTAGCTTAGTTTCCAATAAAAACTTAAGCGAAATACTAACGTCTAGCGGTTTGGTCTGTGGGCCAGATGAAGTGGGCCAAAAATGCCAAAACTATTCCACTTATGATGTCATTCACAAAAAATCCACAACACAAAATCAAAAAAAAAATTTTCATTGCGGACTCAAAGACTTACACAGTCTTTTGAGGATTTAAACAGCTCTCTAGTGCAGTCGGCAGAGGAGCTATGGACTTGCAAAGACATGTGCAAACTGCTGTGCTAAGCTGAAACCTCACTGGCAGCTAAGGTGTTAACGACCACACGCACAGATTTGCTACAATTGGACCCAGGCTAATAACTTCTATCAGAAAATAAGTCCATAAAGCTTATTATGCATATTCAAACACTGAACTGAGTAGCAACTCAAAAAAATTACCTAACTTCAAGTTGCTTCCTAACACCCCATGGCACTCTCCTCAAACCAATCAACATTGAGTACTTGTAAACCTCAGTCAAAAGGAATTCAAGAATGTCTTGAAATTCATACTTGACAAATTTTTCAAAATTTTCAATTAAAAGGTTCAAGTTCAAAACGTAACAAATCTGTTAATATGGACAGTTGGGTGAAAACCCGTTTCATTCATCATTGACCATGGAAACAAACAAATTTGAAACTTTACAAATCTGTTGAGTTTGGTGTTAGAGGGTTATCATCTTAGTGATCCTGTGGTATTTACAGGTGTACCCTCCTGTGTAGGGATGCTTTTAGAAAGCGACTGTTTGTAACACCAGCGTAGGGGATGGTTTTAGAAAGCATGAACTGCTTGTACCTCAGGCGTAGGGAGTTGATTTATAAAGCAACTGTTTGTACCTCCAGAGTAGGTATGTTTTTAGAAAGCAACTGTTTGCACCTCCAGCATAGTGGATAGATTTAGAAAGCAACTGTTTAACTGTTTGTACCTCAGGCATCACAATGTGTTTCCAAACGCATCACCGGCTGTCTTGAGCATGGTAACTGCAGCATGAAGCAGAAATATTCAAATAGCAATGGACGTAGGCCTTTACGAAATTAAATTGTGAAGTTAGTAACATTATTGTATCTGGAATAATTAGGCTGGATAGTGTTCTTTGATTAAGATAAGAGCACTTGAACGCTATATGCTGGTGGTACAAACAGTTGCTTTATAAATCAACTCCTGTGCTAAAGGTATAAACAGTTGCTTTTAAAAGCCATTGCTACGCTGGTGGTACAAATAATTGCTTTCTCAATCAACTCCCTATGCTGGAGGTACAAACAGTTGTTTTATAAAGCCACTCCTATGCTGGAGGTACAAATAATTGCTTTCTAAAGCCATCCCCTACGCCGGTGACACAATCAGTTGATTTCTAAAGCAAACTCCCTAAGAACAAACAGTTCTTTTACAAATCAAACCCTATGTTGGTGGCGCATCCCTAGGTTGGTGGTACTGACGCCACCGACCAGTCCTCCATTGACATGCTGTAGTTGTTTTAAAAATTGCGTTCAATAAGTGACTGAAAATATTTTGTTCAACTAATGTTGTTTTATGTCATCTACCTTGTGTTATAATTCAGAGGTCAACATAAATTGAAACTAAGCACATATTCATGTCATTGTTTTAAAATATAGGAAAATGTAGCATAGCAAATAAAATCACCAACATTGTTAAGATTCCCAAGATTAGTAGGATTGCCAAGATTACTAAATCACTAAAAGAAAAATATTAAATTGTACTGGATCCAATATTAAAAGCTTTTTCAGATTGGATCCGCACTGTTAAATTTTTCAAAAGAACATAGGCTAGAGCAGGGGTGGCCAACACGTCGATCGCGATCGACCGGTCGATCGCCGAGTCCCAGTTGGTCGATCGCGCCTAATTTTGCATTGAATTGACTAGATACCTAAAAAGAACATT
>Ga0210059_1000730_pt1 | contig 44690 bp, 18 predicted proteins | sample Ectturendosymbi2_FD_188042 | JGI IMG/M metagenome (GOLD analysis project Ga0210059, IMG submission 188042) | Ecteinascidia turbinata endosymbiont from Florida, USA - Sample 2 (SPAdes) (version 2) | ecosystem: Host-associated > Tunicates > Ascidians > Unclassified | place: Key West, Florida... | reverse complement strand
GGAGAGGATGCGGGTTAGAAGTGTGCGAGGCGGGAGCGGGCAAGATTTCTCCAACTCCAGCGGGGCGGGTTTAAATTTTGCGAATGCGGGGAGGAAGCAGACAAACATTTTTAACCCGGGCAGGACTCTATTGAAGAATAAACACGGCAGCACTAGAAAAATTAAGGGCTGGCCAGTGATGCTGAAAGTATGTCAGCCTCGTAACCATTTGTCCTGTTGTGAATACTTTCCATCTGAAATTCCAACTAAGCTCAGCCGATAGTTTTATCATTATAAGTCCATAACCTTTTGCATTCATTATTTTGTATAAGTTATGGTTCAAGCTCATGATTCTAGCAAAAAGCAGCCTTATAGTTGACAGATGGCGGGATATTACCAGGAAGCCTAACAAGTGATAGTGATGCGCATAAAAGTTCAAGGTAACTTTCTAACATAGTGCAATTTGCGGTTCAAACAAATTATTTCATCCTAAATAAAATAATTATGCTCTTTCATTTCCTGCAATGGAAACTTGCCGCAACAATGTTGTATTCACTTTTTAAAAGAAATGGTTATGTTATTCACGATTGAGCCTATTTGCAACTGCGAAATGATTCCTAACCACACGACTTGTTCTCTGAAAAATCCCGGACGCAGTCCTGGTGCGCTATGCAGCAACCATACCAAACCAACTATGCTCCCTGTTTGTTGTCTGCTTCCATTTGTTTCAACCTACCACTGTGAGCACAGGAGCGGATATAAGAGGAGGTGAACGAAAAATAGTCGTCTCGAGTGCCCCTTTTTTCAGAGATTCCGCGGGTAGCATTTGAGAGTTTCGCACTTGGTTTTGCCTGGCTTTTTCCAGCCATCGACCTAATTTAATTTGAAATGACCAAACAAATTAAGTCAATTCGGTCATAATGTCCAAAATATCAGGTTAGGGAATACTGTTTCAATAAGTTTTGATGCTATTGCAAGAAAGGCGACCGAAAGGTCTCAGCAAAAAACAGGCTTTTGCACGTTCCTGTTAAAAAACTGATAAACCACTCTAAAGCCACATTTTAATAAGATCTGAAGCAAGTCATATGCTTTTTAAAATAAAGTAACAATTATTTGTAAACGTGACAAAGGGGGCTGCTAAACAACTGTTTTAGGGCACTCTTCTAAGAGTTTGCCTCGGGCCCCTAAATTCTTTTATCTAACCCTGGCTGTGAAGCTGGATTTTTAACCCCTGTTCACATTACAGTAAAATAGAAGTCAACGAATAGACCGGACGTTTAGAATGACATGCGTTTAGCTATCACCAGTACGTCTCCACGATTTTCAAGACTAGTTCCACGACTGCAAGCACAGTTGTCCTACTGGTTAGCTTGGGTGCTGTTAGTTATGCACATGAATGTAAATACAGTTGATGTAGGCTGCCATGTAAAATGATGTGCTTTTCATCTTGTCGGTTGTTATTTGAACACCTTAATGTTGCAGTTAAAGGCTGGGGCTGAGCGACTATGTCATATTTTTGAATGGGGTTGCGAGATGAAAAAAGTTGGGAACCACTGCTTTAGAGGGTTTGAACACCTCTCTAGCTGCAGCAGCTGGCGAGTTATAACCAAAAACGTACGCGCCAATCTATTGGCCTTTGCGGTCGTTTAAAGGAAAAAGCTCATCGAAAAAAGTAAAATAACCGTCTTTGCTTGCACTGGCGTTAACAGAGTTTTGTGATCTTCATTCATACACATTTAAATAATTAGTCATATGAGTTTCATAAAATTTATTTTCAAAGTAGAGTAGCATGTTTTCTCTGTTTGCTGAAATTAGAGAAAAAAGCACTGCTAACACTACTACTTTTGCAATCAATAACAACTTATATGGTACAACCGCATGTGTTGAAACTGATAACATTGTAACTTGACTTCGAAAGAAGGTTGTTTTTCAAATAAATATTTATCCAGGGAGATATTAACTAAGCAGATGCAGTAGATATTTTTTCAACCCAGCAGTTTAAATCGAACTAATGGGACCTGACCTGGAAATGGCACTGCTCTGTTTCTACAAGTCAGCAACTTCCTGTTGTTTACACGAATTGCTTGAAAATACCCAAGTTGGTAGAGCTCACTATTTTCGACAGTTTGGTGCGTCAGTGTTTTGTACCGTATGTGTTTAGCAATTCATTCATTTTTGTCTAAAATTAAATGTTGTTTCGCAATGCCTTGTCACACAGTCGAAAAAAATTGGCTATAGCAAGGTATAGTTTCACTATCAAGAGTGGTGGGGAATTGGGTTATTATTCAGTGTCTCCTTTTAATCGAAAGTTGTTTGATCGATCCACAGTCACAGAGTGAACTGCCATAGCGCTCCATGAGCAAAACCGCTAACTTCACATCTTCGCGGCAAATATCGCACTTCAGGCTCCAACCTCGATACCACTCGATAACATCCGGTCATTACAAAAAAACCTTTTAAATCAAGGCGACTTCCCCAGTGCGGACACCGCCTGATGCGGAACTTGCCAGGAACCTTCTATTTCAATAAGATTTCAGGACTGAGGATGTGTAGATTTGCATGAAATCGATTTCCTATTACAATGTTTTCTGATTAATTCGGCTTCGTCGCGTTTGTGGAGCCTAGTTACGTGAAAGCAGGTATGTTTTAAGTCGGCATCATCGAAAAGTCACAAAAGTAGAGCCTAGTCGGCTGATTCCTCGAAAGCTTGTATCGAATCTAGAGCTTTTAGTTGATTGCAGGGACTTTGATAGTTTCACAATATTTTGGCGTTTTTCTTTCCTTTATAGCAGGGGTGAGAAATTGGTGGCCTGCCGGAAGCATTCAGCAAAAATATTTCAATATGTAATTTGTTGAAAAGTGCAAGAGGTTGCCTTTGTCTCATTGAATTGCTTGCTTTGGATAAAGTGCATCTGCACAAGAAAATTTATGTGAAAACCTTATATGTGTACCATTAATGTTTTTGTTTAATTTATTTATTTTACGATTAGATTAGAAGGCACGGCTCTCGACTAAACGCGTCTTTTTCAAAATAACTTCCGAGCCAAATTAATTGTCCACCCCTGGTTTAGAGTTTTTTCATATTTTTTGCTTGCTTCCAATAGCATATGAGTAAGTTAAATATATGTGATAGAAGATATTGGGTACGGTGATTTGGAATTCGACGATATTGTTAGTTTGGGCTCCTGAAACTATTTTCCTCAGTCCGCTATAGCAGCTAGTGGGTACGTATATCAGCAAGCTGTCAGTTTAGATGGCGTGTTTACATTTACGCGCAGGTAATTTTGTTTAGAGATGGTGTGTGGCATTTTTGCACGAAAATTTTAAATCACTTGATTGTGTCCATGAAAAAAAATATATTTTCACAAAAGCTCGGTCCCGCATTTCCAGCTGGACGTGTATGCAAATCTATGAAAAAATTCTTTTGACCTAAAAACCTGTTTGTGCACAAATGCCAACAGGGCAAAGTGGCGGTATTTATCCATACTTGCAACTTTTATTCAAACGCTTTGAAGAGTATTTTACGAACTACTACTGACTTCCCTGGAGGATGGTTTGATTTATGCAATGTGTATATCTATTGTGTACCGAAGTTTGTCAGTGGCAAGTTGCAGAGTTTTTTTTGAGCAGTTCAATCACAATACCACAATACTGTAAAGCGCTCAATATAGGGCTTTCGAACATAACATATGAGTAAGGTAAATATTGGTTAATAGGATTTACCAATATTTAACTTAAGGATTTACCAATATTTGAGCTAAAGTAATCCTATTAACCCTGGGTAAATAGGATTGCTTTAGCTCAAGGCTGTGACTTACGCCACTACTTTTCAAAAACTTAATTTGGCCTAAGGGAAAGTTGTCAAAATTGTACCATTAAATAGTATCTCTCTAAACTCTGTTTCTCCTCACTTGCAACTAACCGGAGTCACACGAACAAACAACTGCTCTCTCTGCCCCGGCGTGACAGCATGTGGCGATTCTCAAAGGAAGGAGAATTCAACATAACGTGTAATTGGATGTCGATGATTATATTCATAAAGTAAGCCAGGAAAAATTCATTGCGAGTAACACCAAGTTTTGGGAAAATACTAGAGCAGAGCTTAGTTTCATCGTAACAAAACAAAACAGTGACAGAATCCCAGTAGCTTTGCAATCCTATAACTCGCCAGGAGATTGAGCGAGAGAGCTGTTCAAACCCTCTGCGGACAGCAAGTCATGTAGTCGATATCACAAAATAAATTTTCGTTTGCGGTGGGGGGTTTTCGGGGGGGAACGCCACAAGTGGGGGTGTTTTTGGCTACTTTTACCTTGCCGTGGGCCCCAACGTATTGGCCCATTATTATGGTCCAAGATTTTTCGGAAACTAGGCCAAAATCCGCGTCTTTAGAGCCCTTGAATGACTTTCTAGCATATCTGTAGCCGAAATTATAACCAAAACACCAAAAATTGGTAAAAATTTCAGCACCCACAAATCCCACTCGAGGGTGGAAAGCACCCCTTCTCCAAATTGCCATCACTCACCAGCGGATCGAGCTAGAGAGCTGTTCGAATCTGGTCTGAATGGGGAAAGACTTGTAGTTTAGGCTGAAAAAAAACTTCTCGCTGTGCGATTTCGGCCTTTCTGGCTATGGTTACAAAACCACAGGTTGTTTTGACAGGTTTATCTAAACAATCTGTGACGGCCCGTGGGAGCGCGTGAATCGAGCAGAATCAGCGGCGCGAAACCGCGCGAGATTTCAATGCATTCTAGGCTATAGTACGAGGTTTTAGAGGGTTTGATGGACTTTTTAGCATTTCTGGTTAATGAGTTATGGAAAAAAAGGTAAAATATTAACATGGGAAATCCCCTGAAGGCCCTTGGGAATTCCTGACATATTTGGAATATTTTTAGCATAACTTTTGAACCATAAACGCTAGAAACTTGATCAAGGGCTCTAAAAACGCGTATTTTAGCCTAAAACCCAAAAATTGGCGCGTGGGATCGGATGATGACGTCATATAATTAACCAAAAAACAGACCCCATCATGAGCCCATTGGCCCAAAAACCCCCATCCAAATCAAAAAAATGTTTGTTTTTATTCTGAACTACACGAAGCCACTAGTCATTACAGGGTTTGAACAGCTCTCTAGCTCTATCTGCTGCCGAGTTATGGCCGGCCAAAGTTTGGCCTGAAAGGGCAAATTATGCTTTTTCTGAAAAGTTAGGAATTAGGCCAAAAACTGGGTTTTTGGCCCATAATTTTGGCCACAGATGTGCTAGCAAGTCAATCAAGAGCTCCATAGACGCGGATTTACACCTAGTTTTCAACAAAACTTTGAGCCAAAAAAATGGGTTAATGTGTTGGGGCCCAGGGCCGGCCAAAGGTGGCCTACTTTTCCAAAACATGTCCTCTTTGTGACGTCACCTTCAGAAAACCCCCCACCGAAACCGAAAATTGTTTTTTCGATTTCGACTACAAGACTTGCTGAATCCGTAAAGGGTTTGAACAGCTCTGTAGCTCAATCGCCTGGCGAGTTATAGGATTGCAAAGTTCTACAAGAAAAGTGGCGCACGCTGGACTTAAAAGGTTAGGGGGGCCCCAAAAAATGGGGGGCTCGAGGCAAGTGCCTCGCTCGCCTCCCCTTAAACACACCACTGTGTATATACAAAGGGTGGCAAAACACTGGTTAGAGAAAGTCTGTTTTAGTTGCAAAACTCAAATGAGTCCGAATGTTACTCACAAAAGGTGCAAATCAGACTTGTTTAAAAAGAGCTTATTCGAGATAGATAACAAACACACATTTGTGAAAAGGTTTAACCTCAGACGGTTCTTCAGCTTATCAATGAATGTGACAACTTTTTGCAATTTCGAAATGTGTTTCATCGTGACAAGCAAGCTTACAAATGCACAGCACACTTTTAGTAGAATGGATTGATTTGTTTGCTCCCATATATATGAAATATATGAAACCGTTCGTAGGATTTCACTCCTTGTCAAAACACTAGCAAACCTACAGACATCACAACACAACCGACGATTCGTCACCAGATGCAGGACAGTACAGTTCACGAATTGTCACCAAAGTGCGGACAACATAATCAGCGAATTGTAAGCCAAGTAAACCGTTACCAAAAGTACCACCAAGGCACCAGCCACCTGTTGCTCGCAACGGCAGCATCAATAGCTGCAATTAATGGAGCTTTGTATTGACGCGTTTTTTATGGTGGATTTTAATATAGCGAAATAAACCAATTTTTATGCGTAAAGTTATTATTGGAGATTTGTTTCGTTGAAAGAGGTACTACCAACAAGACAGTTTCGCTTGCCTGCTTATTAGTCGTCATATGTGATGATAAAGTGTTTGCTTCTCTCAATGTTGGTCATGTGCAAATTGCGCTGCTGTGTGGCTAACCATTTTTTGCGCTCTTGTGTCTATGATCGCGTCTGTATGGACAACAAGTCTGAAATAAGCTACTATTATATATTCACTCTACGATGCTTATGTAATTATGACAAACTCTTGTCTGCTGAAATCAACTGACCTCAGCGAGATGTAGTTGTAGTAACGCCATTAGGTGTTGTGCGCGTGGAGCAATACGACGAACAAAATTTTGGACCAACCAAACACTCTTGTTTCATCGCATTTTGAAACAATAAAAAAGTATCAACTCGACCCAATACCGTTTTCATGAGACTCATCCGTCATGACTCGTACGTTATTGGTACTTTAAGGTAATTCAACCCGAGTTGAAATTGATACGGTTTCTTATTTGCGACTGACCTCTGCCGATCTCAGAGGGTGCATTGTTAGAAAAGTGAAAAACGCTGATATTACGCGCCATTCATCAAGTATAGCGTGATCAGCAAAAGGCTGACATCCTGGCACAAAACAAACACCAACAACTACATTTTTGTTCATGTCAAGAGCTTTTCGCGCCTCAGAGATAAAAATAAACGATAGTTTGTTTTACAGTTTGTCTTCGAAAATGTACACTAATGTATGTGATTCTTTCTGTGGGGTTTCAACAAGTCAGAGTAAGGAAATTCATCAGTAAACAATCCTGTTTGGGAAATTCTTGTCTAGCCGACATTTGAAAAAAGAGAGTCAGGTTCATGGCTGTCTATTGCGAGCTGAGAGTCCGGCAATGCTATAGTGTTCGGAGTCGACACCAGCTGCTCCTGGGTTGTTCCATAGTCAGGGTGAGTGTGTTTGACTGTGCACTTGAAAACATCAAGCTCCCCGTCACTGTCGATAGCGAAGGCATCTTCTAAATATACGCTGTGAAAACAATGACAGTCCCTTCTGCAAATATCAGCTTCAAACAAATTTATTCTTGCGACTTGCAAGGAAGAATGCTGTCGCTGCCTATCGGAAATAGTTCAACTGTGAATTAGCAAGATAAGAATCTGTCATAAACGTGACATGATTTAATCTTCAAATGACCTTTCAGGTTGGCAGGAGAACCATGTAACACTGGCGTGATTTAAACAAAGTGTTATTATTTAATATTCTGGAAATAATTTTAAAGAATATAGATTATTTAGATCATTTATTTTTATTTCATTTAAGTGTTTGGTTCAGACAATGGCCCAAATCACAGGGGTAGTTAAAAGAACACACAGGTGCAACATACGTAGGTACAAGACCTCACAGGGTACGTGTTGATTGGTTGGGGCACACATTCAGTACTGAAGAAGAACAAACAAATTTCGGCTTCAAGGTTTGTAAAAGTTCAAAGCATACCAATAAAATGACTACAGGCATTCGGTTGAGCAACCTGTTTTTTCGGTCTCCCGGCATCTCGTTTGTCCAGTGGTTTTCAACCTGGGGTCGCGGCCTCAGCAGAGGGGTCGTGAACCATTTTTGGAGAGTCGCATTTTATATACAAAGCTGTATTACATTTGCTTCATTCGAGTTTTGGCAGAGGGGTCGTTGGCTTGTAGGGGGTTGCTATAAAGGGTCGCGGTACAAATAAGGTTGAGAAGCCTCCTCGTTTGTCGGTTGAAACAAAACTCTTATAGTTTACGGAAATAAACTCAAACTCCACAGAAGAGTAACAAGCACATGCACTCGTTGCAAACAGCGCTCACTCCAGTTGCCTGCTTTGCACCGGATCTGCTTCTGAAGTCAGCAATCCTTGTTCTATTCCTTGTGACGTCTCCTTATTTCTTAGTTTAAGGTATTTGTACATGATGGGGAGGAAGTAAAGCTTGAAATAACAAATGTTTTCACAGTTACATCTTCAACTAACTCAGCTCGTTTTTCATATCGACAATTTTGTCTCAAAAATTGCGAATGGAAGAGTGAAAAGCATCTGATGATAGTGCGTTCATAAAACCACTTAAGAATTTTATTTTTCAACAGGGGTAAATACCTCTGAATTTTGAAAAATATCAAAAACTACAGTACTGCTACTCGCTGGACTACAATAACAGCATGAAAAAGTGATTTTTCTAATTTGCATGCCACTACAATAAAATGTTTTTCTTTCACATGGCAAGGTCTAAGGTTTTCGAGGCCAACGTTACTACACATCACCGATGACGTTTTCGATCTTCCTTGCCTCAAATTATACGCACACGTCGTTTTGCAGCCGTTAAAAATACTAAATACTCCGCTTAGAACCTATTAAAGCTAAAGACAATTGACAAATAAATGAAATTTAGCTGTGAACTTCTTACATTCAGAGCTCCATACATAGCGAACACCAACCAAACAGGCCAAGCCACACTTGTCATGTTTCTGCTTCTTAACCTTTTATCGTAATAAGCCAAGAAAGCAAGTTGTGTGAGAACTTGCAGAAATATTGCAACAGTATATGGATATCCAACAATCTTGACATACACCATGCTCCTCTGGAAAAAAAGAGATGCTGCTCAATATATCAAAGACAAACGAAAGCTGAAGTCTATAATAATTCATGCAGTACTAGCTGCTTGTCTTCCAGTTTGGAATGTAAAAGATGCTATGTTTTGATCATCCATCAGTTACATTATTTAAGTGACGAAACGCAAGTGCCTATTCTTGCTGTTACACTGTTTCGCCTACATTTGGTCGTTACATATTCTTGATGCGTTACAGAACAAGACGTTGAAACGCAAAAATAATTTTTTGTCAAATTGATCCGTTTGCAAAATTGTAGCAGAATTTCAATGATTTATTAACAGCAAACTTACTTAAACATGTAAAATGCATGTCTGTAACAATTTAAGGTATTGTAACTTTGACGATGCAGCTTTTCATTGGATTTTTTCCAAAGTTTAGTGTTATTATTCAGTAACAGCTTCTTTTAGTTGAAAGTATTATTTGTGAAAAAACGTCGAAAACGTTTCAGCAGCAATAATAACCATTAGCACAGATTGTAAAAGCAACGTAGTAACGTAGCAGAATCATATATGGCCAATGTAGTAAACAGTTATTTGATGACTTATTTTTTTTCTAGTTCATTCTCACCGATTCAACAGCGGTTAACCACAAGACGCTGCCCACTAGTAGGAAGACTGGAATAGCCAAACTTTTGTACAACACTGGAAGGATGGTTCCTGAAACTGAAAAAGTACCATGTTTAACAAGCTTGTTAGAAGCGAGAGTTGTTTTTTATATAGACGCTTAGTGTTTGATTAACTTCAAACGATCATTATTAGATTTTCTTTGGGCTCATACTAATAAGATCTTCCATAAGAAATCCTGTCGCAGCCAAAAATCAAACACTCTGAGTCAACAACGCCGTTACTTCGTCAATTAAGCATCTTCAGTCAAAAAATAATCTAGAAATAGGACGTTTTTTGTTTAGAAACCAGGTCGGCTTTCAGTTAAATATCTGTAGGTAACAGGAGTAAGATATTTTTTATCCTCTTCGTAAGGTAGACAACGTACCCACCAATCAGTTCAAGGTGGCCGAGTCAAGGTGGCCGAGTCAAGGTGGCCGAATCAAGGTGGCCGAGTCAAGGTGGCCGAGGGACCGTATTTTTCACAACCTCTTAAATATATTTTGCAGTGCTTCAGTTTTTAAATTAACAAATTGTTGCCGGCCTGATCTATTGGAATTGAATCCACTAGTACGAAATTTTCCAACCGGCTGCGTTTCGACACTGGTGACCGCCGGAACTAATGTTATAGTTGAGGAGTTCTCTCTGGACGTACGACCTACATTATGGTTGATTGATTGTGTGACGTCATCGCTGATCACTGAAGCTTGGAGTGCCTTTTTAAAAAGATTGAAATGCAAAACCGCACCTGTGCTCGTTGTGATTTTAACGCAGAATTTTTCATATTTTGTGAGACTGAGCAATGCTTGCTATAAAAAGAATATGGTTCTTTAAGCGAACTGGCTGGTATCATCAATTTTAAAAGGAATTCCGGTAATTTATAAACCAAAAAACGTACTTGTCACATGTGTTTGAAAGGCACTATATATTTACTCTGGGCGCCAACAACCTCTTGTGCGAGTAATTTGTATTTGGAAATACATAACATTTTAAAGTTTCATTGCGCAGTGCGCATGCGCACACAACCATCCCGAGCTTCCTCGCTGCGAACAGACAGTTCGTTACATTGTTATAGAGATGTTTTGTATCAAGTCAGCAGTGAAAGACGCAGCCAGAGGCGTAACAAGGGGGGACATCTGCCCCCGAGCACAGCACTTTGGGGGCGCCAAATTGAGGTCGGAATGTTATGAACTAATTACGAGATGTCAAATATCAGAGGATGTTATTACAGTCCCGTCGCCACGGGGGGTTTTGATGGGCTTATCTCCCCAAACAAAGATCCAAGCACCCCAAATTGAAATATGAAACACTATAGATTAGTGGAATTTTTGTCAAAATTGAATGTCAAGCCCCCCCTGCACGAACGTAAAGTCCCCCCACACAAAGGTAAAGCCCCCCTATTGACGACATTCTGGCGACGGTTCTGTGTTAATAACTACTATTTACAATATGTCGAATGTCATTACGAGATCTCATCAAGATCACCAAGGTTCGCAAAGAGAGCAATTATGAACCTAAGTGACGTTTCAAGGTGGAGTTTCTGTCTCCAGCAATAAACGCCCGCTTGTGGTTTGCCTCCCGGATGCGTCACAATGCTTTCAGAATGCCAGGGTTGCGAACTTTCCGACTTCCCTATCATTTTATAGTTGCGTCACAATGGGATGGGAAACCAGCGTTCACAGTGCATGCAGAGTGCTATAGTGCGCATGCTTTTAGAGCAGCGATAAAACTTACACAGTGTTGTTACCAGGAATGTGCAGAGGGGACATGAACTAGGCGATGGCCCCGGTCATGTTAGTGGCGAATGTTATGTTGCGAATTAAAATGTTATGTACGGTAATTGCTGCGAATGTTAGTGGCGCGCAGCAATTACCGGTTGTAGCGCACACATATAAGCTTTGCCACACAGCATTCATATGCATCAAATATAAAAGGTAAAAAACGTTCGCGCACTCCACATTTTGTTTCGGCGGCGCGAGTGCGCGACTGCATTTTTGCAACGCTGAACCAGACGCTTCTTATTGGCTATTACCCTGAACCAATCGCTTCTTATTGGCTACTACCCTGAACCAATCGCTTCTTATTGGCTACTACCCTGCACTAGACGCTTCTTATTGGCTATAAAACGTGCTGCATGGATCTGATGGGAACTTGCCTGAGAGAGCATGCAAATGTTTGTTAAGCGACCTTAGAGTGAGATGAAGCACTACCATCGTTACGTTCATCTGTTTTTACTGAACAAAACATCCTTGGCAATTTGTTTATAGTTCAGAAAAATATAAAGGGTGCAGCTAATTGCATGGTTGTCCTACTTTTTTCAGATACTATTTCTAACAAAAACAATACACAACTCTATCTCCCAACATGCCGTGAGTGCTACCTTCTTTTTGTGCGCCTATCTGATACGTACTTGCGTGAATAAATGCAATATCTAATTCCTCAATGCATAGCTTACCCGTGCGTGGAAGAAATTTGCTTGCAAACAGATGTCTCAAGCCCACAGAACAAAACAAATTATTGAAAATCTAACATATTAAAAACAAAAAATGCTCTTTGAATTCATTTTAATTCAATTTTTCAAAACTTGTTTATTTGTCAAAACTAGTTTTTACTTATTTCAAATGCCTGTATTTTTCACATTCCTCAATACTAGAATTTAGTGGGAGGCATACAAGCAAATAGTTGCCCCGGGAATAACCAGACATATCTGCATGCCTCTGGCTGTTACGACTACAGATCTGATATTTAAGAAAATTTTGAGCGTTTATGGTCCATGTTGAAATGACAAACGTCCATGTTGATTGACAAACGTCCATGTTGAAATGGATTTGGCGTGATTCTGAAGGAAGTTATGATGATTTTTGTTTGTGGGATATTCAAGTAAATGCTGAGTACTTTTGCAAAATTCTAATTGCAGCTGTGTAACAACGTTGAGTATATTAGTTATTGTGAACTTTTCAGTTGCGGCTACATGTGCTTTAGATCACTTTGGCCTAGAAACTGAGTAATTTTCATGGACATGATTGTTGAAATTCAGGTCATACAATTGCTAACCTGGAACTTCGCACGGAGCGTAATTGACCTTAGATATTTCTTAGAGTAGTGGATGTGACACATTTCATTTATAGCAGTTTTTCGAAGGAACAATCGACAAATTTAGAGTAAAGGCAAAAAAACTTTTTCTTTGAAGTTAAGAATTACAGATAAAGCATTAAATTGCAGCATTTCTTTTATTTTCAACTTTTCAGGGTGTTGGCCTATATCCAAGAAAATGATTTGTGAATTTGCAATTTTATATTTGTCCAGCAGTTTTGCATAAAATTATTCGCCTTCGGTTTTTCATATGCATTCTTCTGTCTGTCCTTCTTTTTTATGTATTCGTGACTCGCGAGTCTCCCTCAGTCAGTCCTGTATGATGTTTCATTACTCAAAATTATGAGAGTGCAGCTCTAGAAACCCCCCAGCCCCTGCAGCTCACATCAGCGGTGATTGCAACCAGACTTTGCCAGGTAGTGTAGCAAGAGAGTGCGCTGGATTCCGCATCTTCAAAAGGCTCTGACAAACCTGTGGTTTAGAAAACAAGGTGCAACTCTGGCCAATTTTATCCTGAGTTATCAGAAGATTATTGTGCCCAAAGTTTGTCATTAAAATTCATGCATATTTGTACAGATCATCAGGGAACTTTTTGGTTAGTTTTCGCATTTTATTTCACTACTTGCTACAATTCGAAAATGTACTGCCGCAATTTAGAGTGTCGTGTTAAAACATTTTGAATGTTCAGTAGTGACCAAAATTTCAGAGGGAAGAGCTTCACGCGAAACGATTAGATTCTTAACTCTACGGCAGTTAAGATTTCCAAGATTCAAAGGTCCTAACGTCAATTCTGTGACGTCACAATCACAGGAAGTTTTCAGACGGGTCTAGAAACAACTATATGCAGGCGATTGCAGGGCCCGAGTCAGCTCTCGACGCCCCTTTATTCCCAACTCATTCTTTGCATCTATGCTGCCATGAACAGGCTGGGTGGGGGCGCCAAAACTGAGTTTGCCCCCTGGCGCGGGAAACCCTAGGTACGCCATTGGACGCAGCGTCGTGTGTACGGTACAGAGACACAAAGATGAAAATAAGATTGCCTTATCGACAAAGTCAAGCACTGAGCAAAATTTTGAAGATGGTGTGCATTATAATGAAACACAAAAAATTTATCAAATTAGTGAGGGGTTCTGTCACGGATAACTAGAAACTCTAGATATCCCTGGGTTCTGTGCATCTCATCCCTCCCTTAACCCCGCACCCTTGTTCCACCACCCATATCAACACTTTATCAGTTGTTCTCCATTCGAGGCAAAATACTGATTTCATTGTCACAATCATTCAAGATCATGTGTGTTTTTACTGATTTCCTGAAATACGCCTTACAGATGGTTTTTGCAGCCAGATTTTTTAAGTTGGAGAAAAATACATTAACTAGGTAAAAGTTCGATGAAGTGTTCAGTTAATTTCAGGTGCAGGAGACAACCTCACCCCTCACCCCGCTTCACACACCTCATCCCGCTTCACACGGCCATGCTCTGAAGTTGTTTCATATTAAAGGACGAAATTATTTTTCTTCATATAGTGCTGCACTTTAATAAAATGATGCAATTTTAAGTTTCTCAATGATCACAGCCATAGGATAGGAAGCCTCCAAACATAAAATTTAATGACAATTTATATAGTTTCAAAACTCACCGTAAGTCATAACACACAAACAATTGTTATTCATCTCAAGAGAACAGTCAGTATGGTCATAAACTTGATAAACTGTAACAAAGTAAGTTCATGATTAAAGCACATTTGCCTTGGTATTACTTGCAGTCCCGTCGCCACGGGGGGGCTTCGGTGGGCTTAGGCCTTCAAACAAAGCTCCAAGCTCCCCTAAATTGAAACATGAAACACTATAAATCAGTGTAGTTTTTGCCAATTTTTAGAATGTCAAGCCCCCCCGCACAAATGCAAAGCCCCCTATTGAAAACTTTCTGGCAACGGTTCTGATTACTGGCAAAGAATTTGTGTGGCTTAAACCTGGATGAGGTACATGAGGTAGTTACTGTACGTACACTTTCTCCAATGAATCAACACCAAATTTCCGTAAATAATATGTTGTTTAAAAATCACATGCAATTTGCATGATCCTAAAGCTGTCGTGGAAACTTTTAGTTGGAAATTAGTGATTTGCTTAACTAGCACACCTTTTACCATTATGGCGTTCTTTATGAATTAATGAAAACAAAGTTTACAAGGAAATGCTTGAAATGTGAATGTAAAACGCAGTTTTTCCGCCTAGCGTACGTAAAGAACGTTCATTTAAGTTAAGGCGGCCGCATCTGAAGGAAAGAAAGCACTCGCGAAAGTTGGCGTTGAAAAGAATCAATACGCTAGCGCAGTGATGCCCAACCTTTTTTGTCCCAAGGTCTACTTTTCAAGCAGTCACCATTCCGAGATCTACCAGACCAGTGTCACCACCGCAAACCCACACACGTCGTTTCCAGCATGCAGTAACTTTTCACAACACTTTTTCTTGCTGTCACACAACCATTACACCTCATATCACAAACCCTTCCTTTCTCAAATACATGCACACACCCCAATCTGTTTGATAGGCAATAATCTTAATAGATACCAAAGAGAAAATCAATATACCAGATACAAAACAGGTGGATGTCTGAGTTTGACAACAGAAAATTACTTCCTACTTTTGTGAGGTAGTTGGCACTGGGAAAAGGCTGGCTTCTCGTAGTCACTAATGGCTGCAGCCTGTAGACAGGCTGCAAGGCAGCTCTTAGTCATTGTTGATCTGTGCTTGGACTTTATGATTTCATGCGCGAGAAAACAGACTCGCACATGCACGTTGATCCAAAAAGTGCTGTCAGGTTCAAGGCACATCTTTTGAGATTGGGATACTTCTCCGCCACAAATAGTTTCCAGAACACTGCATGCTCAAGGTTGATTGGATATTGATCTGGCTTTGACCTCAATGTCATTTTCTGAAGAGCGGAGCTTTCCAATTCCAAAAGTGGCTTCACTTCGGCGGTGGTGTCACCAACATCAATAGCTGCACCACACCGATAACACATATAGCTATCTACAGGCTCAAAGGATGTAAAGTCGGTAAAACGCCTCTTAAATTGTGACAGGATGCTTTGAACATGCTCCTTATAACGTGTACTTTCAAGCTGTGTCACACCTTTACCTTGACGTAATAGCTCTTGCATGTCAGGGAGTTGCGCAGGTTACCACTTTGCAGACCGCTTGACATCAGCTGTAGGTTGCTTTTAAACATGTTCACTGAACCCATTATGTTTACTACATGTTTACCCTTACCCTGAAGCTCTGAATTCAATGCAGTGACATCAGCGAGGAAGGATACATCAGAAAGCCACTCGTGGTATTCTAGCTTTGTATGTTAATCCACATGATTTGAAAGCTTCACAAAGTTTTTGATTTCAGGCAACATCTCCATAAATCTGCCCAAAAGTTTACCCCTGCTTAACCACATAACGACCACGTGAAGCAGCACGTCTGTGTGCTCAGCTTCATCCACCAACTAAGCATTGAGAAGACTTCTCTCCAAACTCCTCACCCAAAATGAACATAACCTTCATCGCAATTATCCATCACTTATTTCATATTTTAAATGTGTCCACACAATGCTTGCTGGTGAGTTATGCAATAGTAATTCAGAATGTCCAAAACATCTTTCTTTACACAGTGCGATGAGCCACTGGTGCGGCCGACCATAGCAAGCCACTGGTGCGGCCGACCATCCACTGGTGCGACCGACCATAGCAAGCGCCGCATCAGTTTTGATGGAGATCAGTTTTAAGAGCGGAAGTTTCGTGTCGCTAAAAATCCTATGGAAGCATTAAATATAACTTCAACTCTTGTGTGTCCTTTTAATGGCGAAATGATAAGTAGCTCTTCCATGGCGATCATGTCTTCAAAAACCACCCCGATGAAAATACACATTGTGCCACATCCATTGTATCAATCGAATCGTCAAATTAGAGGGAAAAGCACTCACACATGTCAATATCTTTCCTCAGTTGCTCCACATCCACGGCCGTTCCTCACATCACCTTGTGGTAGTATTGCGGGAGAGTCGCACTTCCTTCACGGCCTTCACGATCTTTGTTTCATTTTTGAAGTCTTCAAAAAGGCTATCTGCTCTCTCGACAAAAGGCTACCTTCGCAATATCGCCATCTTGGAATGGCTTCTTATGTTTAACAAGGAGGTGACTGACCCGAGAGGAACAAATAACTGCGGCCTTGCTTGCCTTACCCTGAAACACACGCAGTTCTAAAAGGTGGTGGTCTTAATGCTCACTGACTTAAGACGTAGCATAACACTAATACTAAATTAACATCTGTGCTTAGTCTCAGTATCCAGCACATCAGTTTATCCCGCCATCACGACACGTGGCCAGCAACTGCACAAGACCTCCACTGTTATTGAAACATCACAGTGTCAATTACTGGGCCACATAGCCTCAGAGAAGAAATCTTTGCAATCACTATAAGGCAAATGGACGATTAAAAACAAGGCACAGTAGAACATTTCTTTTCATTTTTTCCAAGAGCCCTCGCGGTCGATTTACGAACAGCAGCCTATGCGGTCTACCAGTAGACCACGATCGACTGCTTGGGCACCACTGCGTTAGCGTCGCTGACACGAAAACGAAAAATATAAATCAACCTTCCCTGCTGCAACATACTCCGCTCAAAATATCCGGAATGTAGTATGAGATCAAGGCCACCTAGAGAACAGGTGGCCTTGGTGAGATGCGGGAAACTGCGAAGTGGTTATTTTGGTTGCACTTCCTTATCTGGTAAAAAATGCAACGGGTTGCATCTGTCGCAACCTGCGCGGCAGACCTTACCTGCGAGTTTGTCACACGCACATAAATCTTTGTATTTGACTCCATCGATGATACACTCATAGGAAAGTTGTGGCTCTGCAGTAATAAATAAAATCACTTAACCACATACTTTTCTGAATACTTTCAATGTGAAGCAGACGTACTCCTGTCCGAACGCTACGAAGAAAGGAAATAACGTTTTTCTTGACGACTGCATACCGGATATTCCAAAAACAAGCGCACCCTATTTAACTAAACAAGTTATTTTCAAATGATCTCAAGTTTGTGACATGTGTAAAAAGTTAAAAACAACTAAAAACAACTCACAATTTTGTGTTTCATGCGTTAAAATTACTACTTTAAGCCTTCAATTAACTTAACAACAAATACCACATTTTAAAAATAAAAAATAACGCAAACATATGAAGCTATTTGAATAACCAATAAATTTTCCAATAAAAATTTAGTGCTTTCTAAAGGAAACAAAAGCTTTTCATAATAAATAATAGTTGTTTTTCATCATAATAATTGTTAAGAATTTCTTATGCCCGTATGTACGTTTTCTACCGTTCTTGAATTCGCCGCTGTATGTCATTGGGCGATGCGAGTTTCGCCGCTGTTTGTTATTGGGCGATGCGTTAGATAAGCGGCGCACAGTTCTGAGTTGTTTAAATGTGCTTCGTTCGTGAACTGATTCTTGTTTGTCAGTGTCTTGAAGCCGGTAAAGGCATCGTGTAGGACGGTGCGCGTTTAAGTGCGCTTAGTAAAACAACTGTTGATTTATGTCGATTCCGTCCTATAGGACAAGGAAAGAGGTTGACAGTTTACAAGCACAGGCGCGTGAGGTGAACACAGCTTTAAACAGTCTTGTTATAGGAGTTGGGATCTCCGGCACCCGCAACAAATTCCTTGACAATAATGGAGATTCGAGATCAGTGGAAGAAACAACAGTATGCTGAAGAAACTGAAAAGCTAAAAGTGAAAAATATAAATTTGAACAAAGTTTATTGAGTGGTTGTGAAAAAACTTATGGAGCTTTCCGGGAATTCTGAAAAAAACAACCAAAATAAATCACAAAAAAACTTCCAACAAATTTTTTGATTATTTATTTTCTCGACTTCTGGAAGAAAAGGTAAAATGTTCCAAACATTTACAACCTCGAGCGGAGTGAAAGGTTTCTCCATGTTAGTGTTAAATATCTCTTCACCAAAGATTACAACTGCTAATGCAGATCAGATACACACAAAAATGACTAGCTCACAAAAGCAACAAAAAAGCAATCTTATCCAGAAACTCAGGGCATGCACCATAGCTTGCCAAATAGAAAACAACTTTACACCATTTCACACGGAATGTGATTAAAGCCGCAAACTTAGATTTTCCGACCCTTCTGCGGAACGTCAGTTGCAAAGGACATGCTCAGAAGTTGCATTTAAACTTTGCCATCCTGCAGCTAAAAGAAACTTGTTTTGTGCCGGCATGTCAAACACATGCTTGCTTGCTCACCTTGGGTAAAGAACTCACTCAATTGCGTTTTTTGTTCTACATTTAATACCATAAAAAGGATTTATTACTCTTCACTCACCTCGTACAGTAGGTGGTGAGATGACGCCAGAGGATTCACCTTCAACATCCCGTTCTTCACTACCTTGGCGAAATACCGATGTGGAATTGAACTTAGATCTGCAAACAAACAACTGGTCTTTGCTGAATAACGTTCTTTACCGAATACAGGTGCTATGGTTATCTTCCGTCATGAAATGTGAAGGAAAACTTCATAACAAAATCTTTCAAGAGGTTGACAGGTTGTCACACATCGACAATGTCGTTTCTGCTAAATGTTCAAAGAATGTTGCAAAAAATTCAAACTCTAGATGTTCGTTTTGCAGTTGATCCAACGCAGTTGGTAACTATTCAGCAAGAAACAAGTTTCTTTTATTCTATTTGGTATGTTACAACATGCTATAACCGGTGTTTGCTTGTCATTGTGAGTATTTATAGTGAGTTATGCGGGAGGAATATGTTCTCTGCACGATGATCACTGCTTGCTTCTGTTGCTGAAAATACGATCAGGGAATATTTTATTTCTAAGTTTGAAAAGAGTTACAGTTTTATCAAAACTTTAAAAAATTCAAAACACTACTCTTTGTTTATTTTGCAACGTTTGAAACCAAAAGACTCTATGACGTAAAAAGTTTATAAATATTTTAAATTTTTTGCATTACCTTAGAGTTACTTTATTTCTAATTGAATATAGTTAAAGAACAACCAGGGGGCAACCGGGCAATTGCCAAAACATGTTTAGTTGTTAGTTACAACAAGTTACACTCATTTTTCCCCCCCACCGAAAATATAAGCTGGTTGCGCCCGGATTACAAATGTAGAAAAATTTTGATTTTATTCGACGTTTCGACTTAGTTATAAACCATCTTCAAGAAAATAAAATAAAATCATGTCGCAGTAAAGTTCTTCAAAGTTTCCGGTTTGAGAAGGTGACAGAAAATATATTTCACCGAATGCGATCTTTGCGTGCAAAGCACAAAATAAAATGCAGGGTCAAGATGTATATGGAAACGCAAGCAAGATGGCGTTGATAGGCTGACGTTAGACAGGTTAGTTTTACCCTATTGATGATATGTTGTTGTCACAGCAATTGTTACTGTAAATAGTCTTACAATAAGCCAGAATCCTGCCTGGAAGGCGACGATGCACTCGTGCCCCGCCGAAAGCCGATATCCGACCTTATGCGAGCGCGGCAAGGTCCGCTCCTTAGTTGGTGCATCCTCCTGTTCGAAAGGCGGGGTGCTAAATCATTCGCAAACGACCTAGTTGAAGATCGGGGTGTCGTAATCACTAGAGCAGTCTTTTCACTGCGATTTGTTGAGAGTAAGCCTCAAGATCTATCGATTTGTTCGCCTGGAGCGCGGGCGCAGAAAGAGCAGCGCTACAGAAAAAGATGTAGTTTTGAAGGCATTCGTGCTGTATTACGTAATAGAGACCAGTATATTGAAAAGCAGTAAGGGAATAGAATAGAGCAGGAGTCCCAACCTGGCGTACATGTACCCCTAGGGGTACAATTGCTTGTCATAAGGGGTACATTTCAGGTTGACAATAGAACGGAAAAATATATTTATATATTATTTCTAAATATTCTAAAATGTAAAAGTTATATTAAAAATTCAGTGGATTTTTGTTGTCTTACTCAGCCTTTTTGTCACAAGACATTGTAGTGGTACATGCTCATCTGTCGAATGCTGAAGGGGTGCATAGTAGGAGAAAGGTTGGGAACATCTGGAATACAGCAATGGTGGGCAAACTGCGGCTCGCCGACATGTTTTGTGTGGCTCTTCTAGCTGAATAGCAATATCTCAAATTGACAGCGAGTTGTCGCCTCATATTTAATGTTTGTGTCATTTATCAATGTGTTTACACGAATTTGTGTGGTTAGTTGCCAGGGAGTCTATGCGATTTGATGTTGGTCATTTTATGTGAAACTTGCATTCTTTACCGCATTTTTATTGACACTACAAACAGTGGTGATTCTAAGGGGGGCCTGGGTGGGCCATGGACCCCAAGATTTTTGGTTGTCCCCCTTCTTGGCCCCCCAGATTTTTTCTTAATTTCCCGTTCAAGTTCGTTTGGTTGATATATGCAGTAGATAACTTTCGGCCAGCAATGTTTTAAACGATAATTTAGAAATCCTCTCGTCTAGCTCGCATTCGATATTTCCCAACACATGATAAGTTGTATTGTTATTTTATTAGACGGTTGGGTAACAAGGGATGTTTATGACGACACACACCTGTAGTTGCTCGGATCCTGCGTGAAATTTAGTCAGACCGCGGTTGTGGTACTGAAAAATTCATTTCGAGATTAAGAAACAGTCGCAGAAATGGGAAGGTTGATCTTTCGTGTATTTCAGTGTGAGATGGAACCGGATTATACTACTGTCAGCAGATTGTTGTTTGTCCCCATAGCAAAAGGTTTGTGAAAATTTAAGAATTGATTTCAATTCATTTATCCCAGTGTTTCCCAATCTTTTTTGGCTAGCGCCCCTTTTCTGACAAACAAATTTCTATCGCCCCCCTACCATCCCTAGCACACATATCAACACAATTTTTTCGTATTCTATATTTGGGATGTTTGAAAATGATTAAAACAAGAGAATGAGCGCAAAGATGCATTTCACTATAAAACTTAATTTAGTAAATTAACTCATTTAGCAGTTGGAAACCATTAGAGTTAATGATTTGGAAACTGTTAGAGTTCATAAATGGCTCAATTTCGTTTGAACAACATTAAACTTGAACGAGAAGGTGAAGGCTGCTGATTTGGCTTTAATGAGGTTAACACCATTCCCCTGCAATTGTAAACTAACTTCATTGAACTTCGTGAAGATATCTGTGGACTGTGACAGCCAAGATACTTTGACAGTCACCTTGTGTGCAGCAACAGGCGTACAAACTCTCTTTATCCAAGTGCACCACATTGCCTAAACTCAACAGAACACTTCTAAACCCTTTGGTCTCCTTTGATCAATCAATCCATAAATACTCTGCCACATTTTTAGTAAATTTTGAGTTCGGAGCAGTGCAGGATTGAATTTAATCTGCATATTTTACAAGTTTTTGAACTTAGCAGTGACACTTGCAGTCGTCCACTGGCTCTACCATCTCTCTCTCCCTGGATTTCCTTGGCGCTGCTCAAGCTAAAGTGCGTTCTGAAACACACTTCTCTTTTCCGGAATCTTTTCGATTCCCTTTAGGTAACTTATTCTTGTTGGCACCTGACACTATCTGTAAAAAAATATAAATTGCCTTTCTACTTTCGAATTGAACTCGTACAAGGTTATTATTACCGTATATACTCGGTTATTAGCCGCATCCGCAGATAAGCCGCAGCAGAAATTTTAGCCATATACCGAGAATCAAGGATAATTCACGAATAAGCCGCAGGTTAATTGACCTTTTCACCTATGAAGACCATGCGCGATCAATCGACCGCAAAATATTGATTTTTACAGGCAAATGTAATGAAAGTTAATTTTATTGTTCAAAATCTAAGAAATCTTCGTCGGAAGAAGGACGTTCGTCTATAAGTACGGTAGATCGTCGTAGGTTTCATCTTCTTCATCTGTGTCATGGGTGTCGTCGCGAACATCTGTCCAGAGAATCTGTTCGCTAATGCGAAAACTTTGTCCCTCTGGGTCTGGGTATGTTGAGCGTATAAGCCGCAGGCAAAATACAGGCCATATTCCAACTAAAAAAGTGCGGCTAATAAGCGAGTATATACGGTATATTTGTGATCATTAAACCACTCCATCCAAAATTAGCTCACGCTTTTGGTTACAGGCTGATTCTAAGTGCAAGCCTGCATTCTCAAACCTGACCGGTGATAGCCACTGTAACGAAACGGGCATTATTAAGCAGCAGTTTACCAGTGCCAAGAAGTGCATCTGACGAAAATTCCAATCATAATCATTTCATTATATAGGAGGACAGTTTTACTGTGCAGCTTACCTTTAGTGATGGAAAGTGCAGTTCATCAATATCTCCAAGCATTTCACCTCTGTTTTGTTTCCAAAACGCTAAGTTTTTGTTTACAAATTACATGCATACATGTTTGTTGATCATACTGTTTTTTATGACATTTGGTCACTCAAAGTTAGTAAGACAACAGAAATGTAATAATTAACTTAGCCTCCTATCGCCCCCCAATCGCCCATTTCTGCTTCACCGCCCCCCTAGAGTTTCTCACCGCCCCCAGGGGGGCGGTACCGCCCACTTTGGGAACCACTGATATATCCCAAATTATCCTGGCTGCAGTATTGCGTTCTGCTGCCTTGTGTATATGACTTTCGAATCATCTTACGTAAGTGGTTCGTGACTACAGTTTTAACTCTACCCGCACATGTCCTGCTGCAACCTCATAGAAGTTTATACGTATTTTCAGTAATGATTCAGGAGCAATTTTTTCGCGTATTTCAGCTCTTTGCTCCGGAGTTCAAACATTTCGATCAGGAAGAAATAATTTGCGAATCATATTCATTTAGTGAAAATGATTTAAAACATGAAATAACTTTGGCGAAGAATCTGCTTCGGAAGGAGTCGAAGCTGCCTATATCGCTCGAACATTTTTTTCATTTATAGCTACTTAAAAAGTTGCGTTTGATTGTTACTGGTAGTGGTAGCTGTAACTCTTCCCGTCACCAGTGCTTCATGCGAGAGAAGTTTTTCAGAAATGAAATTGGATTAGTGAAAATATTTCCCAGAAGTTCTATGACCAGTGAAAAAGTGGGTAACACTGATTTACTTTCAGTTGAAAGGTTCGAGCTGAAAAATAGGTTTAGATGATTTCGTTGATGAATTTGACAGTCGACATTGCAATCGAACGAAGGTTAGGTTACGTTGAGGTGATGATCAGTGGCGTGACTGACAGGGGGAAAGGGGGCGAGCCACCCCCCCTGGCAAGCTAAATGTAAAAACTGAGCCCCCTTTAGTTGACATTTTGATATTTAATATTCTTTAGGTTGTTTTTTTTAGTTTTTCGGGGTGTTTTCTTTTTTTTTGGCTAGTACAGACATCCACGACATCCAGTGATTCACTATCATTAACCTTTTTTCCGATTTTTGGCCAGTGGGCCCCCTGCGGTGACCAGTGGGCCCCCTTCAGGTAAGCTTTGCCCCTCCCCTCATTCAAACCTCTAGTTACGCCACTGGTCATGATGACATAAAATTCTAACGTAGACAGTGCAGTAGGATTGCCGGATGGCCGGTATTTCACCGACCTGGCCAGTATTTTCCTGCTTATTTAGCAGAGGCCGGTAAGTAGCCGGTATTTTCAAAACCAGCGCCTGAAGCCTGTATTTTGAAAATAAATACTTTGCAGTAAATGCACAAAAACTAATGCAGAACCTTTCAAATTATTATGACTCTAGTGGTCAGGGTCGGATCCAGGGGAGGCAAGTGGGGCGATCGTCCCCCCTAAAACCTACAAAAGTAACTCTTTTCACCTTGATTTTGTACAATTCAGAAAACAGCATTCGCGATAAAGGTCACTGTGCCGTCCATTGTTTTGTCACAGCAGTGTTTTGACTTGTGAAGTATACTTCATCTCTCTTAGTAGTGAACCCGTAATGAGACTGGCCAGCAAATATTATTGAAATCGCTCCCCCCCTTAAACTTACTGGCTGGATCCGTCCCTGCTAGTAGTGAATCTTGTCACGACGGTTCCTTCAGCGAATTTCATATAAGGGCAAACTGTTACATATGCCTTAACAACACTCATTATCTCTCCGTTTTCCTTCTTCCTTTGTTTAGTCATACTTAGCATCTTCCGTCGCCCGAAGCGTGATCTGTATGAGCATTTCTTTTGGCAGTTAACCGTATAACCGGCGTAGGTGGGTTTGTTTTCTGAACTACTACCGCAGGCTAGTGCAGGCAGAATACAGGAAAATCACAGAAATGGACAGGACGACAGAGAGATTGCAGAGACTAGCGAACCTTTCACAATCACGCGAACTGCATTGAACAGTCAAGTTGTTTCACCTGGGGCTGAAAAGTCACCTTTTGAGGATCAATCAGAGGAAAATTCAGTGAATATTAAAATAAACGACTTTGTTGGGAATATTCTGCAAAATAAGTTTTACGCCTGCTGTTACGTTTTGCTATCAGGTACACGCCCTAAACACCGTTGCACAGTTGTACACCTATCCGTGGCGCTGCTATGCTACTTCGGTGCCACTGGTGCCGAAACCTCGCTGCTGTTAACTGCATACTGCACTGAATAGTCCTCACTCCATCCACGCTGCAGATGGGCATTACACTCGTAATAGTAGTTGCAGAATATTGTTACTATGTTTGCACCACAATAGAAGATAAGTGCTGGAACGGACCGCAACAAACCAACCATGGGCGCAATTTTTTTGTAAAATGTGGGGGGACAGTTTAATGTGAAATCAATAAAGTCATTGGGTCGACGTAGAAGTAAAGTTTTATAAATACAGATTTCCAATCTTGTTTATAGAGGTGTTTTAAAAGCAAGACTAATCACGCTAATACATCAATTGGGTTTTATCAGAGCAGTCAGTTGGAGTGCACAAAATGCTGAATCCCATTGGTCGCATGTGCATATCACTCTTATAGTAGAAAACATCAGTTTTCATGCATTTTATAAGAGGTGTGGTTTACAGCGCGATTTCTTTCAAGTCTTTTTCAAGTTGCTTAACGTTACAAAGACGATAAATATTTTTCTTGCACATTTCCGCTCTTTGTAAAAGCTACAAATCTTTTCAATGCTACTGCGCATCATGCATGCAGCCCCAACCCTACCAAAATCTCCATTGATATCCTCTTACCCGGTGTTGGATGCATCCTTTCAATCTCCCCTTGTTGCCCCCTGCATACATACCCAGCTAGCCTACAATGTGATTTCTGCATACCTGATCTTTTGGTGACTGTTGTCTTGTGACTTTTTTGTGACGCAACTAAGCTCAGTCTTTCCACAATAAAATTTTCAGGTTGAACATCAGATTTTAATGGATGAAATTAATGTCAAAAGTTCAATTCTAAGAGTTCTACTTGCGTAACGACACGAAAATGAATTTGAGATTAAACAGAAATAAAAACGCACAACGGTAAATTGGTAAAAATGTGCAAGTTTCACCTGATTAACACGAAAAGAATGTCCAGCAAAACTAGGTGTTGTAGCAGCGCGGTGGCTGCTATATACGGCGCCCTGAGTATAACATCCTCAGTAGCACGAAAGCTACTGGGAGCTCCCTTTAGCCTAGTGCTTAAGTGCGCAGGTAAGCCGCTTATTTAGTGTGATCAGGTATCAGATTTAGGGGGGAAATGCATTTTTACGAGAACAAGATTTTAGTTTTTACTATATGTTTAATACAAATTTTTCTGAGCACAATAAAATGTGGGAGCACAGCCACCGAATGCCCTCCCTGGCTACGGGCCTGCGTGTAAAGCAAGTTTCGCACTTGGATGAAAATATTGCTGCATAATGTTTTTGGTTAAACTCAAGTAAATCAGATGACTTACGAACCAATGCATTCAGCACAAGCACAAAGTGTAAGAGTCACGTAAAAATATATTTTGGTTTTGTTGGTCACCATCGCCGCGGCATTGCACGTGAGGATAAATGTATATTTTATCTTTGAGTCCTAGTCAAGTCTTTATGTTTTGAGCTATAGGTCAATATATAGCGAGGTAAATAGTTCTCCAACGTTTTGATTGAAATCCTATTTACTAATGGTTTGAAACAGGCTTTTGCAAAACTGCCCATCCTAAAATTAAGTCTCACAAGCTTTTGTCTTCGGCAAAAGCTTCGCAGATATTTGCCTGAAAATGTAACTTTCTTTAACATTATACACACTTAGGTTTACCAGACGTCCTGTTTTAATCGGGACAGACCCATTTTAAAAGCTTTGTCCCGGCTTCCCGGTTGGTCAACCATAAAGCCCCGGTTAAGCATTCAGTCAGGCAGCATAGCCCGACACGAATATTAGCATGCTAATGATTAGTCTGTTTAACCAACTTGTTGAAGAATGATGCGTGATCTTGTTTCGTTGTTTTAGATGAAAACAGGCCCGTAACCAGCTTGGGACACCAGGAGGGGTGAAGAGTTTTCTGAGAGGGGCCCAAATTTTTTGGACTATGCCCGATATTTTCAAACTATGTCCAACACATTTGTCCAGGGGGGCGAAAACTTTTCTGATTATTCCTGATTACGGGCCTGGATTTAAAGGTAATTGATACGTCATTGTAGTGGGTAACTGGTCCAGCAATCGGTTGATTGTTAGTGCATTGTCTAGTTCAGTAAAGTTGGCTAGTAGGAGGGGGTGTTTTTTGTAATTATAGGTTATTGAAAGGATTTATTTCGTACTGGAACTTGTTTGATTTCCTTCTAAGGTTCGTTGTTCTGAAGCGTCCTGGTTTTCAATCACAAAAATATGGTATGCTTATATGCACGAGCATTATTAACTTTTACGCTGTCTGCCTCTGAATACGTGACAACCAACGTTATAACAAAACCAGACGCATTTCTACTCGAACCAAATCCATGCTATACTGTGGTCTTTCACATGTGCAGCTTTAAAACTATCACTGTTCCACGAAAAAACTTTCTAACAGTATACTACGCAGGGTAAAATGTCGGACAGAAACAGTTAACCATCTTTCGCGGTCTATAGAAACTTGAAATAGGCTATGCTAAATATCATTTTATTGAAGATAAAAGTGATAAACTAACGGAATCCAGTGATACCACACCAAACTCTGTTTCAACGTCCACTTGGCTATGTGTAGCATCTAACATTAAAACACTTCACACAAAACGGGACAAACGTCACTTATTTTTGGAACTTCTCCAAATGCAATGCCTGAAGAGAAAAAGTGGGGGGACATGGCGTATTATATTCCCCCCACCTGAAAAAGTGGGGGGACACGTCCCCGGTGTCCCCCACCAAATTGCACCCATGAAACCAATGCTTACTTTTCTTCTCCAAATAGTTTAAATATTCCGTCAACTTCATCCGATAGTTGAGCGAGAGAGAATACCATCATTCCAACGTATAACGAGTTGAATATCTGAAAGAAAGTTCAATAACCAGTTGGCAGTGTGGGTGCTGCCAACGTGCAAGATTGCAACGGTTGTCACATCACATGCCGGTAGACACGGCCGGCCTTAAGCCGATACAACCGATGCAACTGCATTGGGCCCGGCGCCTCTGGGGCCCCGCGCCATGGTGATTGTTCATTTTTGCCAGAAACACCTTGCGCTTGAGAATTCAGTAGAAACGCCATATAAATTTCATTGTCAAAGAACGCTCTCGTCAGAACTAGCGGAATTCCTGTATTGTCGAACGTTAGCAAACGTGCTCAATTTCGTTTTAGTCCCTTACATCTGCGCTCTACCACAATCGTAACACGGTTGACCGAGCACGGTAACGTCATAAAATAACTACTCAGAGGGGTCCCGCGATCAGGTCTTGCATTGGGCCCCGCATCTGCTAGGGCCGGCCCTGCCGGTAGACATCCTCACTACGAGGAAGTGCAGGAAAATCGAAAGTGCAGAAGTCTAGGAATGAAACCACCGCTGGCCCTGAAGCTAGGAGAGCGTTGCTTTGGCTCAAGTCGTTGGTGCTGTTATTCGTACTTTAACTTTCTTGCATGTAAACTTCTTCGTTCGAAGCTCCAGTCTCTCTATGTAAACGTGGCTGTTGCAAGGGGGATCTGTCCTGCCTAGTTCCCCTTGCTCACATTGGATAAGTCATTTCTCCACTTAATTGTAGAAATACATCGATTAACAGCTTATTCTTTCAATAGCTGATTTTTACGAGCTCTGTCGAGCAGTCCTCTCGAAATCTGCACATGTTTTGCATTTTTCGAGTAAGAAGGAAATTGCCCAATTTGGCCTTGCGTAGCCGTCGAAAATAGCTTGAGGCATAACGTAGGGAGTTGTTTAAAATGCATGGCCAGTTTGGACCACACCTAACGTTAACGTAGGAGCAGCAAGTCAAAGCTTTAATCTCGATTTAAGTCGACAAAGATAAAACAAAGTCACATGCTGATGAACAACATACCCCTAATAATCTTTTGAAACGATACGACAAAGATTTCCAAAAATGTTAGAAAAAATTCCGCATGGTTTAGAACAGTGATATTTGTTCTAATGGCCACGTTGATATTGAGCTGATTATGCAGGTACCTCATAGACACAGGACTGAGATCATTTGGGTTTTAACCACAAAAGCTTTGCTTGTGTGGAAAATTATGCTTGAGTCAGTTCTCACACCCTTATTAAATTTTTCAAAACTTCAGATGGTTTGGAAATCTCCTCCTCATGGTACTGGTGCTTCTGATATTTCTGCACTTGTAACGTTTCGTCCCAGATCGTCCGGCATATTTTGCAAAGATTATGAAACAAATGTACATGTGCCTATTCTCCCTTAACATGACGCCAAAACGTATTTCTTTCACAGGAATATTTTGTGTAGTTGTCTTTAACTGTTTAAAAATCTATAGTTGATAACCAAGTCAAGTAAGAAACAAAAACCTACAACGAACCCTATCGGGCAGTTCTAACCTGGAGCTGAACAAAATCAATTTGTTTGGTTTTGGTGGAATTAATATTTTAAATTTATAAGTCGCGATGCTACTAAAATCAATAGCACCGTTTGGCTTTGATTTGTTTTTATAAGTGCTGGGCAACCTTGGGTTTGTCACTTTCACCGCCTGTGACGTCATTGCTTGGGTGAATGAAAACTGCACTGCGGGAAAGCGCTTTGCAGATGTTATCATCAACTTTAGGACGATCTTTGCTTATTGTTCCAAGCGACTATGGCAACATTTATCTTATTCAAAGATCTCTTCCATCTAATCAAAACTTGGATTGGTGTTATTTCAAGCAATGTCAGTGCAAGAAGATCTATATAGCAAGCATTCCGCCGAAAAATACTTCGAATAACTGAAATTATCATTTTATCACAATTTTTATACCTTTTATATACACCTATTATTTTCTACAAACATATTCACATGAAATACATCAAATCCCATGTATTCGCATGTACACCGTTTTTTGTTCCTTAACTTATTTGCAGTAATTTTATCTGTAGTGAAAATTCGTTGTGTTTGATTTGCACCGTGCTGGTTTGAATATCTTAAAGATTTGATTCATTAGGTTTGCATGTGCTTTGTGTTATAAAACAAAAATCTACTTTCCCATTATTCTGCTAATAGGTCTATATACGTGCTTTTTTTGGCCCGTATAGCATCATGATCATCATCATAATTTCCCGCATGTTTCTTTCGGGAGGAAATAGACGCTGTCGAACATTTCTAAATGTGTAAGCTTTGTTTACTGCTGCGGTCTGCACTGTTACTCCAAAGCCTGAATCGAAACATTCTAATTACCGGAAATGTGACACAGTTATAAACATTGTGCAGCAAACCGTAATGATCAAAGTGGCGCAAAAAAAGAAACCAGCTTGCTGCAGGATAGAGCTGGAACTCTTTAGAACCAAAACATTCCTCACAGTCGAAGAAGCTCATTGGCCATCCAGCGACACTGGTTACAGTCTAGAAATTATACACGAAAACCAACGTCGATACGATGCAAATGGCTTGTCTCGCAAAAAGTTGTCTGAAACTGACTGGGTGATACAGGCAGAGTTTTAGTTCAACTGTCTGTCATCAAGACAGGGGTGGATATTAGGGGAGGCGAACGAGGCAGTCTCCTCGGGCCCCCCTTTTCTAAGCTTTCTTAGAGATGGGAACTCCTTCGAGAGTTTCGCATTTAGTTTTTGCATTGTTTTGTTAAAAATCTTATGAACCACTCTAGAGCCACATATAATAAGCTCTGAAGAAAGTCTTAGAATATATTAGTTGTTATGCTTACAATTGACTCACACCAGTAATTTTAGCCTTGGTTGCAGAAAAACTGAGGGTGCAAACTTTCATCCACCCGGTTCCCGGCACCTGCCGGGCCCGGGTACGGCGCATCTCTTGTACCCCTTGTCGTAGGCCTTTGTGTTGAGTGTATTAGTTATAATTGTGAACTTACAGTTGCTGCTACATGTTCTTTATATTAACTAGAAGTACTAGATCTATAAATTGAGCATCTTCATTGACATCGTTCTCGAAATTCAGGTCACAAGGTTGCTAACCTGGGTTAATAAGTGTGACACATTTAAACTATATCAGTTTTTTCACAAAATGATCAATAAATTGCAGCGGCAAATGCAAGAAAACTTTGTCTTTGAAGCTAGATAACTGCAAGTAAAGCACTGCAACGTAGTATTGCTTTTATTTTCTATTAACTTTCAGGGTGTTATATCCAAAAAACTGTTTTAGAATTTTGCAATTTTATATTTGCCTAGTACTTTTGTATAAAATAATTTGAGGTCAGTTTTTAATACGCATTCTTCTGTCTGTCCTTTTTTATACAGTTGTGAATCTGCCCTCAGTCAATTAATTCTTTATGTTCAAAAACTCACAATTCTGAAAGTACATGCTCGAGAACCCCTTACAGCACGCACCAGCGATGATTGCGACCATCCCCAGTGGCGTAACTAACTGGGGCAGTGGCGCGAACGGCCCCTTTGACAAGCTAAATGTAAAACCCGGGCCCCACTTAGCTTACAGTTTGGTTTTAGTATTCTTTTGGTTTTCAGTGTGCTTTTGTTTATTGCGTTTTTCGGAGTATTTTCCGGTTATTTGGGTTTTTACGACAGCTATTCACATCCGGATTCACTATCATTTCTCAAGTTTGTTTCTGAGTGTTGGCTAATGGCCCCCTACAGTCAGGTGCGTAGCCAGGGGGGCGGCAATTGCCCCCCTCCCCAATTCCGAAAGTTGCACCAAAAATTTTAAGGTCAATCATGCTTTTGATGTGCAAGCCAAAGAAATATTTCAGCGCAAATCACCGAAAATGCTTGCGGAAAGTATTGCATAATTTAGTCAAGCCCGATCAAAGTACTGTAGTTGACCAATTGTCCATGATTAATCAAACGTTGTGTACCGAGGAGAAATAGTAGAATTTTCCAGGTGAAGCCAAGGATTTTCGTAGGGTGGGCAAAAATGGTTAAATTAAATTTTTTCCGTTCGAAACTAAGTAAACAACCTTTTTTGCTAAAACTAGAGTAGGAAAATGTCAAATTTCAAAATGCAGGGAGGGGCCAAGGCCCCTTCTACTCCTCCCCTTCCGACACCTATGGTTGTGTACATAGTGTAAATGTTGGAGAATTCATGTCATGGCTGACATTTTTCTGAGGTAAGCTCCGTGTGGAAGTTAGTGATAATGAAATACGATCTTGCATCTAACCGCTTGTAATCACTAACCAAAGTAAAACGAGGAGTAACACTTTTCCCAGCTGTTTCTGATGCACCAGCTTACTGAATCTCATAGTGATGTAAACTTAATTTCCTTTCTGATACCTCTGGCGCGCTACAAATACTGTTCATTTTACCCTTGTCTCCAGCATAAGCCGTAGCCCCAAATGCAAATCGTATATTTTTTGCACTGTTTTAAAACTAAATAGCGGTTATGTACGTTTTATATGCCTTGAAGCTCAAACTTCGGTTTAGAAGAAATCCAGTTTCAAAGTCTTTTTTCTTGCGCGAACAAGCCATCATCCACCAGAGGTCTCAAACTCAAATTGCTCCGTGGGCGAAACGAGAACTTACAAAAAACATGACCGCATTATGACGCTGACGCAACAAAGGCGGTACCTGAGTCTTACGAAAAACAGCTTTTACACCTTTTTTATGGCAAATGTTATTGTGCGTTATAGGGAATTTATCTCCAGCCCTTTCTACGTTCGTTTTAAATGAACTTGTTGACTTGCTGGCCTAGCACTTACACCGATGAATAAACTAATAACCCAAATGTTTATTTCAAGATTCCCAAAAAGCATCGCGGACCGCACAAAATGCCCTCGTTGGCGGCGTGTTTGAGACCTCTGCCATAGACACTGTTTGGCAACAGTAACATTCTTTCTAGAAATTTGTTTGTTACGATTAACTGCCTTGTAACGGTTTAATCACAATCGTGTTGAACGTTACCGTTTTCATCAATGATTTCATATTAACTTTCCGGCGAGAAAGAAAAGCTTGGGTCAAGTAATCACAATCCGACCTGTGCATAGTGCAAAAATGTTACAACTTTCAACTAATGTTAATTGCCACCCTACCCTACTGTAAACGTGAAATCATTCCCCTGCAACGGGTAGACTCAGCAGCAAAATCTAAAGTAAGTAGGAAGATGGTTTTCATTTTGGAAGTGCTGAGGACATTGACACTACCATTACTTACAGATAGCTTGCAATCTGTTTCATCGATAAAGCGCATGCAAGTAAAATGAAAAAAATGGCATTTTTCCTGTCAATTCGATTTTGCTATTCAAACACTCATGGATTTAAAAAAATTCAACCGATTACGCTAGAATGCCTAGAATTAGTAGTTACCAAACATTTTTGAGCGCTACCCACATCTGCTTTTAGTGAACACGCCTCAAACAACAACCGGTCTCAAACAATTAATGAAAAAAAGAAAGGTTGTATCGGTGATTTTTGGCAGTAGCCTAAGTCACTAAGTTCGTTTTTGATGTCAGTATTCAATTTTTTTCTCAAGTACTTATACGCTACGGCTACAGACTAAGACAAACAGTGGTAACGTTGAAAATGCACAATTCCGGTTTGGATCGCCTCGGCGCGGCCCATTTTTTGACCCTTCGTCACCCTTGTTTGGGTTTCGACTGATACTGGGCAAGATCAACTAACCCACTGTTGTGTTAAGCTGCGGAAACCTGTGGAGCTGTTGTGGGAATAGATTGTGGGTTCCTTTTCACAAACACAACTATTTTCACACTTTGTGTAGACTGCGTGGGTCAAACATACACAAGTTTGTTCAGAGGACATTTGTAACTTTTGCAATGCATTTCATAGTGTTTTAATGACATGAAATCCAAACATTTTTTAAACGCGTTGGGGTGTTGGGGTAGTGAAGCCATTTACTATCACGGGGGGGTAGTGAAGCCATTTACTATCACGAGCCGCATGAATTGTATATTATCGCTGGCGAGCCGCAAAATCAATTAATTTTTTCCATACCTTTATGTAACTATAAGGAAGAGTGACTTTTCTTAACGTACTATATAAGTATCTGCTTATCATGGAGCTTCGTTTTGACGTCATGTTGTGCTCTAACACGGGTAAGGAAAATTCTGATGCGGCCAAATCAAATGTTCAGGCACGTCGCAGGTTCCCCGCCCCTGATTTACGTCATCAGCTGCATACGTCAACCAGTCGCTCAAGAATTGGATAAGATCCACGTCTTACATGCGCGCAAGTTTTGTAGACCAACTTCGAGAGTCAGTGTCTAAAGCAAAGTCGCTACTCGGTTTCGATAGAACGTGCATGGGTGTACATCAGAAGCGTGTAAATATAAAAACGTAATCATAATGGCGGCCACAATGCCCCAGGGACGCCGGAACGGGGGTGCATGACGAGGGTACTGGCCCCTGCCCTTTGAAAGGGGGGGCGACGGGAGCACAGGTGCCCTTACATACAGGAATAGCATCATAGGTAATTTCAGGGACACCGGAGAGCGGTGAAATGACGGGGGTATTCCCCTTACCCTTTTAAAACGGGTGCGGAGGAGATGCCTTTTCATAAGAGAATCATCGACAATTTTATGGTTTATCAACATCGACTTGAAACAAATTTATTTCAGATGTTCGCGTACCCATAAAATCCAGAATGGTTTTCCATAATTTCTGTTATTATTTTGGAGGTCAACGTTGTTGCTGCGCAAAAGCAAGCATAATTGGTAACAATTTTTTTGTTTTTTACAAGTTTTCATTGCTCTCTACTCTTTTACTGCCCCCGTGCCCGACTGCTGTTCCGGCGCCCCTGTACTGACCACAATGACAAGTTGCAATATTAGCTGCAAAAGGCATCTTACATAAAACATCGAGATATTCACAAGCACTCTTGCATAAAAGTTTTACGAGCAAATGGTGGATTTCATTCAAAATAGGAACTTGGAAATTTATTAAAAACAAACTTTTAAAATATTTCAATTTAATGGACTATGTATTTTCCGGCTTAAATCTGAACATATTATTTAAAAAAGGGCAAGAAAAAATCACCTTTCATGGATGATGCTTCGAAAACAACGGGCATTAAATAATCAAATGTTGAGACTTGGCTGTTGTTTGCCCCCCTATCAAAATTCCTGGCTACTTGCCTGCCTACAGTGGCCAGTGGGCCCCTTTCAGCTTAGTTTGTCCCTTGGCTCAAACATGTAGTTACGCTACTGACCATACCTGACGAGACAGGGGAACAAACGGGTACACTGCATTCGGAACCTTCAAAAGGTTCTGACAAATCCCCTGCTTTAGATTTTTAAAAAACAAGGTTAAAAAACAAGGTGCAACTCTGACCACTTTTGTACTTCTGTGTTATCAGAAGATTTTTGTGGCCATAAAATTCTGTCTTTAAAATTTATGCAAATTTTTGCAGATGTTCAGGAAGCGTTTTGCTTTGTTTTGCATTATTTCACTAATTGCCACAATTCAAATGTATTACCGCAGTTTGGAATGTCGCAACACAACAATGTGAGTGTTCAATCGCGACCGAAATTTTAAAGTGGGAATAGCTTCGCGACTCACGCGAAACGATTCTTACTTACGCGGCACGATAGTTATGATTTCAAAGGTCGTGACTTCGATTCCGCGACGTCACAACCACATGAAGTTTTCAGAAGGATCTAGAAACAAATATACGCGGGGCCGGAGTCAACTTTTATTCTCAACTCTTCGCATCTATGCTCCCACGAATGGGCTGGGTGGGGGCGCCCATGGGTGGGGGCACCCAAACTTTGTCCCTGGGCGTGGGAAACCCTAGGTACGCCACTGGATGTCACGCGTCGCGTTCTTGAGGCGGCTTACTGGCTCTGGCTGGGGTGCTGGAGCAACAACGCTGCCAATAGCCACCTTAGCCCTGGTGCATTCAACAGCAGAGTACTGCACTCCTGTTTGGTGCCGCAGTGCTCATACCCGCCTCATCGACCCCACCATCAACGACGCCTTGCGAACTCTGACTGGATGCCTGCGTCCTACACCAGCTGACAACCTTCCAATCCTCGCAGGCATCCAACCTGCTGAGCTTCGTCACAATGGAGCCACACTGTCTCTAGCACGCCATGCCATGGAGCCTGGACATCTGCTCCGCTTAGGGCTCACTTGTCAATCGAGTGCAAATGCACGGAATCTCAAACCGAGACAACCAATAATTTCTATGAAGATTATAACCCATGATTAGACACTTAATTTTAAGAGTCATAAATGCCGATTTATTGAATAATGATTCTATGCAAATAAGTTTCAAGGACTGACGATACGTAGTATTACGTGAAATCGATTTCCTATTAAAAATCAAATCCGCAGATAGATTCCCTGCTTGTGTCACATGTGAAGAGTAGTTACTTGAATTTTTTTGAAAGATATCATTTTTCATGAGGCACTACTGTGTAAGATGATTTCAATCATATCCTAGTTTTTCCAAACCTTTGCATGCCGGTAACTCGAACTACAAATAGAGAAGAAAGGTGCTTGAGCTTGTCTTCTTTTTCTGATGTTTGGTTGAATTTTGATTTAAAGCTGAAATTGCTCGAAATCTGCAAATTACTTTAACCTAAATACAATCTGAACCATACAAATATTATGTGTGCACAGCAGAACCTTCACAAGAGAGGAAGATCACTTTAAGAAAATTCCAGAGCTAGCCCGGGCATAGATTGGATTTTTGAGTTGCTCACTCGTCATCAACAGAACACCTCACTTTACAACGCTTGCTGAGTCCCAAGGAAAAGCGCGGACAACACGTTAAGTCCAGGTTCACCTGCATGGCTTGCCAGAGTGGAAAGAATTTTTATTTGTCTATCGGTCCCTCACGCCTATATTGGTTGCATTGGATGACTGAAGACCTCAGTCCGCACTTTCAAGGAGACCACAGCTGGATCCCTGTCAGACGTAACCGCTCCTGGTTGGAATGGACCTGGGAATATTGATGGCTAAAGGGTATTCCAGTTTCACCCAAGGAGTAGAACTAACGAACTGCAACCCCATCACTGCTTGCAGTTTATCGTCATGCCCAGGACTTGTATAGAGAAGAAAGTCATGCCCCGATGCACAATATATCTCAAATCGCTTGCATTTTTTATTCGATTTTACCACATGCCTTCTTGCAAAAAAGTGCAGCATTTCACTGCTGCGTAAAGACTGTTTTTTGACTATGAAGAATGAATCAGAGTTGCAATAGAGCAATGGTTCCAACCAACCAAAAGTAACTTTCAACGTTCGTGGTAAACTACATGTGGGATTTGCGGCAATGACAGACCTTTATTCAAAAACCCTTTCAAAATATATATGAGCAAGTTATTTAGTACTTCATTTCATATCTTTTTTACTTTCCTGTAACCCTCGCAAGAATAAGATAATCTTTGTAAGATCCCATTTTTGTACATTTCAATCCTTTCCCACTTGAAGCCTTCGTTTATGATCAATCAAGCTGACCTGCCCCATACGATAATATTGTCATGAATGTGTAACGTCATGAAAATGACCTTGGTAACGCTGCACTGCTTAAATATATTCATAAACTCGGGATTTTTAGTTACTTTTTCGACGTTTAAAACCACAATTCCCTCCAAGTCAGTTTTAGTGATAAACGGAACATTTGCAAATAGACTGTTTAGAAATGTTATAACTTACAAAATTAAACCATCCAATGACGGAAGCTCCCGTCCTAACGCTGCAACAACAACAGAAGGTTTTCCTCTTCAGGCAACATCTTGCAGTTCTCGCCATTATGGCGTTTCTTGAAGCTGTACAATGAGAATCAAGTCATGCGATTTGTACGAAACTGTAATCAATACCTACACTATACTTTCTCAACACTTTACCAAAAATTGTTAAACATCCAACTGCGTGATTTGGAATTGAATTGTTCTTAGCCTTTACTCTACATATGTGCGTGTGTTCTGAATTACAATCTGCTCACAAACCTGTTTTTAACAAAAACCTTCTCGCGTTTCCTTTCAGCGGTGATATCGGGAAGGACGCTGAACGCACTCGAGCCGAGAGCTTTGCGAACATAACCCCAGGCGTTTTGACAGCCAATCAAAGCCGAACAAACAACGTTAAATTACAAATATCTTTTGTCACAAACGTTAACAAAGACTATTAGCACCTGAAGATCGTACTAGCATTTGAATATTTTTGCTTAAAAAGTCTTATATTACTAAACGAGAAAATCTTCAGAAAACACAGATGCAACGCTTTAGTATACTCCACAGAAAAAGAGAGGAGGCATCCAACGGTTGGTCTCAGGAATCTCAATATCTTTCTGAACTTTTAGACATTTTTAAACAGTTCACTGTTTGTAGATTTTATTTTAAATTTATCAAATCAATACGTTGGGAGCAACAAAGGTCAAACAATTTCTAACTGTGACGTAACTATCTGCAAACTGAATAAAAATGAGATGATTGTAACCACCAGACCGTGACCAACAATTGATTGCGGCAAACTGCTTTCAAGTATGAATCGCTTTCCGGTAAATTCCACTGCAACAGAAACCTCTGACATTAAAGACATTCATTTGATTGGCCACACTTTCAAAAGAGCAATGGTCTTTTATAAAATGCACACTTCTTAGTGAACGTGTCATTTACATGGCCCGTTTCTTTGTGGCTTAATTGTGGCTTTTTATTTGCTGCGTAACGCTTTAGATTGTGGCTTTCAGTTGCCCTATGTTGCAGAACCTTTGGTTCTCAACACGTATTTGAGAGAAAGACTAAAACTAACGTTATTTGAACATTATATTATATTTGTTGTGTGTAATATTGTGCGTGATGTGTGTTTTATTCGCATGAAAACTTGTTCTCTGAAAAACAGCAAGATTCACCCAAAACTAAAACAAAATTTATTAGGAAAATAAAAACTATTCTTAGAGATGAGAAACCCTAAAACCAGTACATGATGTCATGGAAAAAGCAGCGTGAGAAAATTTGACGAATGTCAGAAGTAGTTATAAAGAAAAAATAAAAATACTTTTAATAATCTCCGGAGAAGGAAAATTCCATTACGTAATGACTACGTATGACTACGTATGACTACGTATGACTACGTATGACTACGTATGACTACGTATGACTACCGGAGACAGAAGCCAGTAGGAAGGATGAGAATCAGGTCATAATTACGCACAAAAATCAACTTGAAAGAGAATAATTAAAGAAATAAACCACACACAGCACCTGCGAGAACCTTACTAAATTCCGAAAATAAGCCACATTTCGTGCAAACTCTAAAAAAGCTGGAAATCTTGAGATCCGGTTGCTTTTGGATAACTGTGATCGGATGGAAACAGGGCCGGCGTTAGCAAGTGCGGGGCCCGATTTGAAACACTTTTGCGGGGCCCCACTCAGTTGTGTGTAAAAATAGTTGAGGTCGTGCATCAAGGCTTAATGATAAAAATCGGTGATGTTGAAAAGGCGAGGGTCGAAAGGATGAAGCCAAGACCTCTCCAACAGAGACTTCAATGGACGACGCCGCAAAACCCAATAAATCAAAGCATTATAACCCTCATTAACTCTATGGCCAGGTACCTCCCTGACCAGAAAGGAGGTTTTGAGTGTAGTACTTGCGGAGAGGGGATAGCCAGTTGAGTGCTGTGCTGGTGCATATCCAGATCTGAAAAGTTTGTAGTAGTAGCAAAAAATTCCATGTTTCCAGGCCAGGAATATTAGCCATGGATCACCTACATTGACCGTTGCGATCGGCTTGCCTGGCGATGCATCAGACTATAATGAAGACAAAAGGTCGGCAGTTGCAGCGCGCATGCAAAACAAAGTGGTTGTCGAGAGAGCCAACAATGAGAGCTAGAAGTGAGATTTTGGCTATTTAGGCCGCACTGAAGCAGCTGTCAGGAAATAAAAATGATGCAATGCGCGTTGTTTTGCTGCGACTTATAAAAACAAAAAATTTCAACATGCTGCTTTCCTTTTGCCAACATTGCTACGTCACCTGAGAGAACTCTGCAAAGTTTTTCAGGCTGGATATTTCAACTTTGCACAGATGAAAGCTTCCGTAGAACTGTGCATCAGTAAGCTCTCTGATGCCGCTGCTGAATCCGAGCTTAAAGGTAATTGCGAAAAGTTTGATGATGAATTAAGGAAACTTAGAACGCCTGTTGTTTTGGCTGACTCGTGTGTGTCAAGTGGCATGGTGTTTTGAAATGGCACTGAAATATGGGCAAATTGATCATCCCCATAGACTAAAAGGGAGACAGCAATGAATGAACCAACCACGAGGGCATCTTTTTGCATAGTCTCCCAAGAAGAGTGTATGCCAAGATGCCGCAAAATAATTGAACCAAAGCTGGACATTACCAGGTGTTGATGGGTGCCTCTTGCTGGCCGTTAAGTAACTGTATTCCTGCTCAGAATATTGTGTCCGTGTCGACGGAGTTAAACCACAACTGCTCAGCTTTGGTGTTCCTCTTCATAGTCTGTATCAGGGTTCTCCAAATACGACTCGCGGAACAAATCTGACCTACGAAGCCATTTCACCCGGCCGCAAAACATATTTTGCTAATAATGAAAAAATAATGTATTTTCGAAAAATCTGTTGATTTGGTAGATTGTAATATATTCCGAAAAAGTCACATGACGCAAGATGTCTGGCCCTCGAACTGTTATGCAATAGCTTATGTGGTCTCTCCCAAAAATTTGGAGAGCCCTGGTCTATATGAATTGGATAAATCACCTATGTCCAACCCAAATGGCTTACTGAGCCAGAAATTATGTCACTATCTTAACCAGGGCAGCACATTGAATGACATATTATTGAGGGCCGAACATTCAGTGGCTTAGTTTGATCTTACCAAATTAAATTTAGCTTAAGCTAATATACTGAAAGCGTCCGAATCCGAACTGCAATGGTAACAGACGTGATAGTGGCACTGAAGGCCACCTGCATCAAAAATGTCAAATTCAAGATCATCAAAATAAGGACAGGTTGTCGGTGTGGGATACTTTTACCACAGCGGAAACCTAAACTGGGCCGCACAAAACCTTCGACTGGGCCACATGCGGGCCGTAGGTCGGACGTAGTTGGGATAGACAGTCACAGACGAGTCGACGCTTGTGTCACTGCTGAGAGCTACAGGATGAACCGTTTGCTTTTTGCGGACGCTTTGGCACCACATGCGTGGATCTTCTTAACAGGGTCTTCAGCACGCATTTGATCGGTTTTCTGCTGCGTGCGACCAAGTAGCAACGAAAATCAGCTCTAAAAAGACTCAGGTATTGTGTCTCTCAAGACGCCCAAGGCACTGCATTCTGCAAGTGTGTGGAAATACACTGCAGCAGGTGGAGACGTCCAAGTACGTTGAAATGGTATTCACGAGTGATGGAAGTCGGAAGAAAAATATTGATACACGGATTGGTAAAGCAAACGCAGTTCTGCGTGAGCTTTATTGCTCTGTGGTCACAAAACGGGAGATTTCAAACACCGCAAAGTTTTCAAACTTTATATCCTGTGGTCATCTTAGGTGACCAATGAAAAACAGACGGCAGAGATGGGATATTTGCGAAGAGTTCTCGGTGCGACACTTCGTGACAAAAAGCACAGGTCTGAAGTCCGTAAAGCCCAGCATGTCAACAAGCCACTTCTCCGAATCGAGAGATCCCAACTATGTTAGTTCGGCCATGTGTCCAGAATGTTCCAGGAAAGAATGGTGAAATAAGTCCTTCGGGCTACAACCTACACCTACGGGAAAGCGGCCCAGAGGTCGACCAAGGACCAGGTGGAGTGACTACATCTCCGACTTTGCTTGGTCCTGTCTTGGTGTGGAGCCAGAAGAATTATCTGAGATTTCTGTTGATCGCGAGATATTTCGGGTCCTCCTAGGGCTGCACCCCCCGCAACTCTCCCCAAAGGAAAACCGGGCACAAAATTGAGTGAATCAATGAGTATGCAGGCCTACATTGAAACTCTCTATTTATGAAATTGTCTTTAGTTTGTTTGCCAAAAGTGAATGTCGTTTTCAACTAATTAAGCATATTTGCACGTTTCTGTGAAAATCAGTTATAAGTATCAGACATAGAAGGGAAAATGGTGTTGCCGCCCGAAAGCCCCACCACGACACCCTTTTAAAACCTAAAAAACACTGCCCATAGTGCTCGTGTGTTCATCACGCGAAATAACACACACTGCAACCAGAGCCGGATTAAAGGGTAGGGGGGCCCGGGGAAATTTTTACTGTAGGGCCCCTATAACGTATTTCATGACGTCATCGTTTGTAAAAATTACGTTTGCGCTGATTCGCAGCGTTCTCGTTTGCTTTTCCGGTAGTCGAAAAGTGCGTACTCAACTGCACAGTGCACATACAGTTAACTGCGATAAGTAAACACTAGAGTGCATTCTTACTAAGAAAAAATATTTCACAGGCTAGAGAGTGACTCTGCAAGAAACAACATTCACCCGAACAATAAGCAGAAACCAGAGATTACAAACCGAAACACCGGAAAAATAACATGTCAATATGGCCAGTCTCGCTGAGTGTGGAAAGTGCTTCGAAGCTTGTGTCGTGACTTTAACCTACATTTTCAGGTGCTCTGGTTAACGCCACCGCACGTTGTTGCTTGAAAGTATCGCTTGAAAAAAACGATTCAGTCGCGGGGTTTTAGCTAACACTGCCAGATTCTTGGGCTTTGCCTCCACAGAAACTTTGCGCATTTTAGCTCCTGAAGGCATTATAAATTTCGGCATCGCGCTAGCTAAACATTGCATGCAATCTCGTTTTCTGCTCTTTCGTTCTACAAATCGACTGATTAAAACCTTTTCTGACAGAACACTAATAACATGTGGTGTAAATGGCTTGGCTAGCTTATATGTTTATGATGTAACACAACGATAGTAGCTATAGGAAGAAAATTGTATTTCCACCATAAGTTACCCTTTATGATAAAATAAAAGGTCGCAGTTCGGCTGGGCTAACTCCAGACGGCACAAGATGTTACGGGTCATTGATACAATGCATCAGGTATTGTCTCCAAACTACGGCCCGCGGGCCAAATCCGGCCCGTGAAGCCATTCCATCCAGCCCGCGAAGACATTGCGGCCGCACAGAGATTTTGTCAATAATGAAGAAGCAATGTATTCACGAAACATTTGTTGATTTGTCAGAATGTAACTTATTTCGAAACAATCATATTACGTAAGATGTCCTGCCCTCGAACTGCTGTGCAGTAGCTTGTGTGGCCCTCTGACAAAAAAGTTTGGAGACCTCTGCAATACACCAATGGTTCTTAACCTGGGAGGGCGCGCCACTACAGGGGCTAGGCGCGTAGCCACCCCCAGGTAAAATTTCTCTCAAAGGCCCTGCATCTACTTGAGATTTGAGCTCCGTGTGGAAATTGGTGGAACTTGTGTGTACGCGCACGTAATCACTCACCGAAAGTAAAACAAGGAGTAACGCTTTTCGCAGCTGTTACTGGCGCACCAGCTTGCTGTATCCCACCTAATAGCGATGTAAACTTCATTTCAAGACCATCGCAAAACTTCCTCTCTAATAACTCTGGCACGGGACAAATGCTGTATATTTTGCCCTTGACTGCAGCATCAGCCGTAGCTTTAAACGAACATCGTAGATTCTTGTTTTTGCAGTTTTGCAATTAAATGCGTGAATACGAGTATGACGGTGATATACATTCAGGCCCGTAACCAGCTTTGGACACCAGGCGGGGCGAAGAGTTTTCTGAGAAGGGCCCAAATTTTAAAACTATGTCCAACGCGTTTTTCCAGGAGGGGCCAAAAATTTGCAGGGGCTCTTCGCCCCTTAACTTATTGGAGAGGCGTGGCAATAACTGATTGTGACTTCGTTTTCGCAAATACACAACCGTTTTCGTACTTTGTGTAGACTAGTCAAATATATGCAGGTTTGTTTAGTGCAGGGGTTCCCAACTTGTGGTACGTGAAGGTCTTCCAGGTGGTACGCGAGTAACTCCTATATTTGCACAAAAACCTGGATTCACAGCTTTCTAGTTTACGTATCGGGCTTTGTTTCTAAATAAATAAATTTTCCTGTAGCCTGCTATTCCTATTGTTTCGTAACATTATGACTTTCGATGCGCTGTTAACAAATTTATGCCACGCATCAACCAACTGGTGGCAGGTAAACAAAAACGAAAATCTCATTAAATTTAGTTGTGGACTTTTAGTGTTATTTTAATGTGTATTATTCTTCTCAATGAAGTAAGATTCGATCAAAAAGTTGTTCTGGAAGAAGTGGTACGGGTTGACAATACGGGATGCCCAAGTGGTACGAGAACGTAAAAAGGTTGGGAACCCCTGGTTTAGGGGGCATGTATAACTTTCCCCAATTAAAAATGTCTTTATAATGTTTGTGAATTTTATTGTTTACTCTGAAAAGCTAGATAGATACATGCCTAATCGTTTATGGGAAGCAGGCTTAGTGCAAGTAGCGTGCAAAAATGCTACCGCAGTCCCATTTCATAGCGTTTAAAGACATAAAATCCAAACATTTTTCAAATGCGTTGAGGGACTCTAGCGCAGTGGTTCTTAACCTTTCTACGCACTCGTACCCCCTGAGCTTTCATAAAATTCTCTCGTGCCCCTTGTCTGAAGGCAAGTCGTAACTGTTACCAACGTAGTTCACATGGTGTCACAAATTCTTCAGCAGCTGTATAAGGCTCTCTTCTTGCCACACAAGAACGTAACTTTGCAACATGCCAGCAATA
>Ga0210059_1000729_pt1 | contig 44693 bp, 28 predicted proteins | sample Ectturendosymbi2_FD_188042 | JGI IMG/M metagenome (GOLD analysis project Ga0210059, IMG submission 188042) | Ecteinascidia turbinata endosymbiont from Florida, USA - Sample 2 (SPAdes) (version 2) | ecosystem: Host-associated > Tunicates > Ascidians > Unclassified | place: Key West, Florida... | reverse complement strand
AGGAGAAAATGACTGCCAGAGAGGTTACGACTTTTTACTGCAATTCATAATAATAGGCCAATAGCGTATGGGGGGCCCCACGTGAAATTTCGGGGGGGGCCTCACTTACCCTTGCCACGGCACTGCGCGTAACATATACAGATCGGTTACGATTGATCACTTTTAAGCCAATGTCGTTGCAAATTCTTCTATTCCCATACGTACATCAAATGACTGGCCATTAATGCTGTTACAGCCGATCCATTTAAATACAATTTGTACAGCTTCCGCATTACTCATGGCAGCCAAGGGCTTGTCATGTGCTTCAAATTTCTCAGGCCCACAATATTGCAGTAACTTTTTTATACTTTGTTTGTCCCGATGTCTTGCTGCCAATGTAAGTATTAATTCTAAGCTTGTTTTTGGTTCCATGTTTTGTTAGTCTAAGGTTTGTAAATACAGGTGATATTTATAAATCATTTTCACCTTGCCATTCCCAGCTTTAAATACGGCAATCGTCATTAGTTACTTTTGCTGTAATTTTCACCGTTGCTTCCTCACTTTTGGTAAGCATATGTGCAGTTATTTCGCTATGTCTTGGGTTCTCACATAATTTTATCAAGTCTAGTAGTCAAATTATTATTTCTTCGAAGTTTTTTTTGAATGTTGTTCTTGTTTTCGAAATTGCGTTACTTCCCTGTACAGGTTGCATTTTCCCAAATATCTCAGATACAAATCACATATATTATTCATTGTGTTAACTTTAAAATTTCCATTCATTACTGCAACATACAAGTTAAATTTATACACAGGATTATGTTACGACAAATATACACATGTTAAAACCATCGGTCACATCACTGTCTTAATTATTTAATCAACTTCTTCCATATTAGAGTCATGCATTAATTCTGTGAATCTCACTGCTTGACCAGTTATTGTGGACTCATCACTGTTTTTATCTGTGTCCATGTTTTCCATGTTATGGTCATTTTGACCCATAACACGTACTTGGTTTTAGACCAGGCCCTCCTTATCTTAAAAGTTTCAATGTTTTTCCACCAACAAGTTAATGTGGTCCTCATAAGAAAGTAATGCCAAAAACTCATGTCACGTTGAAATTGTGCCAGTGGTTCGTTGTATGAGCTAGACAAATGTGAGTTTTAATATAAACCCGAAAGAGTTAAAATACACTCTTCTACGACGTTTACCCATCAGAAAAAATTTAATTGGCTGCGCAGTTTTAAATAATGCGAAAAAGCCAAGTTGTGATGTCGAAATTCGCGACAAAGTCAAGTTATGATCATGGGCGCCCGCAAAAATTTTTCCAGGGGGGAGAAAAGTCAACATTTTGCTTATCTTTTTGTGGTTTTTGACGATGCAACGCAAATTGACGTATACAAAAGAGAAAATGTCCAATGTTACGGCAACAGTTGCACACAGTGCTTTCCTTGTATGAAAACTTTACACCGTGCAAATGTTTGCTTTAGTGAGCATGGATATTTTAAGACTGAGTTAGCAGAGTTCTAAATGAATTACAAACTTTGTGAATTTTTAGTGTAAAATCTTATGAAAATACAAACAAACTAACATTTAATTCAAATAGCTTCTTGTTCTCGTGTTTTTCCAATGTTTTGGAATGTTGCAATTGCGCGGGATGTTTTTTCACTGCGCAAATGATCTGGTGGTCCTGCGCATTTGCGGCATCTTTAGAGGAGCATTGGTTGCAGAAAAGGCGCTTTGATGGCAGCAATGCTTCTTTTTCACTCATGCTTTTTTACACATAGTATAAACCAGGGTTGGGCAAACGTGTTCTATGAAGAGTCATTTGCAGAAAATCAAAAACAACAGCGAGCCACAAAACCAGTTTGTAGTGTCAATATAAATACGGTAAAGAATGCAAGTTTTACATTAAATGATGTACAGTAATTGTCGGTATGAAGTTTTTGTTTGTTTTTTCTAGCCTCGAAAACCTGGACAGCTGTATGTTGTTGAAGCTGTGCGAATTAATTCTCTCCCAACATTTTTCAGGGTTGCGCGGTAGTTTTATTTTGCGAACTTAATTACAGAGAAAAAATTCAAAGCAATATGTTGTGCTGTACACAGAAATGAGTCATACACTGGTATTTTAAATTCTGGGTATTAACTTTCTGGAACCTGTCGCTAAAAATTTAGTGTAGAGTGGCATTGACTAAAGTTTTTTTTGAGCCAGATTTTCTTGAATTTACGTCAGTTCTTTTTTTACAGCAGACAAGCTTGTAACAAACGGTTAGCCAACTGAACAGCCATCACTGATACATTAACATTGAATGGATTTACAAGGAATGCAAAGCATGGTTTTTTCAACTCTTGGAAATGGTCACATCTGGCTTGGAACTCCTCCAGTAGTTTTACAATATATTTTGATATTCTTCCACTTTGTGGTCTGCAAATGCCTCTTCGCGAAACACACTGGTTCTCATTCCGACATTAATAAAATGACAGAATGCTTTTGTCAATATGTGTCTTTGAAAAATTTAATTTTCTTCTGGGAAGAAAATTAGCCAACCTAACTCAGCTAACTTGCGAATTAGATTCACTGTCGTTGTTATCAAATCGCGCCGACTCTCTGGTGACCAGTGTTCTCTCTAAGGTGCGTAAATGCGCAGAACTAGTGCCAGAGCATTTGCGCAGTGAAATCTCATTCTTGCGAACTTGTAACATTCCAAATTTGATATCGTATATACATCGCATAGCCCTGTCGAAACGTTTCACGGTCTCAAACACAAAGTGTTCCGAGGGCCAAATTAGGACCTATAAAGCAACCGGAGGGCCGCAGTATGACGCTGACGCAACAATAGCGGTACCTGAACCTTACAAGAAACAGCTTTTACATTTTATTTCTTGCGAAATGTATCGTGAGTTATAGGCAAATCATTTCTAGCCGCCTCTGCGTTCGTTTAAAAAAACTCGTTCATTCGCTGGCGGAGCACTTTTAACATCAGTGAATAAACTAAAAGCTTTAAATATTGATTATATGAAAATTCCCAAAACGCATCGCGGGCCGCCAGGGGCGGATTAAGGCGGGGGCGATCGTCCCCCCATGAAACCTAAAAAAGTAACTTTATTCACATAACTTTTTACAATTCGGAAAATAGCATTGGCGATATAAGGCCATTTTTTGTCCATCGTTCTGCCACAGCAGTGTTATAAAGTATAATTCACCCTCTTACTATAGCAAAGCCGTTATGAGACTTGACTTCCAAATATTACTGAAATCGTCCCCTTTAATGTTATTGGCTGGATCCGCTCTGCGGGCCGCACAAAATGCTCTCGTGGGCCACATGCGTCCCACGTGTTTGAGTCCCCCTTCTACATGGTTGTGAAATTGCATGCGCACTGAAACAAACATTTGCTCAGTGCAAAATTTTCTTACAGGGAACACTGGTGGTGACTAACTTCACAAACTTGTGTAAACACATTGATAAATGAAACAAGCGTTAAATTTGAGGCAACAACTCTCTATCAATTTGAGATATAGCTATTCATCTAGAAGAACCACACAATTGAGTTAACTTCGGCTGTGACCTCAATGCTCTAAAAGCAAAGAAACCTCTGGTTGATTCATAAGCGAGGTGATCTACGACTGTACCTCACAAAAATGCCTCAATATTTCGAAGCTTTGTAAAGGTTTTGAACTTGGGACCATGATGTGTATCGATTTCTTAAACAAAATTATTTTAAATATACTACCTTGTGTTGCTTTATCAGGCTTCAGGTGTGACAACGATATGTCGAGAATGAAAAGGGGGCAATGGAGCAAAAAAGTTTTGAGAAACACTGGTTTGAAAATCCAACGCAATTTTATTACGGAGTCAACTTATACGTAGAACCTTATCTTCATTTCCAGCAGCAAACATTGTCGTGTTTCCAAAAAAAAATCTTTGCTGCGCATTATTTACATTTTGCACACTGGCAACGATTCGTTCTTCAGCAAAGCAAAACGCTAAGAAACATGTAGCATTTTGCATATCGTTTTATTTAAAAACACGTTTCAAAAATGTGGTCGCGTGTACAGGAAAATTGAAGCACCCTTGAAATCATCATTGCGTGAAGCAAAATGGCAACCACACAAACGCAATATCAGCTAACAATGACAGAATAAACACAACGTTCTTTTCAGAAAACGCATAGTCGACATTTACAACAGCACATGTTTAAAAGCCGTCCGACAATTTAGCAACGCTCCCCATGCGCAAGCTACATGAACTGTCCGGCAAGTCATTTAAAGTTTACAATGGTCTAAATGTTGCAGGGCTATTGCATAGGTCCCATATTCATGATGAGAAAAGCTGTGAATGCTAGTCATAACAATTCAGTTGAAATTTCGCGCTTAACATATTCCAGACAATGGATAGAACATAACGCATAAATGTTGCTCAACCGTTCCAAAACGTTTCAGCTTAAAGACAATATTGCCAATAGTAAATACGACAAAGCCCACGGTACACAAAGTCTGGCACAACACCCAACAGCGCATCAATGCTGCCGAGGCAACACAGCACGAGAAATTTTTCTACACTTTAAGATTAAAAACAACTGCATCTTGCAATTTTTCACATGAAAACAAGGCTCAAATATTACTGAAACCGTGCACCCGTGCAGATTTCTCCTACATCCGAATAAAGTTTGCAGCGATAAGATTTTTTTCTTAACACTTTCGATCAATGGTTCTTAACGAGAGGTCGCCACAACTGTCATGTGTTTTTCCTTAAACCGAATGTCACACACAGCCTTGTGAAAATTGACTAAGATTTTTGCTTGATGTTTCAGTCGTTATGCAATATAGCAACATTTCAGTGAGTGTTTGGAAATATGTCAATTGCTGCTGTTTCATTGTTAGACCAATGCAATAAGTACTGCATTACGTTTCTCCAGTATAAAAATAGGTTTTATGGCGCCACACACAACTTCAAGCACCTCAAATGGTGTTATAAAACGAAGGTTTCTTTGAACTAATTATAATACGATAGAAAAAGTGTTTGCTCTTTTATCACGTACCTCCTTTGTAGATTGCGCAGAAACAGGGATCTTTTAAGCCAATATCTTTAACAATAGGGGCCCCTGGGGTTGGATAAGTTACGAAACATTGCTGTAGATCAGGATTCCAAATATTCTTGTCCGAGGGCCGCACAAGCTGTTACACAGCAGTTCGAAGGTCGAACATAACTCTCGGTCCAAAGTATAAGAATGTCAAAGCATGAATGTTGTTTAATGGTAAAAGTGCATTTATGAGAACAATGGTAGAATTGCTTCTTGGGTTTTAGCATGGTGGAATATTAACAAAGACCTCAGATTGTGGCATCATATCAGCAAAGGTTAGGCCAGCCTGCAGCGCAGTAATACTCAGCCAACTGACATTCACGTGGCCGTCATACGTAATGTTATTATTGTGGGATATGTTACATTGTAACAAACCGATAAATTTTTCGCACGTCATTTTTTCATCATTGATAGTGTCTTGGCGGGCCGGATAAAATAGCTTCGCGGGCCGGATAAAATAGCTTCGCGGGCCGGATATGGCCCACGGGCCGTAGTTTGGAGACCCCTGCTTTAGATATGTGGTGCATTGTAGAAAGTTTCACAGTCAGTTGAACCACGTTAAAATGCACACTGGGTATCGTACCATGTTTATATGAAGTTTGATTGCATAATTTTTATATTAAACAAAATGGATTTGCAGTTGAACATTATGAAGAATTATACACAGACACCAAATACGCAAACGCTTCACTTATGATACGAACGTCAGTGTTCCGGGGAGCCACTTTTTATTAAGGCCTTCGTTTAAAAATGCAAATACAAGCAGTTAACTGATGCTGAGCGTTGAGTCAACGAGTCAAAATGTGGGACATTTTCCAGGTAAAACCGGTATTGACATTGTAAAAGGAGTAAGATTTTCTAGGCAGCATGATTGACGACGGAGGTGATGATGCCTCACCATTTTACAATACCTAACCATTTAAACCTTTTAATTCGGTGATTACACCAAATATTATTCACATTTTCTAGAATTTGATAGCTCAGTAAGACACACGCATTTTAGTCGAAACAAAAAGCTTTCGGGGAAAAACTTTTTTCGCTACTGTTGCGAAGAAAACGTGATATAACTTGAAATTTGACAATACGATAATCGATACCAATGTTTAAGTGTATCGCATCTTAACCAACTTTATCGCTACATTACCAGGGAGTTAGACACAGATAAAGTGAAAATATTAGATGTCCACGCATTGTTTCTACAGTGATTGGTAAAAGCCGTCATGAAACGTAAGCATCTGCTACAACACGGTCGTGATAACTTTCATGCACCTGCGAGAGAAGTGGCGCAAGGCTTTGGAACAAACCAAGCTGATTAACGTTAGTAACAGTCGAACGTAAAAACACAGTTTGGAATGAAGAACACATACCGCCTTTTCGGGCAAAAGCAGAAATATGGCAATATACAGTAAAGAGACTGATTTATTAACATCTCACGCGGGTTATTTTAATAGGCATCGGGTTTTTTCATCTCGTCACTGTCTTTGTAGCGGTAAAACACTACAGAGTTGACAAATTTTGCAGTCTAAACAAGTTTACTTCACTTACGCAACCCAAGATGTTTGGAAGATAAGTGCAGACAAAATTAATACATGAAGATGGACAACATCCTTTAACAAAAACGAGGTAAAATGCAAGTGACGCAATGCAGCAATTCAAAAGTAAACAGCTTGAGGAAATAGAAACAAATGATAAAGGAAGCGGAGGAATAAAATGCAACGCACAAAATTGTTTCCAAATAAAACCCGATCTACACTGGTTTTGAAGCATTTGACCTCTCCTAAACAAAGGCTTGCGTTTGGTATCAAAAATTAAGAACCCTGCTCCAACTTCGTTCGAGTCCTTATACAGCTCGGATAGCAGTACCTTACAAGCCTAAAGATAAGCACTAATGTCCTACAAGAAGAACAGTGCGAAAGTACAAACCCTTTGTCAGACACTAAGTTCAGATGTATAGAGCGAAAAGCGAATTTTTTCTTAAAAAACCGACATGCTCCTTACAAAAAACAACGTGATTTGAAATGCAAGGCAAGTTTACTCGGTGCGCACGCAGCTCTTGTTTGTTTTTTATCGAAACAGCAGTTTCGCGAAATCCAGAAGAAAAGCTGCGGAACAAAGCGCAGGCTACCGAGCAGGCAAGTGTCGAATGACCGTCAGTTGTAGGTTACATAATTAAAACGTTAGTTTAGAACTTGGGTGTGTTTACGCTTACTTTAAACTTGTTGCTGTGAATTAAACAGAAGGAAGCTGCTTAAAAACACCCACGTCAGACAACCAAGCCTTGACTAAGTAAGTGAAGCCTTCTTTTTGATTTAACCACGTTTTACACAATATTTTTAATCGATCAATTATTGCGGTAGTAATAGTCCCTTGTAGTATCTTTAAGGGTTTAGCGAAGTTGAAGTGCAGTGCAAGGTCAGTCCAGAAGCGCTAGCATAGGAAATCGCCAGATTAGATCACTTGGTTCTGCAGCTCTATGCTGCAGTAGTCCAAAGCCTTCAAGTTTGGATGCAGAGGAAAATCAGTGTCATTGTTCTGCAGCTACTGCAAGCTGTCAGAACAGTTATCTTGATCTAAGAGCAGTGCTTCTCAACCCCTGGGTCGCCGTAAGATCATTATTCAGATTCGCAGCAATGTCACGAAGTCGAATTGATCGAGAGGAATCAGCGTATTTCTGACGCGAGCTATCTTGCAGCAACCAATTGCTACTATAACTATTATCATTGTGACATCGCAATTCTTGCACTTGTTATTCTTGGCCGGTAATGCAGTAGCAAACTAGCAGTCGTTATCCTTGGTTTAGACTTTCTAAAAGAAAACTTGGACCTCAAATTTGAAAAGTGGCTTGGTGAGGCAGGTCGCCGAAGGTATGCATTTCTTTTACGCATAATATTTGGGTCGTCGCAATAAAAGGTTGAGAAGCACTACTGCAGCGCAAGGATCGTGGCATAGCCCTAACTAGTTGAACAAAAATGTTTTCCGATTTGGGGATTTTTGCCTGAATTACGGATAATGAGCAAAAACAACAGAAGTTGACATTAGTTTCTTCCAACGCGTTAAACGCGCTAGAACACAACCCTTGAGGCCCGAGCTAACAACTACCATCAACTTTTCAGAGAGTATACACAAGATCAGATTGAACATTTGTCCATTCTCCAACAGCAGAAATGGTCTGCAATTTACTCCTAACGGTCGTAGAAATCATTGTTAGAATACAGCTTGGGATTTCTGAAATGAGCGTGTCGATTTTGTGATAAACAAATGAATTCTCGTTGGACGAGTTGGAAAGTGACACAGTGTCGCATTGGCGATTTTCGAGACTTTGCGTCTTCATCTCGCTTTTTCTGCCTGAAACAATCCAACTGCGGAAAGGTCTCTTTGGACCACCACACTGTTAATCGCCAGCATTGATCTTCAATCCCGAAAATTGAATCAACAAGCAACCGTTTCGTATTCCGGCTGTTCTACCGTTACTGGTTGACGCACGCTGCTGGTTATGCCCAACAAACCATTTCTACCTAAACCATTTTTACCTATTTCCCGCTCTATCAGATGGGCCAGCTCAATTTCCTCGACATCGTTTGTCCGCAGAGCCTTGATCAGTTTTTCGGCAGAGGCGGCAACTCCCTGGTACTTCCGCCATCTTGCCAGCAATCTCGTAATTCGCTCTCCCTGATCTGCCGCACAACCCAACTTACAAAATTACCATCCGGCACAAACTTATTAAACCAACGCACAGACACCTTTTCGCAACAGTCGTATTTTGAAATATGCTGATGCGGACTATTTACAGTATATCGCGATGCACATATAACTTCATTGAGTGATTCGGCGCGTTACCGCGGCGGTTAGGCAAAAAACAAATCAGCGACTGCTACAAATTTCTGGCTGTTGGTTCGTTATTCTATAATTTCCTTTTGAGAAATATGTTTGTCGCCCAATAGTAACAAATTAAAGGCATACCTTGCCTGCAAATACATGCAGTGCCCTGTTGCCTTTTCATAAGAAATTCGTGTTGCATCGTTCTCTGCCAGAGATGGGCCGCAAGCCATGAACTTGGAGGGTGATTCAACACACCACGCCAAATCACTCGCACTTAGTCAAGTCGAGGACGAGGCGATGTCGAGTCAGGACTGTAGTCGAGTCATGTCGAGTTTTTCACTTTTGTTGCCAAGTTATTTCGAGTCTTTCACTTTTGTTGCCAAGTTATTTCGAGTCTTTCAATTTTTAAGCAGGAGAGAACAACGGAGAGGTTTCAGGCTTAATCGTAGCTGAAAGTAGCGGTTTTCGCAAGAATTCGGCTGAAATGCTCATTTTTTCAGCTAAAAGAAATGAACAAAAGAAGTCTCCGTACTTCAAAATGAATCAGTGAGTCATTTCTTTACCGACTCGAGTGGATTCTTCCAGAAAAAAAGTGCGCTGAAGCATTCTTTCACAAAATGACTCCAACCATTTCGACTCTGACTCAAAAAAAGTTGTCAAGCCTCTGGTGTTTTTTGTTATGAAACTTCAATAAAATTCGTTTTGAGAGATTTTCCAGGCGAACTTTTGCGTCGAAGTGCTCTAATGCCGATGGCCACGATAGCTCATACAATGTCCACCCCTCAACCGAGACGCGAGTCCACGGTCACAGAGCGACTCACAAAATCGTTTCTTGGGCAAGGGCACCTTCAACAGCGGCGCCACGAACGTTTTTACATTTCAGGCTTTGCACTGTCTCCAACCAAATAAGACGCAAAATACACAACGCCGAACTAGCATTGGCGCTTTTGGGCCACCCAGCCCATAGGTTCTGCATCAAATTTCTGCAAGATTTAGAGCATTACCGTCGCTGTTGCTTTGACATTTATGATTTTGAACGTACAAGTTTACCATTTAACTGCACTTCGAAACTGCTACGAAATAACAACATGAGTAGCAAAAAGAACAGGATTTTTCGATGAATTTCGAAACTTTTAACCTTAGTCACTTATTAGGTACGTATGATTTGCTCAGTATGCACCGTTTAAACCACGCATAAATGATACGACCCGCCGTGAACTTTGCGATAACACTAGTTATTGCAGAAAATATTTTTAGACTAGTGTGTTTCAAAAAGGAAGCTTTGTAAACAAATGCAACAGCCTAAACACAAAAACAAAAGAAAAAAACAAACTCGCCAGAATACTCATCCTTCGCCCTTAAGTAAATCACATCCTTCAGATTCAAACCGTAAATAAAAAACGGTCTGTCTTCCAACAATCGCGTCACGATTGCCTTTTGAGCTAAAACAAAGCAGAATCACGATTAGTTATTTGGCAGCTGCAGCGCGGACGGGTTTGTCAAAAGAGCACTCATTAACGATTTTGTCTGGTCCAAATGGAATGAGAAAAATGCGCAACCGAAGGTATTGCAGTTAGTCAATACAACATCAGCACATGTGCGCGGAGTTTTAGAATAATTAGACGATCACTTAAAGAAATATCGCAACCTTACCACTATAGGTGGGTTTGCAGTCAAAAATGTCATCAAAAACTAATTGGCATTGCGCAAACAGGATATAAAGTATTTTGTAATAAGTATAATTATGCTTCACAATATTTTGGTAATGTTAAAGAGATTCAGGAACAAGCAAATGCTTCTTCATCATTTGAGAGAGTTGGTGTAATCCATTGGTAGGACGTACAAGATCTCGAGGCAGGTGTTGAGCAGGCATTTGAAGCAAGCGCTAACATCTTTGGATTTTGGATTAAAAATCACGTGCATAGCACGTTCGACACATCAGTTACCTAAACGTAGGTCATTCAATCGCTTTTTCTCCGACGGGTCACTTTGGGAAAATGACTCATCAATCCAATCGTCTGCGAAAATCCCAAAAAGAGAATGAAGTTGAAAATACTGCACTCTGACAACGCCGCAGTGCAAGTTTTAGAACTAAACAAAAAGCCTAAGTCCCTTGTTGGTGTATCCCAACAGTCACAATTGAACAAGTGAATCACACACCTATTGTTACTGACGAAACCGGCGGACTTGCGCAAGGAAATCAAATTACATTAAATCTTTCCAGGGAACTACTTGGATCCGTTTTTGTTTCTTTAATCACCGATACGCTAGGTCTCACTTTACACGACTGCTTCTATTGATTTTACAGTTTGCTTTAAAAGCAACTTAAACACGTTAAAGCCTTGGACTTTTCAAAACAAAAATGCAAACGCCAAATTTAATGTTAACAACGTAACAATGTCACATAATTCAGTGCTTACTAACATGTCCAGCTATAACCCCTTCGACAGAAGTTAACCGCTGCACACAATTGGTACGGGGGTTGATAAATTTTTTTAAATTTTTTATTTAAATCAGATTTTTATTTTTATGATTTAGTGTATAAGGGGTGGCTACATAACATTTGTAATTTTTTATTTTAGATAGTCTTAATATAACCTTCTTGTGCTTTGTTTCTATAAGTACAGCAACTAGAAACAGCCAAACTTTTATTCTAACTTTCTTTGCACTTATGCAATATCTCATAGGCAAATCAGTTCTTAACACCAGTACAGGTATACAAAACAAAATATTTATTGAAATGACACCATTAGTTTATCAAATTCATGGACATTTGATAACTTGCTACAAAGCTTGTACATAAATAAAACCTTACCAGCTTTTGTGGTGCGAAGTCGATTGTTAAAATTAATTACTGCAATGCAGCTTTCACTATTTCAGCTCTTACAGAAGTAACACTTACATGTACAAAACGGTAAAACCTACAGTATATATATCTGTTATTATGAATCAAAAATATGTTCTAAAACTTCTGTCTACAGCCAACAGCCTACATGTTTAATGGAATTTAGATGCAACTTTTACTTTATGACCGTTTTTTTACGCTGAGACATTTTGGTCACTGAGACGTTTCCGACTTTTGTCCCAGAGTGGTATTAAAACTCGACGTAACAGTATTCTATTCACTAGTCCATATTTTCAGACATTGTGAATTGCCTTAATTTTTTTTGGTCATTTAAAAAAATTCGGTCTGTGACTAAAAAATGACCAAAAAATCCTAGCTTGATGCCAATCTACACGTTCAAACTTGTGGCATTTCTAACAGTTCTGACTTCTGAGTCTACAGGGGTTGGTGGTTTCAGTCTACATGTTTGCAATCAGTTGCCATTGAATCTGTGACCTCACAGAAGCTATGATTGACAAAATTTTAATTGCTTTTAATTTGTGTCATCATAAGAACTCTCTTCCTTTATTTACCAATATAAGTGAAAAACTATTCGAATGCTAATTAAATGCGTCATAGAAATCACGCAAAACTTCAAAACTGCATACGATTTTTTTGATTTTTATTGCTTGATTTAAATGAAGATTTAAATCACTGATTTAAAGCAAATGATCTAAATCAATCAACCCTAATTGGTACACGGTTTCCTGGCGATAGGTTTAAAAGTTATTTGAAAATGTCAATCCCGTTTGAAAGCATATGATGGAACGTGGGCATTTTTCGCAAAATGGAACAATCTAAGCCAATGGTTCTTAACCAGGGACGCGAGCCCTTAATCGCTGTACAACATTGATTGTTTGATCAATAAACAAATACATTTGCTTCTACAAGTTATTTACAGCCAGGGAGCTTGAAACAAAGGACAAGTACTTAAGGGAGACGTGGGAAAGAAAACGTTAAGAACCAGTAATCTAAATCGTCGATTGGCAATTGTTTGTGCGTTTTGGCTAAAAACACCAAATCTTAAATAAAGTTGGTGTCAGGGCTGATGCTGGTGTAGTGGTTGCATGTGTGTTTTAGTATTTCATCCATTTCTAACGAGTGATTGCAAGCACTTAATATTCGTGATTTGATGCAACGTACTCATACGTGAAAACAGTTAATATGTTACCTGCGAACTTACATCACGGCAATTGATTGTTTCCGGTCGTTCCTGTGAACGCTCAACGCTATTTTTTCGAGGTTATTCACTAAGTAAACTGTTTTACGCTACTTTGCTCTGGCTTGCGTTCAAGGATATTATAAGTTTGTTCTATATCGGAATATACTTAAGGAAAGCAATCGAACTTCAAAGTGCTTATGTAGATAAATTAAAGGACAGGTTTTTCGGACCGCCTTGATTTGACTTGGCAACCTTAAGAAGTCAGGTCGCTTAGTTGAAAGATTGAACTACGCTCTTGCAACAACTAAGTAAACACTCCAACTAGTAGGGCATCTCCTCGGAATTGTGCGCTACAACGAGGTTCTCAAGCCAAGTTGTCCCTCCTTCCCCTGGTGTGAATGACACCTAGCAGCACTATGGAAATTGGTAACACTCTGACAAACCAAGAAAAAATTTAATCGCTAAAGAGAGATTATGTATATTTTACAATGCTTTCACCATGACCTACTTCAATCAGAACTCTCTCACAAAAATGGAAAAGTACCGTTAGTTACTCATAGACAATATCGGCAACAATATCTCCTCCACATGTCTCTTACTTGCAAAATACATATCCAAGCTCCACGTAACTTTTTCTTTGTAATTCAACGAAGCAAGATAGCAATGGAAACGAGATAATTGTAATTAGACGGCACATACAGCGGCTAACATTGCACGCTTTACTAATATTTCGTTCCAAAATTTTTGATGAAGACGATCACCTTTACTGACCTAAGAAATCCAGAAAGTGGGCAAAACACGCAAGTTGCACAGATAACACTATCACAGCATCAATCAATGTACATACCTACAGTATCATTATTTCCATTCCTTTCGGGCATCAGTTGGTTCCCTTCCTCGTTAGAAGAACTGGCACCTGTACAATCAGTTTCGTTTGAAATACCTACACGATGCCCAAAACGTTTAAAAACTAAGATATTTTGTGTGTATCAATGATAAGCATACACGAGCATCAGTCAAGAGGACCTCTGTTCTAAATAAACATGGTTTCCAAGAAAACAAGGTTGACAAGCAGGTAGGCCTATTTTAAAGTGCATTATGCAATATTTTGAAACAATTAACCTGGAGGGAAGCGGTACTTTAATCGTGTGGTCTTTCAAACACAATATCGACTTAAAGAATACAAGTTCTGAACCGTCACACATCCCAGTTAATCCAAGCTTTGCGTCTAGACCAGTGGTTTTTAGCCTGGGGATCGCAATCCCCAGAGGGGTCTTGAACCATTTTTGAAGGGGTCGCGAGTAGAATTGTATGTACACAGCTGTATTACATTTGCTTTATTCGAGTTTCAGATGGGGTCGCTGAGTTACTGTGGATTGCTGTTATGGGTCGCGGTACTATAAAGGTTGAAAACCACTGGTCTAGACGCATTTATTAGAGCATAGTTCTTCACCGAAGACCTTCAGAAGCATATTGAAAACTGCTATCATTATAGTACTGTTCGAACAGCTATAAGACAAAAAATAATGCAATTACATTTTTTCCGTTGGTTTCACTAAATCGCAAAACAGTCCAATGTGCTGACAAGAAACAGTTTGAAAAACATCAATCAAGTTGATTGAAGGGATGAGTTCATTTTAATATTAAATCCATTTCAACAGAGTAACTGGAGCCAAAACGCCGTAAAAAATTGGCTGTGAAGCAGCGCGGAGAATTACACAACTTCCGAAGCAATGTATTATAACAAGAACATACCCTTTTTGTTTCTCCGAAGCCAAAAGCACACTGTAGTCACAATTGCTGTCAGACTTATGATGGCTAATAACACAGCAATAAAAATAGATAACATACAATCGCAAGCTTCTTTTGATATTTCGATAGCCTTCTGCGTAGTTGACTTGGTTGAATCTGAATCAAAAGCATGCACACAAAAACTAAAATACCACCACTGAAAAACAAGTCTAATCAAATAAGCCAACTACCGACACAACGTTTTCAACCAGAAATTATAAAGGCAAACTTTTTTGCAGCGGTTGCAAAAATACGTGTGATCTCTTCAAGGCAAAACCGAGTCATGCCAGACCTTGTGAAAGGTTAGTCGTAGTGCTACAAGACCACCGCTGCCATGAAGCGCCATCTCCACACTCTATTCTTAATGATCTTCCAGCTTTCCAGCAGTAAACCAGGGTTTAATAGAACATAGTTTTTGTGTGTACTTGGACATGACCATATATCAACTGCTTATAACTCAATGACAACAGGCACTAAATTAAATTTTGATTTATTTGAAAGCTATTGCACAGGAGTTTTGTTTTTGTCTGAGCAAACTCATGATTACTTGCCTGTTTTGACGAGTTTTATAGTCAAGGTAATGTCTAACAATTCCCATATTAACTGGTGAGCATGCTGATTATTATGATATCTCGCCTAAACTATCTACAAAAACATCAAAATTTACATAAATTTGTAACTACTATATGTTTAGTTTTGATGTGATGTTGAAAATGAACAAATCCATTTTTTTCCCGGTCATGTCATTATAAAACAGATTTTAAAATTTGGGATTTAAATTGATATGTGCTAAAACCACTCAACTGATTTTCACGAAGGATTTGTCAGAAAACGATTCACAATTTACTACTTTGCAGTGCCATGGTAAAGCATTGGGATTAGATGACAAAAATCTAATGAATATCTTAATATGCGCAGTCATCACAAATGCTTAACAGACAGGCTTGAGTTTATTGGCGTTAATACCAAAGAGATTCATGTAAGTTAGGACCAAAGCGTGGGGACACTGAAAAAACTGTTGACCAGGTTGTTCCGTCAAACACCCTGAATTTCGGTTTGTAATGGTTTGAACATGACGACTGAATCGTATTTAAGCGCTTTGATCAGGAAGCAGATAGAAATTTACGTAGGATTGCAGTCTACTTGATGATCAATATAGGTAGACATAATCAGATGTGCTGTATATTCAGAATGTTTTTTTCCACGAACATAAAAATGCAAACAATGCACTTTGCACAAAATGTTTTCATACGTGAAAAAGCTTTTATACAGATACTCCTGCACATCACAACTGGAAAAAAACTTTGCTGCAGTTGTGACAAAAACATTTGTCAACTTGTGTGATTATGAGCGGAGTAGGATTGGCAAAAGCGATGAAGGAAGAAAGCCACAGAGAATATGAAGCAAACAACTGCGGAAAGTTAAGATTATGTTTGTATCAAGCTGGATGGAACCTACAGACAATGCAATCTGGGTTTTATATTAGATGAAAATATGAAGAAGATTAACTAGTCTGCAAAGGTTTGCATATGGTAATAATCAATATTCAAAAATTGAGAAAAAACAAATTAGTGCTTTCAGCTGAGTGTATATTTTCAACATTACTTTTAAGATTTCACAATAGAAATTTTCATGGCTGTGAAGTTAATATATGCAAAAGAATATTTTTTTAAGTTGAAAAACAATGCCAGCTAAGAATTGTGTCTGTTACAAATGTGAAAAGAAGAGAAATTTTGTGAATGTGCCGTTCGCTCCAACGAACCCTTTAACAACCTCAAACTGCACCGATTGAGGAAATTTGCAGTTCGCAACACTGCAGCCGTTCTCCGCGTCGAACGATGAAAAGGTAAACGTGCATGTATTTTCAATGGAGTTCTGGCCATATGACTCATCAACACATCTTTAATTCCAGCCGGCACGCACATCTAGCTGTGCAGACCAACAAAAAAGCCGAAACAGTTGTTCTGGCCGTAAATGGTTCAGCTGTTCTAACAAAATGCATGTTCTCAGCTCAAGTTAAATTGTGTAATCGTACATACTCATATGACGATGTCAAGTTCACTGTAATGAATGGTCTTCTGTGGGATGTAATACTTGGCCGTGAATTTCTCAAGCAGCATAAAAGCGTTAATTTTAATTTTGGTGGACCTGAACATTCGTTACGACATCGTGTTTTCGAGCCCTTGAAAAGGCCACATCCAGTGCGATTGTTTGAGCACACGACATTTGATTGTAATCCCACAGCTGCCAAGTCCAGATATTATTTGCAAACTGACCAAAAGTTCACCGAAATTCAAATACAGTAGTTGCTAGCCGATGACATGATCAAAGCAAGGGTTATTTTTTCAAATGCCGGAAAGGAAATTTTTGGCATTTGAAGCAAACGGTCGGCTGTGCCAACTCAAAAGAATACCATTTGGACTAAAAAATGTGTTTAACGCGTCATAGGTGACATTATAACTGCCTATGACTGCAAAGGTACGTTTGCATATCTCGATGACATAACGGTATGCGGAAAGACGAAGTAAGAATATGACGAGAATCTAAAAACCTTTCTGAAAGCCGTTGAACAATGCCACTTAACTCTGGATGAAAGCAAATGTGTGTATGCCTCCGAAACTATACATTGACTTGCTTGAATATCGCATATCTAAAGCAATCTTGCAGCTCAATCCTGGTGGTGTGAAGCCAGTATTGGACATGCCCGTCCCACGTAACGCTCAAGAGTTGCAGTGTATACTGGGATGTTCTCCTATTATGCGAAATGGATCTCTCATTATTCTGAGAGTCAAACCATTGATTGTATCAAAAAAATTTTCTTAGAATGATGAGGCACTGCATGCTTTAACTACGTTGAAAATCCATCTTTCTCCAGCTACCCTTGGAGTGATTGATAAGGATCTTCCGTTTACCTTGGAAATCGACGCGCCTAAAAACGCCATTTCAGCGACATTGAACCAACAGGATGATACACGGGTTGCCTTTTTCTCAAGAATGTTGAACAAACGTGAGCTGCACTTGGAGCGTTGACAAAGCCTTGGCCATTATTGAAGCTGTCAGGAAATGGGAGCAATTTCTGATTGGACGTCATTTTACAACATAGTGACGGCCCAAAGGTCGGTTTCTTTTATGTAGTGGGGAAAATCGTGGCAAAAAATCGAAAGTGTTGCGTTGGCGCATGGAACTTGATGAATTTGATTTCGACATTGTTTAACGCGCTGGAAAGCTTAACACTGCTCAAGATGCAGTTTCTAGAGTTTACTGCGCTAGCATGCACGGGATTGCACTTCATGATATTCATGCATCGGTGTGTCATCCGGGTATCACTCGTTTGTGTCATTTTGTTCGTGCGAAAAATGTACCGTATTCTGTTGAACAGGTTCGCCGAATAGTTCAAGATTGTAGCGTATGTTCAGAACTCAAACCAAACTTTTACCAACCTCCTGCTTCTCAACTCAATAAAGCTACTCAGGTGCTTGAACGATTAAGTTTAGAATTTTGAGGTCCTTTGCCGCCATCGTTCAAAAGCCTATACATGCTTACTACAGTCGATGAATTTTCACGTTTCCCATTTGCCTTTCTTTGCTCCAGTGTTGATGCTAAAACTGTAATATCATCTCTGAATCGGTTGTTTGACATGCCCGCTTACGTCCACTCTGATAAAGGTACTGCGTTTATGTCTCTTAACGTCTTATTTGTACTGCCACGGTGTTGCTTGCAGCAAAACATCAGTTTATAATGCACTTGGAAATGGACAGGGTGAACGGAAAGAAGCAATTATTTGGTCAGCTGTTCAACTCGCATCGGCATCCCGTAAATTGTCTGTTAACAGCAGAAATAATGGGTATTGCCTGACACACTCCATTGTATTCGCTCATTACTCTGCATTGCCACAAACACAGCACCGCATGAGTGATTATTTAATTACAAGCGCCGGTCGTCTTTTGGTGTTTCGGTACCTATGTGCTTGAACTCCCCAGGTCCCGTTTTCTTGCGACGGCACGCACGATCTTCTAAGTACGAACTGCTGTTGGGAGAAGTCGAACTGGTCCATGTCACGCTCAACTACGCTCGATTTCGTCTTTCAACTGGTAGAGAGACAACGATGTCGTTACGAGACATTGCACCGATGAAGCAAACCGCTGAACCGTATTTGATGGTATAAACCAGCGCGATTTTTTGCTCCACAGAAGCTCCAGTTCCGAACCTGAGAAGTTGAGCTGCGATCACGCTAGTTCCGCTGACGATCAGCAGGCACCGTGCGAGGACATTAGTGACAATGTTGTTAGGAACAGGAACGACGGGGTGCTCTGCCGAGTGAATGCATTTCGCACGATACGCCACCGAGCGTTGAAGAAACAGTGTATGAGGAGCCTGCTACCTGATCAGCGTCACCTGGTTTTAGCACCAATGAACTACAGCGATCGACACGTCAAAGAATACCAGTGTACCGCTACGGACTTTTTCCTTATCACTGATGTGATCACCTTGTACGCTCGCAGCGTTAATGCTTGTTATAAAGTTGTCCGTCTTTTTTTTTTATTAACCTTCGCTCTTCTTCTTTTGAGCCAGTTGTTCTAACCACTGGTTGGCCGCGCTAGATCTCGGGGCAGGTGTTGAGCAGACATTCGATTTGTCATCGTCCAGAAACGTCAGGCCGTGCAGTCCATGAGGAGGTCGATGGATTAGACATTGTAGGACAATGTGGTCGACGGTTTGTTCTTCTGTGCCACATTCACAGGCCGCAGAGGAGGCCATATCCAATTTGTACAAGCAGGAGCGGAAACGCCCGACACCAGTGCGGAGACGATTAAGCCGGACCCAGGCTCTTCTTGGGATGATCACTCTGGGGGGTGGGTCACGGTGTTGGGGATGCAAATACGGAGTCTTGTGGGGTTGTCCGCCCACTCTGCGTTTCATTGGTGATCCGCCCAGTGCGCCGCACGTATGTTGTTGTCAGATGAACTGATGAGCTGTGCGGCGGGTACTAATGGGTGTCTCGATTTGAGGCGCCGTGCATCTGCATTCGATGGACGGGTGAGCGTTGAGTGGAACAGGTGTCCAGGCTCCATGGCACGGCGTGCTAGAGACTGTGGTTCTATTACGAAGAGGCTCAGCAGGTTGGATGCCTGCGAGGATCGGAAGGTTGTCCGCTGGTGTAGGATGCAGGCATCCAGTCACAATTCGCACGCAACGTGTCATTGATGGCGGGGTCGATACGGCGGGTAGGAGCACTGCGGCACCAGACAGGAGCGCATGACTCTGCGATTGAAGCTTGAATGCACCAGGGCTAGGGTGGCTGTTCGCAGAGTTATTGGCGCTCCATCACCCCAACCGGAACCAGCAAGCCGCCTCAGGAGCGCGACACGTGATGTCAGCTACTTGCGAAGTGACTCAAGATGTCGGCGATACGTGAGCAACCTGTCCAACGGTTGCTCGTAACTGAATGGGTGAAAAATTTTCTGCGAGAACTTCTCTTGAGAGTTAACCAGCGTGTGCTGATTTCTATTTGTGGAATGCTTACTTCAGCGTGCGCATTGATTACCTTTTCTTCTAGTCGTAATGGTTTCTTTAGGACAGTTGTGATCTGTGTTGTTGAAACGCACGTTATGCTTTTACCTGAATAAAGCCAAGTTGAGGTTATGCGAATTTCTTTTCGTAAGCGTGGAGTGCTTTTTTTCGGGAAGACATAAACGGCAAAGTTGCCATATGCTAGCGCAGTGGTTCCCAAACTTGTTCGAGCCGTTACCCAAATCAACGTCGTGATTTATGTCTTATTAACCTCAATATTTCGTAGTGATCGCTCATAATACAGAATCATTGTGGTTTGGGTTTCGCATTACCCCCCGAAGAATCACATATTACCCTCAGGGGGTAATTTGCTCTCAGTTTGGGAAACACTGCGCTTTTGATTGGAAACTGGAAGGCCACTTCACTCACATAAAATGCACGCAAACTGGTCGAGTACGTCAAGCAAAATTCCCTGGATGTTGTTGGCATCTCTTCGACTGAGAATCGTGGTTCTAACACTGTAGAGCTGTACAATAGGTGGAAACTTCTACTCTGATGTTGAGCCAGCAAAGTTTGCAGAAGCTAGAGTGGTGATACTTTAAACCAGTGATTTTCAACGTGGTCCACCTAGAATTTCTAGTGGCCTACAGAGAGTTATATAAATCCTTGATGAATCGTTCCTGAAAATTATAACCTTTACTATACTACACATTATGTAAAACTGGACTAGTTGTTCATGAGATGTTAATATGCAAATTTGTCGATCAGATAGTTTTTCTAGGTGGTTCATGGGCCAAAAAAGCTGAGAACCACTGCTTCTAACCCTCAGCTGACAAGCTGTACTGAGGAATCGATCCCACTAGAAGGGTGTGCGTGTTGAGGTTAAGTTGTTGGACCACTCCCTGTGTTTGGTGCAGGTATACAGCCCAAACACAAGTGCACGGCACCTGGAATTCATGAGGAAACTGGTTGATGCCGTGCGAAAGGTGAAGGCAAATGAATCCATGATTCTTTTAGGAGACTTCAATGTACACGTTGGGAACGATGCTGGAGTATGTGTGGTTGTGATTGGCAAACATGGTCATTCTGACGTAAATAGCAATGGAAGGTGTGGGATGTGGATCATGAACACTTTCTTCCAACACAGATTCTTTGGGTCATTGCTCACTCACTGATTTCTACATAGTTTCAGCTGACTTGTTCCGATCAGCGTTGGACGTTCGTGTCAAAAGAGTTGCAATGCTGTTGACGGATCGCCATTTGATGGCGTACAACTTACGCATGCAAAAACCAACACGACATACTGTATATGAACGACTAGCCGGTCCAAGCGAACAAATTGAGAGGTCCGGTCAGACAATGATGTAACAAAGACCTTTGTGGAAACCGTATCGTATTTGTTCGGAGAGCTCCCAGAATGCCTAGCGAACAGAGATGGAGTGGCAGCGGTAGATTTATTCGCTGCTCAGGTATATGGACTCGGACTCGGTGCGGCGAACAATGGCAAAAAAGCAACCGGAATTGAGAGATGGTATTCAAGCAAAAAAAAGTAGCCTACAAGTCATGGTTTCAGAACAAAGCTAAACCCTCTTTGCACTCGCAGTGTGCTAAGGTACAAAAGTCTGATGGAGCATGCGCTGCTTGTTTGATAAATCACATATGATCGTCTCCATCAAATCCTTGTAATTTATTCCACATTTCACCGGAATAAAGTTACAAGTTCTAACACTAAAATTCCAGTTAAATTTTCAGCCAAATTTTCCTTAACAGGTCTAATTTTGAGCAACTCAACTTTGTTGAACGCGGAATACTGAAATCTTTCACCATATTAACTGTCACATATTTTGGTGACGTGAGATGCAGAATTTTTGTGCTGGATCACTTCACATGAAACGATCCAACAGCCTTTAACTGAAATCTGACATTTACTAGTAAAAATTAAAACTTGGGGAAACCAAGTTGAAAAGAGCACGCAAAATTCAACTTTTAATCTCAAAACAGTCTGTGAAGCAAGAAGTACCTACATTTTAGGTTCAATGTGCAACTGCTGTTCTGTATTTTTTACGGGCAGAACCATTTGATTAGCTCATTTTTTGAGGGCAATGGGGGAACATTTAGGTCATGAGGCATCTACATGCCAAGCCATGATACCTGTCCATTTTTGAGTAGGCTGTCTGTAATTTTAATGAACCAAATCAACATTAAACAATTTCTAATGTTTCCACATGTTTTTCAACTTCTTAACCTTAAATAGGTCTGACGTAACTCTAGCATGAATGTAGGTTTACTAAACCCAATCATCTGATGAATAGCATGACATGCAAGAGGGCAACTGATGTAATTCGGGATTACAAGCAAATGCCCACATTTTGTTCAGAAACTACAAAAAATAACCCTTTTCTGAATGAAGATGCTTTTAACTCCCAATCATAAATCAGGTGTGCACAAGTGGTTCTAGTCTCTACAGTCTACACAACTAATGTTTTTTGTTTTTGGCAAGCTTGTTCCAGATGATCAATACACCATTCTTCAGTCAATAAAATGATGGCTTATACTCTGTTCTTTCACCACCTTTCAGAGTTTGTTCACAACTAATGCCACTTCTATCTGAAGTAGGTAACAGCACAAGTTTTTGTGACAACACTTTCCACAACACAAACCACCTGGCTTATGCGCAGAAACAGTAGTTGTTGGTACAACTTTTTCTGTGATGCCAATTCTGGGCAATGGAATGATGGGGCTCTCTGTAGTGGTTGATTCAGCACACTTGCATTTGACACATTCATCGTCTGCATATCTGTAGCCGTCTTTACAACCACACTGAAAAAAGATTTTGTAAGTCCACATAACTTTTACCTTGCATTTAAAACAACACAACATGGGCGAAGCCAAGCCTTCATGTTGGATGGTCAATAGGCAAAGCGGTTGCAGCAAAACATAATTTATTCCCAAATCATGTCACTAATGTAGTTTTGAACCAGTGCACTATTATTTAAATAGAAGCCACTAATTTCAAATTATTCCTAAAATTTGCATGTTGGATGAAATTAACTCAGTGGCTTGTATCAAATTGTTTACTGTCTGCTCAATATCCACTCCCTTTTTGTTTTTCACTGAAACATTTCAGTCATTTTTTGCTGAGACATTTTGGTTGCTGAAACATTTGGGTCATTTGTCTCACAGTTGTATTAAAACTCACCACAACAGTGTTTTTTATCCTATATTTTCAAATATTCTGACCAAAATAACTTATTTTTTTTCAGTCACTCCACAATTGTGTCAGTCCATGACCTAAAAAAACCTACTGCTACATCATAAGCTAACCAGAAAACTTATGTCAGACAAACAAAAATTTTACCATTAGTAGTATTGGAAAGATATTTCAGAACAACACGCTTCCCTATATAGAAATTGAAAAATCTAATTTCAAACTTACTTTAAAGAATTTGTTTGCACTTACCACATTCTTATTTTTGACACCACCACTTCTCAGAAGTTTTTCACCTTCACCATTGCATCTTACTTGCTCATGACATCTTGGGCTCAGTGACCACCTAAAAGGATAGTAAAAAATGTTGGGCAATTGCAAAACCATAAGCACTGACTGCAGATTAAGTAACCATAAGAGAAACTCAAAAAGTTTCCTGAGTTGATTTAATACAGTTTGTACTATGGTTAGTTGATCTTTGTCTGATTATATCTTCTACAGCAGTGGTTTTCAACCTGTGGTTCGCGACCCCCGTGGGGGTTGTTTGCTTTGTTTCTAGGGGTCGTGAGACCTTCTGATAAAAATATTCATAACTTCTATCTATATCTTATGTTTCGTATATGGAACAACTTTTTGTTGTAGCCAAAACAATACAATCACCTAGAAAAAACGATAACCACTTTTTCATTCAAATTGTTAACACTTTGAGAGCCGGTGTACGATGTATTCGTACCTAGATTTCAGCCTAAAAACAGCAGTTTTCAGTTGCCTTACCAACGCCATAGCTCCTCCGCCGATTGCACTAGAGAGCTGTTCAAGGGCTCAAATGGATCGGCCAGCCTTCTCGTCTGCACTCGAAAAAAATTTTTTGGTTGGGGGTTGCAGATTTTTTGTGAGTGACATCTTAAGTAGTTTTGGGGTCATTTTGGCTCATGTTGCCTGGCCTAGGGCCAACCGCTAGGCCAAAATGTTCCGATGAAGTTTTTATTGGAAACTAGGCTCGAGTCCAAGTCTTCTGAGCCTTTGATCGACTTTCTAGTGTTTCCGGGTCAAAAGTTATGATCTAAAATAAACATTAGTTACCTAATTAGCTAATCAGTCAAATATTTTTACTACTTTTGATCATAACTTTTGAACCTGAAACCCCAGCAGGTCATCCAAAGTATCAAAAGACTCGGATTGTAGCCTAGTTTCCAATAAAAACTTCAGCAAAATACTACCATCTAACAGTTGGTGTCCAGGGCCAGGTAAAATGGGCCAAGGTTTCCTTAAAGTCTTCCACTTATGACGTCACTCACAAAAAATCCACAATCCCCAACCAAAAAGTTTTTTTAGAGTGCAGGCTAGAAGACTTGTCGCATCTTTTGACACTTCAACCAGGTTTGTAGCACTTGTCGGACCGTAGAAATTCCCATGCAAAGCCACGTGCGCTTCAGTGTTTTTTTTTCAGAAATCCCCACAAGCGGCCAAACGCCAAAGTGTGTGATTATGACGATTTTAGTACAGTAATCTCCCAATTAAGTTCGCAACTTGAATCTGAGCTATTTGTGCGAATTTATGTGGTAGGTGTGAACTTAACAGTTGTGCTTTTAACTGCATTAGCAAACAGATGTTGATCACTAGAGCTAACGGTTGGAGACTGATTGATTCTTTGACTGAAGCTAATTATTGTTTTTAGCAAGGCATATAGTAATGACTTACATTACGATATTCACTTCACAAACAATGTTAGGCAAAGCCAAGCGTTTAATTGAGTCACAGAGATTGGAATTAGACTCTAAGTTGAGATATCCAAATTATTCAACCGATCCAAGTTAACAAAACATTGCACGACAGTACAGAGTGAGGCTGCTGTGAGAAAAGTCTGTGTGAAGTGGGAAGTTATGCGTTAACGTTCTGCTCTAATGTCTGAAGACACACACAAAAAAGTTGGTGCATCTGTCTGCAGATTTACAGAGCTGGGTGGTAAGGTATTTCTTTGGATTAATAATATGCACCAAGCAAACGGCCCTTTCTACCTTCACTCACCATTTTGAAAGCAAACGAAATTGCTGAACAGTTATATCAAATCATGAACTTTAGCAACATAATGTTTCTTGTTTACCATTTTTTATGACAAGTTGTCACGTTTGATTTGCTGCAGACAACAATAAATTGCTAAAAAAGTTGAATCCAGATTTTTTCATAATTTTGTGCGAACTTAACTGGGATATTACTGCACTGTTGTGTTTGGTAATGTAGAAATAAGTTTGTGATGTAAGAATGTGCTATGTTTGTACATTACACATCTGAATGTGGTAGCTAACTTGGGAGTTTTTCCAGTTTTCAGTGAGTTGTGCTGTGGAGTGATTTGTATACAGCAAGAGTCTTTCTCACTGATGCTGCCATGTGCATGAATTTAAAATGAGTCTTTGTTTGACATGCTTATATCGTAAGTATCTTTTAGTCATTGTTTTTTTCTATTGTGCAAACACAACTGTGCTACTGATGCCTCACTGAAAATTTTCAAGAGAGTGGTTAGGTTAAATTGGGTTGCTGCATAAAAAAGGTTGAAAACCACTGTTCTACAGTGTTATTTTGCATTGCCCAAATAGAACCACAAACAAACACAGAACCAGTACTAAAAGTAATCACAAATTGATGAGTATCTCAACAGTTGGAAAACTTACTGAAATAAAACAACAACCATGTTTGCATCCGTATGATAGAATCATATATACAGTATCAAATCAAATGAAACTAATAATTTGGAAAAATTAACATCATTGCTGTTTTCAAACTTTAACAATTAACAGGTGAAATTGTTTAAAATCTCCAAAAAGTTAAAATGATTTGATCAAGATGTGAGGAAACTGTAAATTCAATTCCAAATATCTGAATTTCCCAGCCACACACAAATATACTGAACTTGAGAGTAACATGCTTTCTATAGAAAAAGCTTGGCTGAAGTGAGAATTTAACGTACACCTAAGCGGCAGAGAGCATTCGTAGCATGGCTCAGGTCACTGTTATCAATTCTCACCAAAACCAAGATTTTTTGTTCCATCACTGTTTCTGTGTGGCAGCGCTGTTTTCTTATGTGTGGCTTTACTTAAGAGAATTATCAATTTGTGAAAATTCCAAAGTTTTGCCAAGTCATCAGCAGACCATACTTTGTATCCCAAAAGAGTCCCTAGGAAAGGCATGCCTAATGAAATGCTGCCGGGTTCAGCTGCAGAGGCTGCTACCATGGAAAATATTTGTCTACTGCATATTGGCTCCCACACCTAAAACAATCACCTTGCATGCCTGAAGAACTGTCTATTTTTAAAGGATACTTTTGGTCCTAGCTGGAGCCTTGTCAGGCATTATTACTCTAGGCCAGAATGGATCGGGGAATAATGATTGCAAGTGGGTATTGCAGTTCCTCCCAATCGCCAGTTTCAGTTCACTGTCAAAGCCTGGACTTAGCACTGCTACTCATGTAAAAATTACATGACTGTCTTCAAGCTTTCATAAGTTCCCACCACCTATTACTTGGTACATTAATTATCTCCATATTTTTTTCTTTTTTAGTTTAAATTGTTTTATTTTCTCCTATGTGCTAGCTCTTAATTTCAAAAGAAAATAATGACGTACCTCTAGTGCATATTTTAAAGTTTTGTTACTATCAATGGATTTAAACTTTAATAAATAGACATTTGTCTTACTCGTCCAAATAATATCCTGAAGGACAAGGAACACAATCAGGAAATGTTGTAATTCCACAACGATTAATCATACAACTTTCATAACTTTGTCCAATACTCTTAAGATGATAACCAGGTGGGCACATGTAGCACTGTTGGTTTTGTTGAGCAGGGTGTTGATAGGTTAATAAATTAAGTGAACCATAAGCACTTTGAATGCAAACACAAACAATGCACAGTTCATACAAAAACTTGTCTAACAAATGTGATGTCATTGGTAGTATGGCTTCAACACCAATGAAATACAAAATTAATGTCCATTGAAGTACTAGCAACCTGCAATAAAAACATACGAAGTTCTGTTGAAAATGGTTCTGTAGGTAAGGTCATCACTGTCTGATCAATCACAAACTCAAGACATTGCACATAATATTTTTTCTCTTTTTGTATATACCTCAGAGATTTCAAGCAATGTGGAACATAGAACCACACTGTAGTCTTATCATAGGCTGTGCGATTGACAAGATAGTTAGCTAATGTGCAAGGTAATCCTGGACAACTGAGGTATACAGCAACATATTTTTGACATTGAGCAAATAATTTCCGTTAAGTAAAAACTACCTACAGACCCTTGGCAATACCATGCAATGATGGCAAGCTCTCAAAACTATACTAGTCTTCTTAAAATAACATTGGAAAAATGCAGTCCTCTTTCTAAATTTTTCACTACTTAGCACGTGTCCAGAAAATGATAGACTGAATAACGTGCTTAGCAGTATTTGTGTAGCAAAAGTTCAAGGAAAAGTGCTTAACACTGAGCTAATTTCTACTTAGTATTTGTACAATAGCAGATCATCTCCATATATTTTTAAAATGCAGTTTAGCATAACAGTAAACATGTACACTACCAATTGCCTTACTGGGATATTCCACAAAAATGTCAAACGAGACCTCAAATCTCAAAACAACGTTTTGTAAATTTGAGGCCAAAAGCACTCCAGTGATGCTTGGCTAAAATAAGGACATCTCTGTGGCAAAAATTTTGAAGTTTCAGAAAACAAAAAACAAACATTTCTAACTAAGATCAAGATAATGGAGTGATATGGAATGTGCAACTAATGCTGATGTGGTGGGTTCAATTCTAGTTGGGTTGTATGTAAAACCTGAAAAACAATACTTGCAGCCTATTTAAAAAACAACACTTATGGCCTATGAGCAAACAGCTAACAGAGAAAAAGAAAAACGTGAAAGATAAGTCAAATGGGGGTGCACATTGGCACACAGAAGCATGCAAACTGTTCCGATCAAGGTTTCAAATGCTTTGCAATGCGTTTATCATGATATTGACAGCCGATTAATTTGAATTTTACAGTACAATTTGACAATTAGCATTTACCAGTCATATTTTTTACTTTCTGTGTGCTTGGTTTGTGCACATTGCACACAGGATTTTTTTACTACACAAAAGCAATACTTATAAGACGCAAACACTGAAACAACGCAGCAACAACAATTGCAGTTGGTCACCATCATTCATACAAGAGCATTAAATAACTAAGGAAAAATGAACATTTGTAAAAGCATCAGACATTTGAAGCAATCAGATAAAAAAGTTATAGATGCGCATTGCGCAGTGTATAAAAAATCAATACAAATTGTTTCTCAGCAAAACATCAAAGGTCCTGACACATTTGGCTAACCTGGTGTGAGCAAACATTTACAATTCTGGGTATGTAATGCATGATTCAGTAGGCATTATTGATTATTATATGCAGCACGTAAGCGCTTGATATTAGTCAGTGTGTATTTGCTCCACAACTGGCAAGCACACATTGGCATACAATAGGCACGAAATAAATAGAGTGTTTTTACTGCAGGGAGCACTGATTGAAAGATTCCTAAGTTTGCATGTTGCACAGTACAGTGATTTCATTTGTATCTGAATCATCATCATCATTCAGTGAGGCATTTATCTACACACCAAGGTATTTCACTTGGTCAAATAATTGTACATGCACACCACTAAAAAAAACATTTGATTGAGTAGGTTGTTTATATTTTTTAGGCAAAAAATAACACAATATGTTTTGTTGCAATTAAAAGCAATTTCGTGTTTAGCAGCATAGTCACCACATATATTCAGAAGACATTGCAGCCCACTAACACTGGGCTGAATGCACATATATCATCAGCAAGTGTTAGCAGATTCACAACCATATTTTCCACAGTGCATCCCACCCTGGCTGAACCCAGCTGGTATGAGAGTTCATCCAGGCAAACAGCAAACAAGTATGGGCTCAGAAGTCCCCTGGCTTTACCCCATTGGTTACAGTAAAAGGAGATGAAGTTGGTGCCCCACTGAATTTACTTGCATAGTCTGTTGCTTGCATTAACTCAACAAGTGTCTTACTATAACTATGCACATAGGTACGTTGTACTTAAAACCTTCTGTGTGTGAATTCCACATGATTATTAAGCTGGTTGTTATTATTCAACAGCCATACTCAAAATTGGATAACTCAAAAATTACTTGCCTGATTGTTCTCAAATTTTCAGGTAAGATGATGCATTTTCATAAGATTCGTCTAAAATTTGGATGTAAAAATGAAGCATGTTGGAAGTTATTGTGCTCTACTCAACAACTACTGAATCCAAGATAGGGTGTAGCCATCCACGCACACAAACATTAGTTTGATGCTCTGGGAACCGATTGGTCAATTCAAAAATTTATAACTTGCAAATAGGGATGCACATCATAGAATATCAAATCCTATTGATTTAAATCCTTCAGTATTTGAATCCAAAAACCAGAGCTTTTTCGAGTATTTAGATTCGAAATAAATTTCGATTAAATGAACGTGAAAAATTGCAAAGTCGGCAAAGAAAGAAGTTTTGCAGTCGCAATAAATTTTGCCGTGGCACTCTTAACAGGTTGTATGATTGATCACTGATCAACGTTCTAAACCTTTGCGTTATCAGCTCATTCTGCTTCTAACAAATTATTCTGGAATAGGATTTGATATCCTGGATTCGAAATAAAGATTCTGGAATATTACAGAACATTTAAATGTTCTATAATGCACGTCCCTACTCACAAAGTTCTTGATGGATTGAATTCAAAGTTTCAGCCAAATGCAAAACAATCCATGAATAATTCTTGTAAATTTTGGTTGCAAAAATTTAAGTTTTGAAAAAGTAATGGTGCTTCACAGAACTACTACTAAGCCCTGCTAATAAGATAAACTTTTATAGCCTACACGCGTCTGTAGCTACAAAACGAAATTACCTAACCCCAAAGGTTTTCATTCGAATTACTTCAAATTTTTAGGGATAGTGAGAATAGGTATGAATATTATATGTGGAAATTTATGTGCACTAACATGACTAAAAAAACGCAACCGTTATACATGCAACAACTGTCAGGACCTAAGTGTTTTGCAAAAAGTGTTGTAGCCTAGGCCAAGCAAACTGTTGCTAGATACCAAACTGCATAACTAAAAACATTCTTGCTCATATAGGCCTATACCTGAAATTTTCAAGGATTATGCTGGTAGGCATGAAGAATATTATTGTAAATTTTCATTGCAACCAAATGAGTACAAAAAATGTTATTGTGTGTTACAAAACAACTGTTCGAACCTAACTTTTTTGAAAAAGTGTTGTAGCCTAGGCCTAGCAAGATGGTTTGCTACCAAACTTAAAAACTCAAAAAGTTTTTCGTCAGTTTGTATGAAATTTTCAGGATTAATGTGTCTAGTCACAAAGAACATTTGTGGAAAATTTTGTTGCAAACAAACAAGTAGGGGAAAGTTATCGTGTTGGCCTTTATATACGTCAATCCCCACCTAATGTATTCAACTGAACGATGCATGTACGCATGTATGCATCATTCAGCACCCTGTGCAGTTGAACGTATGATGCATATATGCGTCAATCAACAGCAAAGGTGTTAATTAGTTTAGCAAACAGCAGGTTCAGGTTGTGGTTAGTTCTGTCAAATGCTTTTAATAAATCTATCAGGGGTGGAGAACCTATTTGCTATCATGGCCTGCATAAATTGTGGATTATAACTGGTGGGCCGCAAATCACATTTGATCTTATCCTAGAATTTCACCTTGGGGATGGAGGCTTTTTATGTGGCATAGGCTACTATGCACCTGCTTATCATGGTGATTCGTTTTGATGTGATTTTGTAGTCTAAAATCAGCAACGAAAATTCTGATGCAGGCCATAACAAATGTTCACGCGGGCCACAGGTTCCCCACCCCTGCAATGCTTTAGATGCATCTAAGAAAGCTGAAAACACTGGGGAATTCTTAACATCCCAAACTAAGACTTGCACTACATGCCCAACAACTGTAGGCTTATTATAATGTAGATTAGCAAAAGCTACTTGTCTGAAAGGCCTCTGGAGTCACTGGGGCATCCAGGATGAATAAATGTGGAGTGTGTCAAGAAATTGTCCTCAACAAGGAGGAGGTCCTGTTTTCTGATGGAGAGTGCACAAAATGGTACCACTGCATATATGTCAGAATGTCGAGTGGACAATATAAGATATTTCGTGACGACTATGATTGATAGACATAACGTGTTGCAATGGCTATTTGATAGCTGCAAGGAGCAAAATAAGGAAACCACCCAAAGTGAAATGCCTATCACATGGGGCACGATGAAAGACTTAAAGAAAATCAGAAAAAGTCTTCATTCCGCATATCAAAAAATTGTACAATGGAAAAAAACTATTTCAGCAAATCCTAAGAGGAAAAGCTGGAAAAACACAAATTGCAGAAGTGACTCGTCTTATAAGACTCTTTGACAGCAGTAAAAGATGGGAGTCAGTAGCAATACACATGCTTCAAGTACTTCTGCCACTAAAACTCCAAAAGCCATCTCTCAAATCAAAAAACAGAGAACATGTCAAATACCTTCAAACAAAAGAATGGAATGGTGGAAACACGGAAAGCTAACTCACTCTGAGGCACAGATAATGAGAGACGTCTGTAGGGATGTTCAGACCGAACCCACACTTTTACCTATCAATGAAATTGACTATCAAAGAAAAGTCAACACTGCTGACAATGCAAGGTTGGATATCTCTGCGAGAGGACTGTGGAATAGCTGTGAGAAAAATTTCTTTGACATAAGGATCACACATCCTACCTCGCAGTCATATTCTGGGAAGTCCCTAGCAGAAGTCTACCAACAACATGAAAAGGAAAAGAAGGATAAATACAATCAAAGAGTGATTGACATAGAGAAGTCTTCATTTAATCCGCTTGTCTTCACAACAACTGGAGGATGGCACCAGAATGCAACAGAGTAAACAAAAGACTAGCAGAAAAAATAGCTGAAAAATGCAGGGAGCCGTATGCATCTGTCATAACGTACATAAGGACAAAGCTCAGGTTTGCTCTTTTGAGGAGCACCCTTGCTGCAATACGAGGATTTCGAGGCAAACGAAGTGATGTTCACCTCCAACACCTCACGGACATTGACTTCAGCTTAATTCCTAGGCCCACAGTCACATAAATAAAGCTGAACGACAGTGTCAATGACATGACACCACTTCTATTTGTGAAATAAATGGGTAGTTTACATAGATAAGCTATGGCTTTTTGTGAAACTATACCTTACAACTAAATAAATAATAATTCTCTAACCAACTACCTAAACGTTTTTTGTTGTTTTGTTTTTCATGTACCTGATACTTATTGAAATCAATAATGATTATATACTGCATCTGTGTTATGTTGATGTCTATATACTGCTAATAATACTGTAACCTGTTCACATCCTTTACAGTTTACTCTTCAACTTCATTCAGTGACACTTATGCATCTGGTTGGGAACAACTCATCCATGCAACCCACCCAACTATGGTCTGTGGGAAAATAGGCCTATACATTTCTTCATGATGTGCATTTATAAACATTGTTTTCCGCCCATGCTACTTGTTTTTGCTATGAAATGTTGTACTAAAATCACAGACCAAGGTAAAATGCCTTGCCCTCTGCCTCATAACCATTATTTATTGCTACTTGCTTCCTCCACCTATATGCTTGCCTCACCTGCTCATCTGTACATGCCTCATCTCTTCACTCATTGCTTGCCCACCATGACCATCATCTGTGTTATGTTGATGTCTATTGCGTTTTTTTTTACTTTTTTATTTTTTATTTTTGCTATATGCTACATTTCTTTGTGACTCCATTTTGGCTTGTTTGTGTACATATTTTCTCTTTCGTAATTTGTACTGACGTTTTCTTATGCAAACCACATTTGAAAAGAAGTAAATTCATAGAATTTGACATACAAAAATGCCAAATTGATGTTACTTGGCAACACCTCAGCTCAGTCCTGCAGACTGAAGGTAAGGTCTCATGTGAAGATCAAAGAACGGATGTCTGTCAGAGCGGATATCATTGACGGATGTGTGATGACATAATCAGAGCGGAAAAAAAAACTTGTTACACTATAAATAAAGGTACAGATACAATAGAAAAATTACTTTGACATTGCAGTTTAATATAAACTTCCCCCAAACACGCAATGCCCAAAGAGTTGCTATCTTTTCCTTCTTAAAATTTTCACAACTGTTGATACATAAATTTGGGTTTAGATGGAGCTTGTTATCAGGAATGGAATTATCTTGGTGTGACAATGATGGTGGCTGAAAGTAGACGTAGTATAGCAACAAATGTTATTTTTACTTATCGTTTTGGCGCCATTGTTCACCGTAATTTATCGCTTTTTGCGACTCCTGCTACGTCATTTTACATCCGCAACCAAGATCCGCTACTAACGGATATCCCTCTTTTACAGGACACCCTACAGACATTGGCGTCTGTAGGGGGGGGCAAAACGGGCATTTGCCCTCCCCCCGGAAATTGGGACTAAAAGAACCAAAAATTTCTAAAAAAACTGAAGGTAGCAGCGAAGTTCCGAGCGAATTGATTTAATTGTTACAACCACAGTTTATTTGGCGTTATGACACTAACAGCGCGCAAGAGCCACGTTCACTATACTGGTGTCATGCAGTGATGAGCTTGCAGTTCATTCATGTCCACTTCCACTCCTTTGCCTGCAGAGGCAAGTTCTGAAACTTGCTAGCGGATTGTTCTGTTGTGTTGTTTATTGCATAATAATGACACGACAATAAACGTTCAAACCTTTAAGTTAGGGTTGTAGGTGTTTTTCCGCATGTTACCAGGGCTCGCACTGTTTTTTCGACCCACATCTGTTTTTTAGTGGACCTGGGTGTCTGTAGGTTTAATCATGAAAAAGCGTGTTAAATATGTGTTTTCGAAGCGATAAATTCATCAGCAAGTTCAGTGTGTTCAATGATATAATGATAACTTTATGTTCAACTGTTAATGTCTGCGCTGCAGAAGAAAATTTGGAATAGGAACCATAATTAAATTAGTATGGGCGTCCGCAGGGGGAAAACGGCATTTGCCTACCCGTCTGGAAATTGCGATTAAGGAGCAAAATTTTCTAGGAAACCTTAAGTCTGCAGCTTAATTCTGATTAATTGAATTAAAAATTCTTGCAATGGCAGTTTATTTGCCGGTATGACACACTGCACAGGGTCCAGGTTCACAGTTCTGTTGCCATGCAGTGATAAGCTTGCGGTTCACTCATGTCCGCTCCTTTACCTGCAGAGGTGAGTTGCAAAACTTGCGAGCAGATTGTTCTACTACTGGTCTTCATTGTGTAACAATAGTATGGCAACAAATCTTCAAAGGTTCATTTCATGTTACGGTAGCAGTCGTTTTGTTGCACTGTTGAACGCAGAATTGGCTGGTAATGCAGCGAGACGCGAGTGCTGACAACGGTAAGCTACGTACATTTATGTTGTGCGAAAAGAGCATGAGTGAATTTGTAGCAATGCTTCCATAAGTTTGAAATATCAATTGTTGGTGCGAGTGTGACCGATGTGCCTGAGTGTCAAAATACACTTACACAGGCTTCTTTTACACGCAGTAGGAAACTACGCGGCTTGCTAGAATACGACTACGCAGGCTTGTGGAAATACGTCTTAATCCGTTTGGTTCTGACATCTGAGTGAATACTGAGAGCAAAGCTGTATTTGCTGTAGCGAGTTTTCATATTTCAAATGCTGAATTTGTGAAGCCTGCGTGGTATTCTAATTTTAGTAAGTCCATAGTCGTGTCAACATACAGGTCTACTTCTCCCGTTCTGCAGATAACGTATTGCGTAATTTGTAAATTATTACAATCTTGCTGTTGCTGCCAACGAAGCGCATTTTTTGTGAATGTTGCCATAACGTGGAGCATTTTTGTTGAAAGGTAGAAAGGGTATAGCGTTTTGTGAACATCCATTTGCATTGCATTGTCAGCAACTTAAAAATGATAAGCGAAATTTCAACGATTCCTCCCCCTGGAAAATTTTCTGCGGACACCCATGGCTCTGATGTTGCTTTAGTCTGCGAACCCTGGAAATTAGTCCTATACCAGTGCTTTTCAACCTTTTTTGTCCAGCAACCCAGGCCCGTAGCCACCGGGGAGCATTGCTCCTGTAAGCGCCTGTGGAGCAGCGCTTACATTGAGTGCGTAAGGAGAAGCACACTGCGAGCTCATCGGTCAAACGCGTAACATCCCTGATAGTGGAAACACTATCGGAAGCTTCCTTTGGCCTAACAGGTTGAGGCGAAGTAAAACAAAACCTCCAAATTTTGTTGTGCCCAGAAAAATGTATTTTAAACATATAATAAAAACAAAATCTTGCCCCCATAAATATCCATTTTCCCCCTCAAACCAGAAAACCTGACTACGGGCCTGCTCCAACATGTAGGCGATGGGTGCAAGCCAAATATACAAAAGGTGTATATAGGCTATAACCTAACACTAACCGTCAAATTCTGCGTTAAATTCAGTAAAAAATTGACTGTCAGCCTGATGCAAAATGCGTTGCAAAACATTTGAAACCTTCATCAAAATAATTTACATGCCTCTGTGCGCCCATGCGCAGTGCGCACCCCCATCAGACTTGTCTTACCTTAAAATCTAATGCTAGAATGCCTTCACTTCTGTTCTACTGTCGAATCTTCATGTATGACGATGAGTGAATGACGGTATAGTTAGGGCGCTGATAGTGTCTTGCTCTTCTCAGTGTTGATTGTGTGCTAGCACCTACTCTGTAATGCGCTACGACTAACTAATTTTGTGCTCTTGTGTTAGTCCATTGTGCTTGTGATATTAACTACAAATCTGCGGCAAATCCATAAAAAAGCTAACGCCTTTTGAAGATATGACATGGGATCCTTAATTTCCTCCGGTGGAGATTTAAGCCAAGGCTTACCATACGTCCCGTTTTAGCCAGCACAGTCCCAGCGTCCCTGTCAGTCACCCAAAAAGTCCTGGTTAAACATCCAGTCAGCCATCACATATAATCATGCTGTGATTGGTTTGTTTAGCCCAGGGGTTCCCATACTTTCTTTGGCCACGTACCCCTTCAGCATTTCGACAGATGAGCATGGATCCCTGAAATTTTTATGACAAATGATTGAGGAAAATAACAAAAATGTATTTACCAATAAGCATATAATGAATTTTGAAAATAATATCGACTGATATATGTCTAAATAATTCGAAATGAAAAATATTTAAACATACTTTCCCCTTCTATTACTAACCTCAAATGTACCCCTTCAGATTGGCAAATGTACCCAGTTTGGGAAGCCCTGGTTTGGCCAAATTGCTGTAGAGTGATGCGTGATCTTGTTTCGTTGTGTTAGATGCAAAAGTAGATATTGCGTCAGAAATGCATTATTTTAGTTTTTCTTGGTATCTTAACTATAGGAATCTAAAATAGCTACAAACTCCCAGTAAGACATGAACCACATTTGTCTTATGAGGCTCGTTCTGAAGCGTCCCGGTTTTCAGTCACAAAATATGGTACGCCCACTTAAGCCTGAATTATGAACAAAAATGGATGGGAAACGTGAAAAATGTTTTTAAAACATGTCTCAGTCGGCCTAAAATACATAAAACACACTTATTGAACTGATCCCTCAGTAGCTATTTCCTATTTTCGAAGCGTTCTGTCGACCAGTCCTATCAAAATATGCGGAAGTTTCGAAATTTTTTGAGTAAGCTGGTGGTTACTGTCAAGATGGCAGTGGGTGCCAAACTTGTGACAACAAACGTTGTACAACAGCTGGTCTCCAGTGTCATTTTTTGATGGACGAGCAAACTTCGTGACTTTGCCCCATGATAGAATTCCCTGAAATTACAAGCTGAGTGAACGTGGGTGGCTCTGGGTTAACCTCGGGTGAAGGAATTTTTCCAATTTGACATGAGTCACCTTGTGCCTCCCATGAAATAGATGTTTGTTTTCGAAAAATATATATTTCGAAATACCACAATATTGCTTTTTCGGGTCAGATGAGCTTGAAAATAATTGCTGAGTTGTTTAAAAATGCATTTGTGCTCTTAAGATGTTATTTGCCATTCTGGCAGCCACTGTTCCCTCTAAGAAAATTCTACGCTGAGCAAATGTTAGTCTTGTTGGGCATTAAGCGCAACCATCCAGACACACAACTAGAGAAGCGTTTCAACTGGTGAAAGGGCTATGCGATATATACATATAGGATTAATTTTGGATTGTTGGAAGTGCGCGAGAACGAAATTTCACTGCACAATTGCGCACCCCAGAGGAAACACTGTTGGCAGCTGTTATCCACAGACCCAGGTTGTAAGAGTTACCTGAGCCAGGTTTAGTTCAATAAAAGCCACCATTAAAACTCAGTCGTATTGGCGGTGTCACATATAAATTTCCTTTCTCATTGCGTACAAACGGTTTTGTGGTGAAATTGAATTAAATTGGCCGCAGTGAAGTCAAAAATAGTTTTATCGAAACCGGAGGTTACGTGTTCCAGAAAAACGGTTCTGATTTGGGGTCCTATCAAATTACTGAGCTGATATTTTACCTGAAGGCAGAATCATCACCAGAAAGTGTTCGGTACGGGTCTTGACGTTCTTAAACTTGACAAAAATTCCATCATATTTCAATTTGGGAGGCGTGGAGCTTTGTTCGGGGAGGGCTAAGACCATTCGTGGCGACGGGACTGCCTACACGGAATAACTCTTTGAAGCCAAACATTAGTAAGTTCTAACAAGCACAAAAACTTTCGTTTGAGTCCTGACCATTTAATAAGCTAATACACATAGCCCAGTTAAAATGTGCCCTGGGGATGATATTGTAGTTCACCCTCTGTATTTTAAGATGGCAGTAAATGTGGGTCAGGTTTTCTTCGACTTCGTAAATGACTGAAGAAGTTGACCGCGAGGTGAATGGGAATCCTCTACCACAAGATGAGCTAATTTTACCGTTAGCAACATTCGAGCTTCACTTTTCCTCAACATTCAAACATTCGAGACTTCATAAAGCGACAAAACCTTGTGATGAGATTTGTTGTGTCAGGTTTTTCTTCAATATGTTTCGAAAACTGCAGAAAATCCTGAGCAGAAGCACATCCCGAAGATTTTAGCACACTGATAGCAAGGAGAGACGAATTAAATATATATTTTGAGAAAGATAAATAAGAAAACATAAAACGCGGAAGTAACTTCGCGAATGGCTTGACAGTCAACAAGCATCTGGCACAAGAAACACCAACACAGCTACTCTTGCGAACAACACGCGTTAGAGATTGCTTACAAGGTGACTCATAGACGTTTCGCTGTCTCTGCATTAACCAGGTCACGTGGCTGGCACTTGCAGCGGGTTTTGTTCAATCGGGGTTGAATCAACCTCTACGATAAACACGGCCTTTCTGCAAAACTTGACGGATCAATTTCTGCCAGCGTGTACGTCCTCCTGGCATGGGCGTCGGAGGTGGGGCAGGAGGGGGTTTCCACCTCTTGGATTTTAAAGTTCGACATTTTTCCATTACATTTTTCGTAAAATATGTTGTTTTCTCAGTTTCGAGAGGGTAAAATGAAATTTCTCCACCTTTGCCCCCCCCCTGGGAAAAATCCATCCGACGCCAATGTCTCCTGATCAACTTTTTTTCAACGCATGGTACGTCAGGTCTGCGGACGCGTCTTTCGAGCGCCTAAAACCACGTGCCAACGGGATTCTCACAAATAAAACGAAAATGTGGCGCTGCTCAAGCAGAGTTAAGATTATTATTTTGCAACTACTTAGTCCAGCCGTGACGTATCGCTGATTCAAAGCGTAAAACTACCACTAAAGTTATACTTGACTGTCAGTCTTAAATGAAACTACTTTTAGCGTGTTGAATGCCTCCTGGTTGAACACACTGAAAAATACGTCTTGAAATTTGCGGCTGTGAAATGTTTGTGACGTTAAACAAACGTTCAAGATTTGGGAGAAAATCCCAACATATTACTTGGTGTAAACAAAAGGGAGTGCAGTATGAAAGTAGGAGAGGAAAACATCAACACAGCACGTATTCGCTGCGGCTTCCCCAGCTTCCATAAACCTCAAGACGAAGCTGTTCCAATCCGAACACTGCACGTCATAAGAACAAAAGTCAACGCGTGACGCGGTTCATGCCTGCTTCATATTCATCCAATCTCTGAACAATGTTCCTGCAAGAAAACCGAGGTCAACGTACAGTTAGTAACCCGTCAAGAAACTCCGATTTCTACCTTGCGTCGCGTCACTAATGGGGTGTTGCTATTCGGCGAAACGGTCTGTTTTGCCAGAACCTGATTTGTACCTATCTTGAGGCAGATATGTCGCCGCAGCAGTGGAGCCATTATGCCAAGACAGAGGAGTCGATCATTGCAAGGGCGTATGTTATCATTACGTCGCAGTCCTAAAAATCATTTAAACGCAGTTTATCATTCACCGAAGACATCACTTCACGCTTGTGTGCGGAGACGTAAGTATGCACCTAAACACACGGTGCCGCGCAACATTTGCCAATAAGACCATTCCATTCTACTTACACCACACATACCACAGTGCCATGTTAAAAACCGTTGCATGAGCATAGAAGCCAAGTTGCACTTGGGCAGGTACAGGAAGTGTTAAGAAAGCAGGTCAAAAAGATAGTGTTCGCGTACCAGTCCACCGTCGGAAATTACTTACTCAACTTTAGTAATTACGACCAGGTGTAATGACAACATTCGGAGAAAATACGGTCATTACATGCTTTCACGTCTTGCCCATGTAGATAACTTTATACGTCTTGCCCATGTAGATAACGTCTTTTGGATTAAACAAATAACAGTATGCCGCACCATCCCACATACCTTGCTAGTTGTTTCGTCCTTGGTTCAGCCATCGTATCGTCTACGCGTGACAATAATTCCTTTCCGTTTTCTTTGAGCAACAAGCGGCAATAGCGAACTGTGAGAAACCACACAACAGTGCTGGATAATGAACGAGCACGAAGGTTTGAATATTAATATTTGGTACCAGCAAAAATAAACTGTCTGCTTGAAGTCATTTAACATCTACACTTTTCTGCTTTTCTTGGCAGGAGAGTAAGACAAAAAAGATGTACAGAAAAAGTAACCAAGAGTAAGCCACTGGCATACACAGCGAGGTTCGCGGGTCAAAGCACTAAGAGAGCAAAAGAAATGATAATCCAGACCAGGCTGGCAGCTGTGAGAAGTCGTTTCGTTGCACAGGAACATTGGATGTTGACGGGTCTCAACTAGACTTCTCGTTGGCACGACGAGGAAAACGCTTCAGTATATTTCTCACTTTCAAATCATCTTAACATGTTCGAAGAAATATACCCAGCTACTTGTGGGGTGGGGATCCACTTATACGCTAAATTTAATGAAGATAAAAACTTGAATTTCCGATGCTGCTAAAATATTGGAATCATTCTTTTCCACCAAACGCCAAGACAATGCAGCGTCAATCAACTTACACGTGGTTGCAAAAGCCAGAAACGATAACACGGAGAATATTCTGTCCTGCTCACTACACAATTTTATCCTCTCCAAGAAAAACTTTAAAAATGAGAACTTTCATAGCAACCATCGAAGAGCATCCTTTAAACCAAGCGCACAGAGGAGAGTCCGTGTAAAACTATGTTATGAAAAAGATTTCTTGCTTACCATCAAGCTCGGACAAGTTTGATAACGCCCAGACAGCCCAATGAATGCTCTCCGGCACACCACAGTCAAGTAGGCTGAGAATAGGAAGGAAAGATCTGAAAACAAAAACAGAAATTTCCCAACTTTTCCAAAAGCGCGGTAGTACAGAGTCCAGCGTTCCAGGATATCAAAATGTGAATTGTCGCGCATGTGCAACTATGTCGACGAAACATGTCCCTTCATGTCTACCTGAGACAAAAAGGAACTTGTACCGTGCTTTTCTTTTAGCTCATGGTACACCTGAAACACCACAGTTATCAGTTGTTTCAGGGAAAAAGTGAGCTGAACCTCCGTAACAGCACAAGCACTACATTTTTCGCATCCGCATGCCATTAGTTCGTAGGTTTTTATAAGGGATGTGTGGCCTAGTGGTTAGAGTGCTCGCTTCATGTCCGGTAGGTCGTTGTTCGTGTGGTTCAAATCTCAGCCGGGTCGTGCCAAGACCTTAAAAATTGGAACTTGCTTCAGTCTGGCCAAGCGCTCGGCATAATGACTGTAGCAGGGAAATTCTCCAATGCGGATGCAATCTTCGTCGGAGTCCGGTCGTGTTGCCTACTGCCTTCCCATCGGGATAACCTCGTCGAAGACCAAGTGTGTGCGGTTGAGAAATGGGCGGTCTCTTCAACACCCTAAACAAATCTCTGCTCGGGCGATCGTCGATGCCACTGGAAGGAAGATTCTTGTGTTGTGCATTGTCTGTACTCGCAATTGCGTTGTATAAGAACTTTCCGGAAAATGTTCTCGTGTCTTCGTCGTTCTGATCGCCGCGAAAGCGACATGTATAAGGGATTATAACAGAAAATATAATTAAAAATTGCGCTTTAGCTTTGTAATCGATAAGTGAACCAGGTTTTCTGCAACAGCTTTAACTTTTGAACTGTTTAAATGATCAACTCAGGCTTTCGACCCCAACCGACTAACATTCACGTAATAAAAAAGCAAAAACTATCGTTATTTCCTATTTTTGCTCTTCAGCAACAACTCCAGCAAACCTTGCTACCCTGAAAAGTGTAAAAAACGTTTAGAAGATTCTCTAGACTACGCAAATATCTCGGTTATCATCAGAACATGCAGTGTTAGACAAGGGCCAAATTTTTAAGAAACTGGAGCCAGTCACAGTTAAAGCCTTTACCTGTAGTTGATATTACGCGGTGAATTGAGTGGCCAGGCTTCAACAGCTTTGAACATTTCAGTGAGGACTCTCTCGCGGTTCGGTTCGGATACAGTCCAGACGCCGGGACCATCTGACATTATATGCGACAATGTGCCGCACGAGTTATAGGCGATCTCGATCGACTGGTCTGCTTGGTTTGAGTTCAGGAGTTCTCTGTGGATGATGGGATTTCTTGCCTCAGCAAAATTAAGGGTTTGAACATTCAACACACGCTGTGCATGTTTACAGACGCGTTAAAAGAGTAGATCTGGTCAGGGATGACGTTCAACACAAGCATTACGACACACACCAACAGCTGCACGCGCGTTATGTAGCCAGTTCAAGGCTTGGCACTAGCGTGAAGAAGTGACACGAGTTTTCGTCTAAGTTGATAAGAACTTTGACACAGCACTTCAGGAAGGAAAAAGTTTGCAGAAACCGACGATAACCGAAAAAAATAAGTTTTAAGACATAGTGGCGCATTGGTTAATTGAAACCTGAGACAAATAACGCGATGCTGTTGGTCGCCGAGGCTCCTTCAGCAAAAACAACCCCTCGTTGATTTTGAACTCATCCACCACAGGTCACAAAGCGCATGTGCAACCAACCTGAACAGGGAGAGCAACTCTACCGTCATAAGCTTCGGACGTAGAGCCTTGACTTCAGCTATATTGCCCTGGAAAATTGGTGGCAGACCATTATCAACCCTAAAAAGGAAAGGCACACAGACCTTACAGCACTGGACAAGCACGCGATAATGGCTATGGGCAAGACATAAGTTGTTCGATATTTTAATCTGAAACGCCAACCAAATTTTTACTAGTATAATATTTTTGTACAAGATAGCGATTGTTCTTCGTCATAAGAGGCAAGTAAAACATATAGGGACTAAGGAGGTCATTAGAAACGAATATTATCCATCTATTTTAATAAGGAATCTTTTATTATGGAAATGTATACGAAGTGACGATTTAGTTTACGCTCGATTAAGACGAAGTCTGTCCCTACCACAAGTCCCATCATATTCTTGTGAAGTTCGACCTCTTCAGGGAACACGTCGAAGCATTTCTGCGAAAGAAAGGCCATCGTCACTCCAGAACAACGAAATATCTTAGTTCGCGAACCATGAGGCCCCGACTTACTTGCAATATGTCCAGGCCGCCCATGATGATAAAGTCATGGCTGTTTCGAGGCGTTTCATCGGTGACATTCCACAACGTGCTCCAGCAAACTTCCATCACATCGTCGCACTGCCACAACACGATCAACTTAAGAAGTAGCTACAAAGTGGAGGTGCTAGCGGTTCTAACACCATTCCATTCTGGAGCAAAAGATAGTCGTTACCATGGCAATCGAAATTCGGTTACTTCGATTCGATAAATATAGAGTAACATCAGAAAAGAGCAGACCATCGGTTATCGCTCGAGCAAGGCAGAGATTTCTCAACATTTCAATGCTCCAAGGTCGACGACAAAAATTAAGCCATAAAATGCACAATTTTTATTTCATGCTGTGAACTATCAGTCGTTCTTCCACCAGAGGAAAATATACAATACGGCTTTTAAGTTCGATTTGATTACGCTCGCTCTGTATTCCTTCAGAAGTCTCTGGAGAAGTCAGCGGCGCCATCTCCGCTTGTTTTGCGTGAGGAGCATGCTGCTAGTTTCGTAATGGACGCTGCATTGGTTGCAAGTTAATAACAGCACCGCGCGTAAGCTTCATTGTTTGCACCTACCGATTTACGCCAAGCACGAGTACGAAATGGTATAGTCCAGTGGTTCCCAACCGGTGGGTCGCGGAGGAGTTTTTGTGGGGTCGCGAACAGCAGCCTCATTACTTTGCTGAAGTCTCGAATTTTTAGAACTTCGTATATCAACATCTTGTTACATCAGCAAAACCGAAACACGGACAGATCTTTGTGAAGTTCACATTATCTCCATCATAATTCCTATTTGATTTCTCCTATACAGTTTAAATCAACCTGATTGCAGAATAGAGTCCTGCACGGAGCGGGTTAACCCGCGCGGGTTGCGGGTACCCGCATTTGCGGGGCAGGTGCGGGAACCCGTACTGCTATGCATGCGGGGCGGGCGCAGGATGGGAAATTCTTTGTGCGGGCAACGGAATGTGGAGCCAAAGCACATGAACTTAATCAGCTCAAAAATCGCAAAACACGTGGATGTACCAAAGTTGTTTGCCAGCAATGCGCTTAGGCCAGTAAGCCCAGAGCAATTATTACATTACGATGTAACAACCCATTCTTGCGAAACATTAGCGCACGCTCTTGTCATGTGGTAGGCACTAGGCAAGTCAACATTTCACCATTTCCAT
>Ga0210059_1000728_pt1 | contig 44703 bp, 30 predicted proteins | sample Ectturendosymbi2_FD_188042 | JGI IMG/M metagenome (GOLD analysis project Ga0210059, IMG submission 188042) | Ecteinascidia turbinata endosymbiont from Florida, USA - Sample 2 (SPAdes) (version 2) | ecosystem: Host-associated > Tunicates > Ascidians > Unclassified | place: Key West, Florida... | reverse complement strand
AACCCAAAACCTAAACCCAAAACCTAAACCCAAAACCTAAACCCAAAACCTAAACCCAAAACCTAAACCCAAAACCTAAACCCAAAACCTAAACCCAAAACCTAAACCCAAAACCTAAACGCAAAACTTTCAAACCTAAACACAAAACCTAAACATAAAAGTTGAACCTAAACAAGAAACCTAATCCGTAAACCTAAACCCTAAAAGTAAACCTTAAACCAAAACTTAAGCATACATCCTAGGTGTAAACCCTAAACTTTTTGAAAAAGTGCATTATAAGCACTTCCATCAAAGGTGTAACCTCTACAAGCTAAGCCACAGGAAATGGTGAGAGCAGAACCAATGAACAATAGCACAGCAGGCATAGACACTAACCACTCAACTGTGTTCACATTGCTACTAGAACTCAACGTCATACGTGAACAAAGGTGGATACAGTTCAAATTGCAAAATAGTCCTAGCGGATTTTTGCATTTGTTGGTAAATTATACACTACCATTTAGCAAACCTGTGAAATCGATTCACAACAAAATTTTTTGACATTTTCAGAGTAATCACATTAAAACAACAAAAATTTTCTCAGTCCGATCCAGTCCTGATCGGCCAAGTTTAAAAAAAATTGCAGTCCGATCCAGTCCTGATCCGGCCAAAATCGGCTTCAGTCCTGATCCAGTCCGATCCAGTCATGATCCGTGCTCATCTCTGCTTTCTAGGGCCACCACATGCAAGCAAAGCATTTATTATTGAACAGAATTTGTAATTTGTAAAGTTGTAACATTCATCAGAATCTAAACTTAGTGGTAGCCTACGTGAAGCCTATGTCTTTTCTTCGCACCTGAAACGTAAAATTGCTGTTATAGTGGATTTAACTTTTCGCATTACGACTTGCCGTTTCCTACTCGCTACTGTATCCCGTTCGTGAGATCTGGTTTGTATCAATTTGTCATTCGCGTCAAGGGATTTCGTGTGTCCGCGCATGACCTCGATTCGCATTGCATCATTCGGTTTTGTCCATCGGCGTGGGCACCACGCTTTCAGAGTGAGTCGAGTTGTGTATGCTAGCGCACGGACCACGTTGGCTGTTTCTGCTGTCGCGCCATCGTAAAGCTTTTCTGCTGCTGCTAATCAGAAGCCTATTGTAAATAAAGATTTGTGCACCAGGAAATCTGTGAAACGAACTATCAAGTGGTGAGAGCCAAACGCCTTGCTTCGGCTTGGCAACGTAAAATGTCAGGCAGTTTTAGTCGGGAGTTAAATCAGTACTCATACAACGACCAGGCTGCCTCGTTGGTAGCGTTTGGGGAAACCAGCATCTCTGCATGCAACGACAGTCATTCCTCGCAAGCAACGTCTACGCTGGGCAACACCCCAAACCTCAACATTGGGTTCCTACGACGGGAAGCCCTACAATAGCAAAGCCACCACAGTGACCATACATCAAGCGAATCAGTCGCAATAATTTATTTGCACAAGGAAACTAGTTTCGTGTTCGACACATCTTCAGTCCTATGCGAAAGTTGACAATGAAACAAAGTTAGAAAAACTACGTAAATTATTGCGACTGATTCGCTTGATGTATGGTCACTGCGGTGGCTTTGTTATTATTGCTAAATGATAAGTGCAAGCCTGAACCGTTGCAAAGGGATGGAAGACCAGGTTGGAGATTTCCTCAAACAGCTGGCTGCAAAGCTAGAACTTGTTTTGTTGATTACATATGACTTCTAATGCACCAGGTGCTGTTAGTTTGACGTAAAGGTTAGCTCACATTTTCAAAAAGCGGCAAGACTGCTTTTGTTCTGAACCCTCCTTTGAAAACATTCAATTGTTTGAAGCTATCTTCTTGCCAAAGCCACAGCCTTTGCACGAGCTGTGAAGGAAAACATCTGATGACCTTCCTCAAATTGTGCTTGTATATCAGTCGAGTCGATTCAAACTGTCACATTTGGCTGGTAGTCTAACGCAGTGCTTGTCAACCGAGTGTATCGCACACCCCAGGGTGTACCAGAATTTTCCAGGGGTGTACCACCAAGAGGGGTGTACCAGATGTGTGTTCTCCAAGAACAGTCACATCGCCTCACATTCAATGTTCTTTGCGTTAGCATAGTGTGCCAACCTTTCACGTGCCCTGAAATCATATGCGGGAGAGTGTGAATTATCTCTTTTCCCCCCTATTTGTTCGTAATGTTGGTCAAGTGACCATCACGTATCCTTCATAGGCGTATCCAGGGGAATCATGGCCACCCCAAATTTTTAGCATATCTAGCCATTTTGTGGTTTGAGAAGCGGCGTCCCAAACAAAAATACTGTTTCTCGCCTAAAAGTCAAATATTTTGGTCCCCCAGAAATTTTGGGCTGGCTACGCCACTGGTATCCTTTTTCGTTAAATGCAGAGCAGTCGGGAGTGCGCAAGTAGAAAAGGTTGGGAACCATTATTCTAGCTTGAATTTTGTGTAAGCTAATGTAACTATCATGATTTTCTTGGCAGTGTTTGTTGTTTTGTAGTAAGATACGTAACCTTATTTTCCATATTACATTTCAAGCAGTTAGCTGGGGCTGAGCGCGAACTTATATCGAGAGGAAATGAGTAAACTGTATGTTAAATTTAACATAGTAAAATTTTCTGTTCAAATTTTAGGTTGTTATCACCTCATACTTTTGAAAGTTATTGCAGTAAGTTGTTCTTCCTCAAAGAAATTGGACGTGTGCATTTTTTTTAAGAAAAACTTGGTACCGAAAATTTGTTGTGAAAAAGAGCACAGTAACGGTCAAAGTGAATACTTAAGTGAACTAAGTGAGTAAGAATGGCAGAAAACCACATGCTAAGTGCAGCATAGTCCACTTATCCGGGAGTAACGTCGAGAGTCACCAGTGCGCAGGGGCGTAACGAGGTTAGATGGCGACCGGGGCAAAAAGCAAATTCGGCGCCACCCTGGTCGAACAGGCGCCCCCATGGTCGATGTTTGGTGCCCCTATGGTCAAATCTGAGTTTCTTCGAAGGCAAATTCACTGTATTGAAGAAAGTACTTGTGATATTGTTGGGTCTTTTCGGCGCCTCCAGCAGTAATTCAGCGCCCCCATAGTGAATTGGCGCCCGAGGAATGGTGCCCCCCTTGCCCCCCTCGTTACGCCCCTGCCAGTGTGCAGTTATGAAGAAAGTCATTCAAGAGAAAAAAGCTTGCATTGTAAAGGAACGAAGCCTACAACGCGTATGGGTTTTGTCACATGCAAGAAGAAACGTTGAACCCGTATCCTTCAGGGCATTTCCTGTTTTATAAAAACTTATTTGGTAATATTAACTTGGCTCCAGGCCATCTCAAAAAACATGTAAAGTCAAAGACTTCTACTTATCAAAATAAGTCAAAGGCATTAATTGAAGCATCTCTAAAAAATCATTGGCGGTAACTTCGTCGTTTTAATAATATTGTGGTATAAAATATCAATTAAGTACTTGCTTTCCTGACAATGGCTCCTGTCGTTATGCCCAGAAAACATCCGTATACCGAGTTGGAGACTGTACTTCTTCCCTGTCTTAATATTAACACTGACATTCTGCACGGAGGAAAAAAAACGTTCACAAAGTAAGAAAAAATCCACTATTACATATTAGAACTAAACACAGATTCAGAAGATTTGTCAAAACAACTTTTTGACAAGCTGAAGAAAGCTCAGTTGTTTGGTATTAAGCTCGATGAAACAATAGATGTTTCAGACGAGGGGCAGTTGATTCTATATTGTAGGATTGCCGATGAGGAAACAAAACCATTTCGAGTATTACTTGTGCTGTGTAAAAGAGTTTGTGCAACTATTCAAGACATCTTCGCCAAATTGAATCAGTTCATTGAGGAACATGATTTTGATTGGATAAAGCTTAATAAGCCACTTGCTGCCAATAGAGCAGCAGCCATGCAGGGTTCTATTGATGTGGTTGTCGAAAAATCAAAAAGGTTTCCTTGACTGTGTTTCAATTCATGGCATGATTCATCGAGAACTTATACTTAGACATTACTACAAGAAAACAGCCGGCGTTCAGGTCAGGAGATTGTTCTTTATGAGGTCAAAAATTGTGAATTTCATCTGCTCATGCTTAAACAAGCATCGAATATTTTCAGAAGTGTGCAACGACGTGGAAGCAGACGTAATGAAGTTATTTATCACGCTGAGGCACGATGTTTATCCAGAGAAAAAATTTTAGAGCGGGTGTTTCAACTGCGGAAAAAGTTGCGGGTTTTCCTTGCTCAAAAAGGACACCCACTGTCCATCAGTTTTCAAGGCAATTTTTGGCTTTATTTGAATCTGAATTCTTTGCTTTGTATCGTGCAGCCCTTTACAGATGAGGAGTTTGACTTGGGCTATACGCCTATAGCAACAAAAACGTAGAAAACGGCAATGACACAGCATACAAAATTAAATGAAAGTTGGTCTTGCAGCTTGCGTAGTTGTACAACACCCAGTGTGAATTAAAAAAAAGTATCTTATTTATTATGAATGCTGCCGCTAAATTTCATCCACCAGTTGTGAAAAACCAGGTTTCAACCCTGTTTCAAGGGATTCTCTCATACGAGGATCAACATCCTTGATTGAGTTTTCATTTCATTTCGACAAGAGCAGAAAACCCTTACAAAGGTGGGTTGTTAGCATGCGAACAAAAGCAGAAATCAATTTTTGACGGGAATTTCGGTGTTCAGAAATGCTGATAAGTGATATCCAAAAACGGCCAAGACAGCGACTTCGTAAAAATCGCTGAAGTTTTTGCACTTTTTACAGAACTTGATTTTAGTGCATGCCAAGGGTGTACAGGTTATCGAGCAAATTTGAAAGTGTGTACCAATATAAAAAAGGTTGACAACCACTGGTCTAGCGGCAGTGCATCGTACAATCAGTTCACCACTTGCTATTGTGAATGGCAAAAAACTACTCAGTTGTCGCAATGAGCTTACCATAGCTTCAGTAAATCGCTTAGAAAATAATACTTGTTTCTGATGTGTGCAATTACAGGTGCTAGTGCCTATGAAAAATTTTTTTACTGCGTTAAACATTTACCAACAATAACTTAATCACGAAAGCGGTAGGCTGTTATCCGTCAGACGATATACATAATACAACGCCACACCACCAGCCTGACAAAATCATAAACTACTAAAATCGGACTGCTACATCAACTCCTAAAAATGCTCACACAATTTTCACTAAGCCTAGCAAAACATCAAAAAGCATTTCGTTGCAAGCTATGCAAACAAAGCAAGCATGTCTGCGAACTCAGCAAACAGCACTGCATTCTGTAGCAGTGTCTGATTCGTCGAATCGACTGTACGCCACGCAAACAAACTCCCTGCTCTCGCTCAAGCGGTAGGCCCACGGGAAGTGCCTCCATGTGCCAGTAGTTCGACATGCTGCAACAAACAAACTCCCAGTTTCAAGCAACTCTCGAAAGGTCCGCATGAAACATATGGAAAAAAACGCTTTGGCTGTTGTCAACCAGAGCTGCACTTCTCGCTGAGCTAAGCGCATCATGTGTTTGGAAGTGTAAAGTAGTCAACGTTTCATAACACTTACGAGACTTCTTGGAAATGCCATATAAGCCTAATATTAGCGGATTTTAGAAGCCTGTTATACTGTTTAATTAAGTATTTTACTGGAAACTAAATAACAGCTGTTCGAACCCTACGCTAAACAACACCCAAACTAAACAAAGTAAGAAATTAAAATATTACACCTATTTTATGTGTAACCCTGAGTGACATATTTTACCGTAGCAAATTTTTTCATCTACCTTGTTATTTTCTTCTAGTAAATGTGAGCAAGAGAAAAAATCTGTTAAAAATGCAGTATTTTTTCAAACGCTTAGTGTATACTCGATCGAGAATATTTTGAAAACTACGATATTACATTTCAAGCAACGTGGGGAGAGCATTCCTGAACATAGGCGTAGCCAGGGGGGTATTCTCCCTCTAATTTTTAGCATGTCTAGTCATTCTGTGCTTTGAGAAGCGGTTTCCCAAACAAAAAAACTGTTACTCGCCTGTAGTCAAACATTTTGGCCCCAAAAAAGTTTGGGCTGGCTACGACACTGTTCCTTAGCTGCAAAACCTTGGCCAAATTACGCATTTACTGCGAGTCAGGAAAGATTGTTTGTGAATTTTCGTTGCTGCCGTTCTCTGCCACAAGTTTTCTTCACACTCAAGAGACATTTACCACTAAATTTAATTGCCTTAAACGTTGCCTGCACACGTAAACAAGGCAAGCATATAAAACTGAGAGCAATCGAAGGAAAGGGTACACAAACGTTAAATCATATGCATAAGTTAATAACAATCATTTACATAACACAGATGGTGAGCAAGCAGTGGGTGAAGAGTTTAGGTATGTACAGATGAGCATGTAAAGCATGCACATAGGTGAGAGAAGTGACAATCGTGGTTATGAGGCAGAAAGCAATTTAGCAACCGTGACATTACAGAAGAAAGGCAGGTAGCAGAGGCAAAAGAACAATGTCTATCCACATAAATCGTGAAGAAGCAATACACTTACCCATGGACATCATGGAGCACCACAGTAGCATGTATGTCTCATCGGGCGCATAACATCCCCAAAGTAGGTTGGAGAGGCAAGAGTGGAAGCAGATTACAAAACGTTTATCAATAAAAGTAATCCAATAAGCGTTGGGTGCATGAAAAACAAAATAAAATTAGTGGAGTATATAGTTCTAGAAACAATAACATTCCATTCATAATGCCATGACATATGACATGTATCCACCTATCGCACATCTAACATCCGAGTCATGGCATTGACATAATTCTCCATAATTTAGCTTTGCAGAATTGTGGGCCTAAGTATCAGACTGAAGTAAATGTCCATGAGATCCTGGAGGTGAGCATCACTCCGATTGCCCCGAAAGCCTAGTATTGCAGCGTTGTTGACCGTGGCACATTCTGGTGCCATCCCACCACTGGTGAAAAGAAGGGGATTGAATGAAAATTTTTCAGTGTCAATCAGTCTTTGCTTGCCCTTATTTTTCTTCTCTTTTTCATGTTGGTGGTAAATCTGTGAAAGGGACTGTCTAGACTCTAGAATATGACGGCAAGGTAGGATGTTTGATCCTTAGGTCAAATAATGTTTTCTCAGCTGTTCCACAGTGCTCTCGCAGAAATATCCTACCTTACATTGCCAGACCAGCCAAGGGTAAAACCGCGTATTTAGGTTGGAGTTAAACAAGGCTATTTTCCTCACAGTTTCGTACAGAAAAATATCATATATGCTGTATACCCAAAATCCGCTTAACACAACGAAAAGTTGAATGCAGGGCTATAGCGGCATGACAAAGAGTTAAAGACGCACACGTCAGAAGGTGAAGTTCGTCCCCTACTTGTGGATAGGTCACCAGCTACCGTAGTGAGTTAAATACGTGGCAGTGGCATCAACACACTTACAAGAATACTTTTAAATTCTTAACATACACGCTAGGGGTGATTGCTTTTGATTTCCACTACCACTAATACGAAACAAAACAGTAGCCTAAAGCCTGTTGCCATTAGCCACGCTTTATTGGCCAGCAAATCTCACGTAGCCAAACAAGACTCTTTCAACTCTTCCTGATGAAATAAATATAAAGTTGTTTGCACTATAGTCCGGAAGAGCGCAGTTACCGCTATCGCAAAGCTGCCTCACTAGAAACTGTCACCTCAAAAGCGCAACTTCGGCTGCTATCAGACAAACAGGTTTGTTTCCGCACTGGAACAATGCAGTTGACATCTAACGCCAAAAAATCAGTCACCTACTGTACTGCCAAACTGCAAACGCACGTTAGAACGTCGTCAGCGCCAACAGCTTTGTTTTTTTTCGCTGTTCATTGTCACCGGCGACCGTGTGCTAGCTCACGTACGCAGTCCGTTCAATCGACTTCCACGACTCGCTTGCTGCATCGTTCACGACCTGCGAGGCTGGCCATCCGCGTTTGCCTTTTGCACGTATCGCGTTGACTAGTAGTTGCCAACTGGGTTAGTATTGCCACTCTTTCACCGTAGAAGACAGGGAAACGGAAAAGACATGTTTGCAAGCGGTAGAATAAAGTTCAGGTGCAGAACCTTTTCTTGCCGGATCTGAAGCGTATGTGAAGATGTAATATCTTTCACGTGGAAGATTGTGGGGAATATTTTTAAGATCTGCGAAGCAAGGAGGAATTCTCCGCTACTTGAAGCAAAGCAAGCTGAAAGTTTATATTCAAAAGTGACAAACTTAAGTATTTGGTACTGTGTGTTTTACAAGACTGATGTCTCTGTTTTTTACCACTGGGATCGAGGGTTGCCAGATGCGTTTCGTAAAAATACCGGCCGTTTTGAGATGTCAACAGTGCCAGATCTAAGCTGTGTCGTATTTCGTAAGCGGTACAGCAAAAACAGAGAGACAATCAGATTGTTAAGCCACAATTAATAATTTGCCCTATTTTGGCTGGCTCATTACATTTCGGTGTGTGTATGACGTGAAAATCGCACCAAGGATTGCGTCAACAACAGCAAATAAACTTCGCTGAAGGAACTGTCCTGACAAGATTCACTACTAGAGTCAATATAATTTGAGAAATTCTGCCTCTTGATGTTACGGTAAATTATTTGTTTTCAAAATACCGGTTTCGGGCACTGATTTTGAAAATTCCGGCCTCTGCAAAATTAGCAGTAAAATTCCGGCCAGGCCGGTGAAATACCGGCCATCTGGCAACCCTACTGGGACCAGTGGCTATAAAATCAAGAAGGGCGAAGCTCAACTGTACTAATGGGCATTGGATAAAATTATTTGATTTTACGCTAATTACAAGCTACAAAGTAAACGCAAGTTGCAGTTAATTTCAAAATTAGTGGTAGCAGCTTCCGATTGGCATTGTTTAATGATATTTCCTTCTGACTATTGGTGTGATTTCAAAACGAAACTGCTGTTGTAAATAGTTTTTCAACTTGCTGCAAGACAGATTGACTGTTTTTGTGGCGAATTATTTCAAAAGTGGAGTCAGACCTCCTAGAACTGTTGGAAGATAGTGTAGGTTATTTACTATCAGGACAAATCAGCTCGGCAGTTGTGTAAGTTTCAGGTAACCTGTTAAGTTCTTGACATGCCTGCAAAAAACACTTTTGAAGTATAAAAAAAAACGTTATTGCGCAGCTTAACTACTATAATTCAGTACACTGCAACACCATCTTCAGCATGTTTGGTCACAAATAGTTTTGAGCGATAAAGGTAAAAAATAATTGCACTACTGTCTGCAAGGACCACCTCCCCGGAAGCATATATTTCCATACTGCACCGTTACAGCTTTTTTCGTCTCATCTTAGGAACACAGAAAGCCTGTGTGGTGGTTTCAGTGTTTGGCATTCCCCTGTGTTCATGGGTGTCCGCAGGGAGAACAAAATGGGAATTTGCCGCCACCTGGAAATTGGGATTAACAACCAAAATTTTCTAAAACACCTGAAGTCAGCAGCTTATTCACTTAATTCTTGCAATGACAGTTTTATTTTCCGATATGACACTCACACTGCGCAAGAGCCGGGTTCACTGGTGTGGTGTCATGCAATTTTGAGCTTGCAGTTCAGTCATGTCAGCTACATTGCCTGCAGAGGGAGGTTGCGACACTTGGGTGCAGATAGTTCTAAAATTGGCGTTCATTGCGTAACAGTAACATGGCAACGAACGTTCACTTCAAGTTGCGGTAGTAGGCGTTTAGCCGCATGTGAATTTTGAAGACATTTGTGGCACGTAATGCAGTGAGACAGTGACTGCTGATTGCAGTAAGTCACGTACTTTTATACGATGTGAAAAGAAACCTTGCTGCCAATGAAGCGCATTTTTGGGACTGTTGCCGTCACACGGGTTATTTTCTTTGTGGTGTAGAAAGGGTAAAGCGTTATGTGAACGCCCATTTGCATTGTATCGTCAGCAGCCTGAAATGGGCAAGCAAAATGTCGACTTTGCCGATCAATGAAAAAATTTCTGTGAACGCCTATGCCTGTGTTGTTTATGTTTATAATGTAACATCTGCTTTGTACTGTGCTGTAAATAACCATTTTTGTGTTATTCGAGTATCCGTTGTTGCAACCTCTCGGTTAACATGTCGTTGAATGTGCGATTCGCCACGAACCAGGTGTGCATGAAGACATACACCACATATATGTGGCGCGAACAAGCGAAGACTAAAGCCCATATATATGTAATGTATGTGAATTTTGGGAACTCATTATTGCATTCCCAAACGGTGGCCAATGGGCCCCCTTCAGCGAAGTTTGTCCCCCCTGGCTCAAACCTCTAGTTACACCACTGCGCAAGCCTGATAATAGTAGTATGAAATATGGACCTTCATGCGTTTTGTCTTTATTACAAGGAGATGGAAAAAATGGAATTCAAGCACCAAAAGTAACACATGCATATGGAAATAGTTTCGTGAATTTCAGGGTTGTGGTATGATACGAGGGGATGAATCCTTGGTATTGAAAGCCTTGTGTCTGCGCCTGCGAATTAGAACTTTGACCTCGGTAGCTACTTCAACGAACTGGTTACAATCCTGGATTTGTGCGCAGAGTTTGCGTTTCTTAAGTACCACCGCGTGAGGGAGTTTTCACAAACGCACTTGTCTTCATGAACATGAATTCCTGGTAAGCATTGTAACTCACGTGATTGCTTGAAAGTAACTGAACCGTTAGCAAAACAGAACACGTGATTTGAGTCATCAACTCTGTTTACCTTGAAAATCGTTTGTCATTCACAGCAGAGGTACAGCAGAACTCAGTATATCAAGCAAGTCGAGGAACTCGAGCGTTTCATTTTCAAAATGTAAGCAAGCGTGACGGAGTGGGTTTGTATTGGCGAGCAAGCATAGCGGTTTAGACTAAAGCATGGCCCAAATACGAGATACCGTGCATCAAGCAGCAGATTTCCTGTGTACACAGAAGTTTTCTTTAGGTATTTGAGCAGCAATGCTGTGAAGTCACCAGTGCAGCATTCACTGCAACAGCAACCACGTGGCCGCTGCGCAAGCAAGCGGACCTTGGTGCCGTAGACCAGTATTTTTCAACCTTTTTTGCATCACGGACCACTTTATGCCATAAAAAAATTTTGGGGAACACCAAACAAAATTTTATAATCACAATTATTATGTTTAGTTCTGTTTTGGCTGTTTTAATTTATTAAAATTTACAAGAAAGTCCTATTCGTTTGCTCCTAAAACTAATTACTTTCACGAAAGAAAACATATTTACGCTCATTGCGTTAAACTAGTGATTTTCGACCGGTGTTCGATGGAACACTAGTCAAACTTATCAAATTTCCTGCGGAACACCTGACGATCTTTCACGGAACAATAGTTTTCCGCGGAACACCGGTTGAAAATCACTGCCGTAGACCACTCGCGACACCCGGCAACGAGTACAAAGCAGAGTACCAACGACACTCAACTTTTGATGCAGATTTTAACCAGTTAGCTTAACACGTTTCTCAAAAGCTACGCGCAACGACATACTGTATTCGTTGATTCGACCTGCAACGAACAGTCAGATGCAAACTTCACTGCTTTCCAAGAGTAGATTCCTGCTTTGCTACTGAAACACCCTTGAAGGATTGGAAACCGGCGTTAGTGCTGCAAATATGCTGTTAAAATTGACCTAAGTATCGGAAAGAGAATTGCAATAATGCTGATACGACTCGACTGCTTTAGTTTAGCAGCACATTGCCCATCCGAGTGTTCGTGCACTTGACACAAACCGGTTGAGGTGCGTACGTGACCATCGACATGTCTGCCTGCACTTCAGAAACCAGGTGAATGAATGATGCTATGTTGGTCAGCCCGAAGCTATTGATGGCACAGTGCGTAGTGGATCGAGTTTATTTTTGGCATGCCTACACAAGCCGGTTCATTCAGCTAACACAAGGAACACTGTAACGTGTGAGTCTACAAGCACTGGTAAAAATGCAAAATACAAACAATATCAACTAGCCTATGTTCAGAGAACGTAGCCTACTGTATGAATTTTCCTCTGAGCGCGTTTTCATGTCTTTCGAAGCTATAAAATTGCCCATCTCTGTCGATTACAAGCAAGTCGACTGAATACGTGCAATCGCATTTAGCCGTAGATTACCAGAGTCAAGCCAGCGCGCCATCTATTTCATTTCGTAAATGATAACACCTGCGTTCCCAATATGACAGCAAAAAATCTGGTTACTACGGTAGGTTTAGCTGTTGAACTCATTAAGAGGTGTTATATGTAAGGTGAAAATGTTATGATCGAATGACGAATTGAGTTAGCTTTAGCCAGTTGCACCAGATACAGACGAACCTGATGTTTGAATCAAACAAAAGTTGGATTAACTGTTACGAAGAGTCAACATTACAGGAGTCAGCATGCATGTAAGCTTCTTGTTACCGGGGAGATAGCACGTTTCGAGGCCAATGTGCATATAGGTAGCAGGCTCGTAACTAGGAGGGAGCAGGGGGAAGAAGTCCCCCTAAAAGTTTTGTAGCCCCCTTGGAAAAATGTGTTGGACACAGTTTAAAAAGTTTGGGCCCCTCCCACTCTTCGCCCTCTGAGTCCAACGCTGGTTACGATCCTGATGGCTAGCTCTTTTGCATTCACCTAATAGAAGCCTACTGATGTTTACATTTCGTTGCGTCCGTAGCACCTCTTCGGGTAGTGGTTCCCAAACTTGTTCGAGCCTTTACCCAAATCAAGGTAGTGATTATGTCTTATTACCCTCAATATTTCGCAGTGATCGCTCATAATGCAAACAAATTGTGGTTGTGGTTCCGCGTTGCCCCCCGAAGACTCGTATATTACTTCCTGGGGGTAGTTTGCCCCCAGTTGGGAATCACTGTCTTAGGGCTTCGGACTCCGTTGTTGCACTTCATTGAAAAGTTCAAAACATTTTCCCGACTAATTCAAGACTTACCATCTGGACACAGAAGAAAATCCAATGGAGTGAGTTAGGGACAAAATAAATAACCAAATAGCACATTCTTGAATGTGCGAACCACTGGGGGTCACTGGGTAAGAATTTTTTGTTCTGTGATAATATGCGCCTTGTGTATGAATGCTATTTAAGATTTGAAGGATCTGTGAAACGTGCAGGGAGTCGTGGCCTCAACCCGAAAGCACATTAGTCACGTTAGCTGGGTTGGCAGAGGATATGGGTGCTTATAATTTGAGTTCTCTGGTGGACAGTTAATGTTATCTGCTTACCATACCTCATCACCAGCATTGCTGATTCAATCTGAGCCCGCGGTGCATGTTTGAGGCTTTGACGTTGGTACCTAGTACTGCTAGTGCTATCTATTGCCTGTTGGGAGCAGGAAAAAATGACCGGACACCTTTTGTATCTTTTAAATACCGCTCGTGTCTTCAGAAATCCTGCATATCTTTTAGGTGTTCCATGTTTTACAATCACGCGTATCGTCCACGTCTGCTTCTACCCCTTCTCCACTTACCACGCTTGCATTTCACAAGAGTGTGCACTGGCATGTGCTTGCTTTATCCCCCGAACCACCCTAATGTTGCTCACGTTGGTGACGTCACGCCTTGGTGGTTCTAGCAGCTGTGTTAAAGATAACTCTATGATTTCTATCTTTAAATTTATGCGACTTGTTTGAGAAACTACTGCGTCACATTAGGAATATTGAAAATTGTGAGTATGGAATCCACAACAAAACAACATCTCAAGAGTTCTAGCAATCTGACAGTTATTGCCAGAAGATAAAAGCTGGCAAGACTAAAACATCGCAAATTGCTTCACGTTTGCTGAACAAGCACAGTTTCACGGGTGTCTAAGGTTTTTAAGCTAAACTGGTGTTTTTTGCTATTTTTCCAAAATTATTATTTTAGACCTGTTCCTATTGCTTTTAATCAATGAACAGTAGAATATTTCCCCAAAACAAATAATTTTAACCTGAAATGAAAGCTGTTTTCAACTTCAAGGTTCTAGTCACTATTTAGCTTGCATGTCTGTTTTGTGAACAGCAGCAAACTGCAATGTTCGCTTGGAAATCTAAGGTTCACTAATCACTGGAGAAAGCAGGCTCGTACTAGAGAAAGCAGGCAGATTTTAAGGTTTGAGGGAAAAACTAAATTTTTTAGGGTAGAAATATTTTTTGTTATTATATAAAACAAATTTTTCAATAAAGCACAAAATTTGATGAGGAAGAAAATAATTTGGGGAGGCCTTCCCCCGAATGCACCCCCATGGCTACGGGCCTGAGAGAAAGCAAAACCGCATCCTAAGAACAAACCCTGTTTTTGTCTAAAATAAGTTCACAATTAATCGAGAATACAACAAATCGGTGCATTTTGTGTCAGGCTATCCAGCATAACTTAAACTCGAGGTCTTCCCACAAACCTACAGAACGCCTTATCGAAGCTTACAAGGACATTTACTGACTTTGGTGAGATCACAAGCCTAATAATAGTAGTTTGAAATATGGATCTTTACGCCTTTTATTTTTATGACAAGGAGGTTGAAAAAATAGAATTCAAGCACCGAAAGTAACAAGCATATTAAAATAATTTTGTGAATTTTCAGGGTTGTGTTATGATAGGAGAGTATGAATCCTTGACAGTGAAACCCCTGTGTATACGCCTGCGGATGAGAATTTTGACCTCGGTAGCTATTTCAACGAACTGGTTACAATCCTGGGTTTGTGCGCGCAGAGTCTGCTTTTGTTATGCACCACCACGTGGGGGAGTTTTCACAAACACACGTGTCTTCATGGACATGCATTCCTGGTAACCATTGTAACTCACGTGATTGCTTGAAAGTAACTGAACCGCTAGTAAAACAGAACACGTGGTTTGAGTCATCAACTCTCGTTACCTTGAAAATTGTTTGTCATTCACAGCAGAGGTACGGAACTCAGTATATCAAGCGAGGCAAGGTACTCGAGCGTTTCATTTTCAAAATGTAAGCAAGCGTGACGGGGTGAGTTTGTGATGTCTAGGAAGGATAGCATTTTGGACTAAAGCATGGCCCAAATACGAGATACCATGCATCAAGCAGCAGATTTCCTGTGTACACAGAAGTTTTCCTTAGTTATCTGAGCAGCAATGCTGTGGAGCCCACCAGTGCAGCATTAATTGCAAAAGCAACCGCGTGGCCCACGGCTGGTAGTGCGGGGACATCGGCACGGTAGACCACTAGTTAGGCTCCACAGAGAGTCCAAAACGAGTATATTGAAACATTTATTTAGTTTGCCTATGGTTTATGAGGTAGGATTTTATATGCCTTGCAAGCACCAAGTTAATTGCTTGCAGCCCATAAAATGAAACGGTACACATGTCGCGCTTCATTTTTTTGCAGTCGTTAGGCTACCATCTTACATATGGCGAAGGGTTGATGGGTTAGAGTTGTGCGTATGTTTTTCGTAGTTTGTCTTCAAGATATTATTTTCACAATCACTTGGCATGATGCGTTAGAATGATGATTGTGAGACTTATTCGTGGAATTAACCAGTTTTCCTCAACAAAAAGCATTTGCGTAATAATTCCAGAGTGCTTTGTCGTTCCAGTATACTAGTAGACAACGTACTTCCAGATGAAGTAGCTAACTGTCACGTTGGTGCTTAGATGCTCAGCTGGATTATACCTATAGCGTGGTGCAAGCACACGTGAAAAAGCGTCGCAAGTTTACCATTTGCATTAATGCAGCTGCCTGTGCAAAGCTTATTGAATATGTTAAACAATTATTAATGGCCTAGGAGATACAGCGCCCCTCCCAGATTCTGGTATGCTGGTTCCAAATCCCGGTTTGGTCATGCAGAAGACTTGCAAAACGACGTTTGCCGCCTGTGCAGCCCACTGCTCGGCGCTGATGGGTGGCTGCGAGGGAAAGCTGCACTCACGGTGCTGCAATTGGCCTGCCACAAGTGCAGCATTCACTAAAGCAGCCGGGTGGCGCACAGGGCAGAGTAGCAAGGCCTTCTAAAAAAAGAGAGCAAGCGGAGATGGGCGCCCACAAACCATTCATGACATTCCAAAAGAATTACAAAGCGAGTACAATGAAACTTGCTTTCAAAACGAGAAAAAAGTTGTTCTTAGACATTTGCTTTCAGCAATACAGATTGGGTAAATTGATACGTTTGATATTGGTCGCAGCTTTTCGCAAAACCAGACAACGCAAATTATTTATTGCGTACGTGACCTGCGTTGCCAGTATGCAGCGCACACCGGCGATGCGTACGTGACTCATGGCACGAGAAAGCTGCACGTGCGTGCAGATGTAAGTCACGTGATTGAGCTAACGATCGTGTTTGTGCGCGTCGTCCTCTTGAAGTGCCAGTTAGTAGTTGAGTGGAGACAAGCGATGCGTACGTGACTCTTGGCACGAGAAAGCTGCACGTGGCGTGCCGATGTAAGTCACGTGACTGAGCTAAAGATCGCGTTCGTGCCTGTCGTTCATCCTGTGTTGTCCACAAACCAGCTCGCGAGCCGTAATGGAATGTATTGACTTCATACACCAACGTAGAACGCTGCGAAGCTGTTTACTGATTGCTTGGTGTTTTTCGAACGGACTTGTAGTCATTGCGAACCGTGAAAGCAGGTTGAACGCAATGCCTGGAAGGCTGTCAGCGACATTGCAATGCATCTTGTATTTCTCTGGTTGCCGATTATGGTTTATGTAATGGTCTAGCCATAAACGTGAGGCACCTTGGCACCGTCTTGCATATATTTTTTCGCCGCTGTGGGAGCAAAGAAAAAGGGTTGAATCCGATAAGCAAAAATCAACTGCCCAACGCTTGGTCTAACTCACGATAAAATGTCAAATGTTTCAAACGAAGAGCTTGAGAAACCTCGTGCTCAGGGTTTGTGTTGACTTGACATAACAAACCGTCACAATGTATACGTACCTTTGTATTTTGAAGGCTTGTTTTACCAATATGAATAACCGTAGTAAGTGGTAGTGTGTGGTAAAGTTAAAAGTATGATTTTTTGCAGCACTGTTGAACGTAGTTACGTTTTTCTGCTCTTCTTAATAAGCTTCTTGCTTGCTAGTAGTAACGGTTTCCGACATAGGCCTGTAGTGTAACATGTTTTCCAGCCCTGAGTGGGCATAACTGTAACGTATGAGCACTAACGAGCTGGTGTCGAAAAGCCACTGTATTGTCTTGCGCCTTAGGTATTTCACAGCTGGTTGCGATAAAATATTTAGATGGTTTATGAACAACCGTAAAACGAAACCTCGGATTGACGAAAGTTGATGTAACACTGTTTCCTGTGGATAGGCGTGTAACTTCGTTCGTGGACCTATTCACCTGTATAGTAGATATCCTGGTTGAAGTGCAAAATATCCAGAAAGATGAAAGTGTTCGTCGCGGTCGATGAGAGCGAGGCATCGGAGAAAGCTCTTGATTGTAAGTCTTGTAATCGTTGTGACCCAAAGTTTCGGTGTGGCGTTGCTTAGTGCAATCGAACAACAATCTCTGTACGGAAACAAGCAGTGGAACCTCGTTCACAATTCTGTATCTATGGAAAGAAGTAGTGTAACCACACCAGTAGTCAGACGAACGTCACTGGGGGGCTGCTACGTTTGTTCCCGGGGGTCCATACTATACACTGAATATCAAAATGTCAGGATTGGGGAGACTAGACTGTGTTTGGGGGACTTGGTTGATTGATTGATAATTCTTACCAAAGTTTACCGTTGCTTTTCACATTTGTGTCAGAAGCGGGATACCCGTGTTGGCTCTTTGGTGTCATCAAGCGGCTATGTAATCATTTAACTCTAGGCACGCAGTTTACTGCAATGTGCATTCAGAGCAAAATAAACGGTTTCAAATCCTTATTGGTTTGTGGGTCAATAAAGACATAAAACGCTCACTGCAGTGGCGGATCCACATTTGACGTTGGGGCGGGAGTAGTCGAAAGAAATGGCACCAAACAAAATAAGCAAATTTTACCACTTTAACACTGCGATATTCATGCAATATACAATTTTCTACTCTGCTGTTCTCCTGGATGCATTCCACGATGATGGAAAAATTGACATCACTGTTTTAAAGAGTTTTCTGCCCAAAGATGGTATATTGGTCAAACTTGCAAGATTACGTGCCAAACAAAAGCTCGCCACATCCTTGTATCTAAGGTTCGCAGATGATGCTGCCTTCGTTTCATACAGCGAAGTAGGCCCTCAACCTTTAATGAACCGTTTCGATGCTGTTATGAGGCTTTGCCTCTGGTCATTAGCAACAAAAAAATCCTTGCAATGTACCAATTGGTGTGAACTGGTATATCTCAGGGAGATACCGCCGTGAACGTGACTAGGTGAAAAAGGGCGCTAACACTACGCACAAAAAGTTATCATCTACATAGTGATCATTACCCCATATTTTGTATTGTTTCTCTGTCCAAATCTTTCCACAGGGTACCAAAGGTGACATTTAGAGATACTGTATGCAACAATTTAGTATGGAAAATGTTCTCACTGAACTTCAAATAACCCTTAGCAGTATGCCAAGCAGAGAAGATGTTAATTCTAGCTTAAGTACGTTGCTGATTTCATTTGAAAATGTACTATATGAACATGCCCCCTTAAAAACTCTCAAAACGACATGAACGTATTAAAAGCAAGCCATGGCTTACAAAAGGACTGCTTCCATCAATTAGGACAAAAAACAAACTGTATACAAATTTACAAAAAAAATCTGTTGAAGACGACCACAAATGGGCTGAATTTCGAAAATACAGAAATAAGTTAAATCACCTAATTAAAAGTCAAAAGTAAGTTATTATATGCAGCAGATTGGAATAATAACAATTCGTGCTTAATGTGGAAAACAATAAAAACCGTATTGAATAAAGGGCATAAAACGCAAGTACATCTACAGGATCTTCAAATGAAGATGGTACACTGACAAAGAGTAGTAAAGAAAGTGCGGACAAAATCAATACTCATTTTTCTGTAGTTGGAAAAACACTAGCTGGAAAAATACCTCAATCAACAGCAATTCCCCCATCTTTCCAGTGTAATTTACATAATTCCTTCTTCTTGCAGCCTACATGTCCAAGTGAAATTGAACATGTCATCAATAATCTCAATAGTAAGAAAGCCATTCCGCTTGACCATGTTCCAATAAAATTTATTAAAATCTCTAGTTCTATTATTTTTATATATTTGTCTGATATTTTCAATAACTGGATTCCAAGTGGAGTGTACCCTGACATATTAAAGACTGCTCAAATTACTCCCATTCATAAAACTGGTTCCTGTGAAAAGTGTTCAAACTACAGACCAATATCTTTGCTTCCTCCAATTAATAAAGTGTTTGAAAAGCTTCTTTATGATAGGTTATACAGTTACCTCGAACACAATAAACTTTTGACAGACTGCCAATATGGTTTCAGGAGAGGGTTGTCTACAGAACTGGCCATTAATGATCTACAAAATTTTCTTACACAAAATATAGACAAAGGAGTAGTAACTTGTTCTATATTTTTGGATCTTGCCAAAGCTTGTGATACAGTCAATCATGATATACTTTTTCATAAACTAGATATTCAATATGGGATAAAGGGTTTACCTCTAACATTACTAAAAACGATTTAGAAAACCGTTCACACTATGTAGTAATTAATGATAGTAAATCTGAAATGGATAAATTTACTTGTGGCGTGCCACAGGCCTCTACATTAGGCCTCTCCTGTTCCTGTTGTATGTGAACGATTTACCACTAGTTTCAAATTTTAAAACCATTCTTTTTGCAGATGATATGGTTCTTTCACTATCAGCGAACTCAATGCATGAACTAACAACAAAAATAAATCAAGAACTTGAAAGTGTGGACAACTGGCTGAAGTACAATAAATTATCTTTAAAATACAGTAAAACCCAGTACATGCTATTTACAAAACAAAACGATACAAATTTCAATGTTCAAATTAACAACCACCTGCTTTCAAGAACTGAATGCGTCAAGTACCTTGGAGTTATAATTGATGATAAATTAATTCGGAAACCTCATATAACTCTGGTTAAAGAACAAGTTTCTAAAGCGTCATGTATAGTTTGCAAACTCGGGCACTATTTTCCATTCAGATCCTTAAAAACCGTATGTTGTAGCATAGTGTCTGTAACCCTGTGATTCCGCCGGCTTCAATGTCTTTTACTACGTTCTGTATTGTCTGTTTTTATCAACCTGCGTTCTGCAGAGTGTGTGTGTTCATACTATGGACTTCGTGTCTGCTATAAACAAAAAAAAAAAAAAAAAAATAGTGCATTCACAGGTTCGATATGCTATCACCAGTTGGGGATCATCATGTTTTTCTACACTAAATACCCTGAATATTATTCACTACAAATTGTTAAGAATTCTGACATTTATCAAATTCAACTCTGACGTATGTAAATTGTACAGAGATACTAAAATACTTAATATAAACCGAATCTTCAAACTAGAAATCAGTAATGTACAAAATTAAATTTAGATTAGTTCCCAAACAGTTTACAGAACTTTTTACAACATTGAAGACATTCAATCGTATCATACAAGACAACAAGTATTGAATATGCCATTCCTCGGACTAGATTAAAAATAACTCAAAAGTCATTTACATATACAGGAATAGGAATATGGTCTTCCATAGATCCAACAATTCGTTCAATACCAAATTATCACCTATTTGTTGCTAATTTAAAACATAAACACCACGAAGAGCAATCATATCATCATTGAAAATCTGAAAAACAAATATAAGGTTACGGTACTTCCAAAACACTACCAATAAATTAATTTGTATTATGAAAGGGCAGATGTTGTTTTCCAGACATGCTCTGGTAATGCATGACAGGCTACACTTAGTAATAAAATAACATTACCTAACTTGGAAGTCCTTATTGAAATACACTATTAAGTCTAGTCTTGTTTCTCTCGTTTTTCCTTTTTCCCTGTTATTTATCAGGGCATCTGACCAGAAAACCGTATGGTTGTTTCAGATGTCCTGGGAACAAAATAAACGCTGTTCCAATGTAATTTGATTCTGTGGCATGATTTGATGTTTGTTTACAGTTCTTGCCAAATAAACTGATACTGATACTACAAGGCTTTCGTAGCCTACTATTTAGAACTCCAAAACATAGCCTTTTGTGTAATTTAAGATGAAAATACGTAGAAATTTTAGCAAATTACAATTACACCACATCAAAAAGCCTCAATTGCAATTACAATTGCCCAAAATTGTGTAATTAATCACATTCAACTCACGTATAAAAAAACACGAGGTAGCTGTGAAAAAACACTAGAACAGTAGATGACATGCAAAAACATTAGATCTAGTAGAAAAACCGGGAGTAGCACCACTGTGTTTCGCGTAATGATGGTAATGATGCTTTCAGCAAAACTGGTAATGATGCTTTCAGCACTGCAACTGCCTTCTGTTCATCATAATCCCTCGTGTGACGGAGGGTTCACGTGATGCTAAAGAGAAGGAGAATGGGAAGAGAGTTGCGTCAACAAAACGTAGCCAAGGAAAGATTAAGCGGCATCTAGATCTTTTGATAAGCTAAAGAAAAAAATGTAAGCTACCCTCGATTGAAAGCCGTACAAAATTATGAAAAAAAAACATAAGCCGCGGCTTCCAATCGAATAGATATACGGTATCCATGTTGAATAAATACGGTATCCATTGTCATTTTGTATTGAAAGGAGTACTTGCGATTTATTTCATAGGCCTATCTTCCACATAAGTACGTTTAGGGTGGTTTAAGTGCGTTTAGGGTGGTTTAAGTTTTTCTCCTCGTACACTACCATTTTTCAAGCGTAGCTCAATAATTCACAACATGCTCGATCCAAGCTCCTTGGCGGCAGTGGCGTACAGAGGGGGGTAGGGGGCGATCGGGACCACGGCCCCGGGTATCCAAAGCAGGGGGCATCCAAATAGTGAAATTAAAAAAATTAAAATGCTGTAACGAGATGATTTTTCGTATTGTAACGCTACTAACATATGCCACGTGATTTAACTTTTTGAAACTTGTTTTTTTTGTCAACACTAGTTTATACGTATTCACATGCCAGTAATTCTCACATTCTTCAATACTCTAGGTGTGCGGCGCACACCCAATCAAAGTGATAGTGACGTGACTTTGTCCAAATTGTGCGATCAAGGGAAAATCACAAATAAGGATTGAAAGATAATTATGGACGTTTAATTGATTTTCTGTGCCAAATTTCAAAACTGTCCTATTTCAACTTGCTTGATTTAGCTGACTTTTTGATGCATCACCAGCTTACCGTTGCGTTTTTCGATGCGGCAACCCTGGGTGTGCTGTAACAAATCTGCACACCTGTGCTTGCAATATGTGCATAATTTCAAGCTTCGTCATAAATTGGCAGTTCAGGAGGATTGATCATAACGGCTCACACAAGTCCGTATCTTTTCTGACCCCCGGTCGTTATGCATATAACAGCCACATAATAAACAACGAATGCTTTCTTGCGTACTTTATACGCATTCTCAATTCTTGTGTAGATCAGCAAGTTTCAAACTGTCAAACCCTGAATGTCCGCCATCTCAGCCGCGTACCTTTATTGTGACGCAGAGTCATAGTTTAATAAGTTATTGGACTTTCTTGTAATTTCATTCCTAACAGTAATGCAAGCATTGCAACCAATCCGTGCAGCATCAACAGCGAGATGTTGATTCCGACGGCCAGAACTGGTGTAAACAGCAGCGAATGTTTGCTGACATGAACATTATTCGTTTGACAAAGTAAAAATTTCCGGCGAGCGTACGTGCACTGCAGGTTTGCATAGCCTAAAAAGCGCTTCCTATGTAACATAAGCTGTATTCTAGGAACGTTCACTTCGAGTAAGCAACCCTCGGCAGTAAGTCGGTCTTCGAATACCGTGCTTTTTGTTCTGGCATCAATTTGATTTTTCAACTGCGAAGTGCTAAAACAGAAAGTTCTGACTGGTGGTAACATTTTGCCCGGCTATTAGACCTTGCGCTGTTTGCGGTATGATGTTCATTGGCTTATTTGTTGCAACAAAAGTGCAGTTTTATGGCTCATGACGAGCACAATAAAACATGAGTCAAGAGATCTTTCGTAGGCATCAAGGTGACGATTTCAGTTTGTGTGGATAGAAAGCGCCTTGGAGTGAAGTCGCGGAAAAACAGGAAAACAATGGAACTGTAGAAAGAACCGTTTTTTTAATTAAAATGTTCAGGTTCTTCCCTTAGGGGCCTGCAACCTTCTCTGCTCCACCGCTATTCGACGAGATATTCGAGCAGCCAGGTGTTTTTGCAGTTGCAAACTGCCCTGTCGTAGCATTGAGTGTGTTTCACTCCACTGTTTTAATGCGCAGCTATATTTTTGCAGTTGTACTGCGCTGACGAAGCACTGAGTGTGTTCTACTCACCTGTTTTGATGCGTTGCCGGATATTTTTGTAGTAATGAGCTGCTCTGTCCTAACGCTGAGTGCTGTGTTTTGCTCCGGTATCCTAACTTAGAGCGCTGGTATGTTCATTACAGTGACACATTGTACAACGAGTAAGGAGGGTGCGTGCAGAATAAAAATGCGTGCTGTGTCAACAAACTTCGCCAAGACGTTAGTTTGCAAACGTGAATATGACGTCATATTGTGACGTCACAAACAGCGTATATCCAGCAACAGTGACAACCGTACTTTCACTGCTCAATACTACAATTTGGTAGGGGGTCAAGCAGTCGCCCCGGCATCACCAGGCCTCTACACGCCTCTGCGTGGTGGTGCATCACTGTGGCTACTCGCATATTGAAGTTTGTAATGACTCTGTCCAGCAACTCATGGGGAATTCTTCTAAAATCCGTTCGAATGTTTTTCTTGACCGTATGAACAGTTTGGGGATTATTGGCATAGACAAGGGGTTCCTAACCTGGGGTACATCTAAGGTAACTAGTAGAAGAGAAAATATATTTATGTATTATTAATTCCAAATCTTTATACATATAGCCGTGAATATTACAGTATTTCAAAAATGATTATATGCTCATTGTTAAATATATTAACTTTGAGACATAAAAACGGAGTCTATATTTATGGTTCCAAACACCTAAAAGTTCTATTAAAAATTCACTGGATTTTTGTTATTTTACTCAACCTTTCGTCATAAGAAATTTGAGGGGTACATGCTCATCTGTGAAAATGCTGAAGGGGTGCATGTTCAGAGAGAGGTTGGAAACCCCTGGCATAGACCCTGTCTTTTAGGTATCCCAACTAATCCTACTGGGATAGGTCTTCAATTTCCTTCGTCACTGAAAAAAATGAAGTCCAAGATATCAGGATGGTCTTCGATTCGCTGACTGATGGCTTGCCCAGGCAGTGACGTAACTAAGAGGGGGCAATGGGGGACATTTGTCCACGGGTGAGCACTTTGGGGGCGCCATATTGAGGTCGGAATGTTATTACAAAATGTCGAATGCCAGCGACTGCTACCCAGTTGCGAAATCTTATCAAGATCACCATGGTTTGCAAAGCTAGCAAATACGAACTTCAGTGACGTTTTGAGGTGGAGCTGTTTCCAGAAGTCCTCGCATGTGGTTGACTCCTGGCTGTGTCACAATGCTTTCAGGTAGCCGAGGTTGCGAAGTTTCTGTCTTCGTTCTCAGTGTGTAGTTGCGTCACATGGACCGGGAATCCAGCGTTCACAGTGCATGCAGTGTGCTTCTGAGCATGCTTTTAAAACAGCGATGAAACTTTTAGAATGTTGTTACCAGTGGTGGAGCAACCTTTTTCAAAGTATGGGTGCACAAGTTCAAGTCAAAAAACTATGAAAATTTTTTTTCGTTGAGCGATTTACTTTAAAACTGAACCCAATACTAATTGTGTTACTTAAACTTATTTAAGCAAAATTCAAAATGTAAAAGTGGGGGACGAGGTCCCCCAGAAAAAGTGTGGGTGCTAGACCCATGCGGCCCGCCGGTTCCTCCATCCCTGGTTGTTACGGTAACTGATCTGATGTTTAAGAAAATTTTTGCGCTTTGATGGTTTGACAAACTTTATGTTGAAATGGATTTGATGTGGTTGTGAAGGTAGTTATGATGACTTATTTCTAAGATATTAAACTAAATCCTAACTACTTCTACAAGATTCTAATTGTAACTGTGCAAAGGCGTTGAGATATTAGTTAGAATTGTGAACTTTGGAGTTACTGCTACATTTGTTTTATATGAAGTTGACCTATAAATTAAGCATCTCCATGGACATGATTGTCGAAATTTAGGTCACGAAATTGCTAACCTCGAGCTTCTCACAGAGCGTCACTGGCCTTAGATATATCCTAGGACCTAGGTTAATACATGTTACACATGTAATTTCAGTGGCGGATCCAGGGTGGACAGTTAGGGTGATCTGCTCCCCCAAACGTCTGTGGCGCCCATTTGATATGAATTCGCCCCTTTTTGGAGCCTCTCGGAGTAGAAACAGATTAAATATGCAAAAAACTCTAAACCACAGGTTCTTAAACTTTATCATTTGCGCCCCTTTTGGCTTTTTTCATTGATACTCACGGCTCACCAAATATCAAAATCAAACACAGAAAGCTGAACAACAATTTATTTGACATTATTCTGTTAATGGAAGGATACAACTGTTTTTCGTAAACTTGTATTTCAATTCGAAGCTTTGTTGAAGACAACGCACATCGCAAATCGGCTTCACATTCCAGTTTGTTCCGAGTTTTTGTCTTGTACGCTTTATTTTGATTATGGCGTTTATAGTAAAATGACAGTAAATTGAGGAATGATAAAAACAATGCATTTAATGCTTCTTAGCAAAATGTCGCTGCCATACTCGCGTCCCCTTGCAAACCTTTCACGCCTCTCCCCAGTTCATGAACCCAGGTCTAAAATAAACAATGCTTATACACTTCTTTCAACTGTAAGGTTTAAGTGCCGGACTTTTACCCAGCCTCTATTATCGAATAATGTCAAAAATGCTATTCTTTCGTGATATTATTGTTCCATTATTTCTCTCCCGCGTGAGAAATGCTCACCCTTACACAAGTAATCACGAATGCAATCGTCTTCGCCAGGGTTGATAAAAAATGGGTTTTTATTTAAAAAACAACCCACCTGATTTCTTTGTTTTTTTGAAAAGACGGCTTTTTTTCTTTTTTAAAGAAACGGGTTTTTGTAATTTTTTAAGAAAAACACAAAAACTCCGTTCTGAAATGCAATATCACCATTTTCAGAATTATACAGTCATAACTTGTTATATTATGGAATTAAAATTTGAGGTAACGAAATGTACCCCATCTTTGTTTTCGCAAAGTGTTGTTGGTAAGTTCAGTCCAAAGTGGTAAGGCTTGGCAAGCATGCGCCCAGTAAACAGAGAAAAGCCACTCCCAGACAACTTCTGCAGATCCACGTCAATTTTATATGCACGCCCTGCTAGTTCAGCATTTAGGTGTATTCTGTCAACATATGGTTTGGTATGGTCCAACATCAGAAACAGGTTGGGCGCAGAGAATGCAGAAAAATTGGTTAAAATATACCGATTTTACAGAGCTGAAAAAGATAACCAGTAGAATTTACTCAAACTGTTCGAATGATTCTTCTCTTTTTTTCATGTCCTTCAAATTTCGTTACTGTTCGTTTTGCTTGATAAAAAAAATTACAATTAACTGTACAAGTGTGCAGCTTATTTTTTACTTGATGGTAGATTTTTCAAACGAAAAGCGAAGAGTAGTATTTTTGATAGGTTTTACTGTTTTTTTTAAGTGGGCTTTCTTGACAAAACACGGGTGGTTTTCTTGGGTTGGGTCCAATTACATCAACCCTGGCTTTCGCTGATACGGTTACCGATTTGCCCCTGGGTGCATGTTTTTGTCACAAGTTTAAATTTAACGCCTACTGGCAGCCTTGAAAAGAAAGGCAGTCGCGAAAATTGGAAATGCAATGTGGAAAACGCATAAATGACGGAAAACTGTTGCAAACTCGTAGGCAGCTTCTGCAGGCAAATGGTCATGTATTGAAACAATTTTGCAGAGATAAACGTCGCCTTGCTCAGGCCGTGCAACTGAAAATATAAAGGAACTGTTGAACGTAACTAGTATCTATCCGAAACGGATAAGCTGCGTATCTGTTCCTACCAATAAAAATATCAAATTTCAAAATTTGAAATTTGACGCCCATGTCCGTTAATACAACTAATGGGAAAATCCGGCACTTTCCTAGTTTGCTCCGCAGCGGTACCTGTGTTATCAGCGCTGGGTTTTCAATGCGTATTACGAAATAGCACAAGTCTTTATGTTGTAGTAAACACTTACGCTGTTATATAAAGTTCGGCTAAGACAGGGATGCACAACCTGCGACCTCGATAAAAATTCATGCGGCCTCCAAATGTAAATTATTTGGCGGCCGTGCACTTCTGACCAGGTCGGGAATACGTTTCAGACTGATTTTTCTGATCTGCGCTACGGATATTTTCAGTGTTATGTGGATGTACAAGAGCGTCCGCACCGGTGCGCTGTTCTTGGCAGGGCCGTTCTGGTAGAGTGGGTGCCGATGACGGGGATGAACGTGTGGAGTCTCGTAGTGTTCTGCAACCCCTCCGCATTCCACCGTTGATTTTTGTCGTCATGTCAGCTGATTGGTTGTTTTGCGGCGGGTACAAATGGGTGTCACGATTTGAAATGCCTGCGTTCCCACCTAGTGGACAGGAGAGCGCTGAGTGGAGCAGATGTCTACGGTACGGCGTGCCAGAGACAGTGTGGCTCCTTTGCGATGAAGCTCAGCAGGCTTGATGCGCGCAGGATTCACTGTGGTGAACTGAGCGCAGACGGTACTTGGAGTGTTGGCAGACCTCTCCTTTGTTTCAGGTATGTTGTAAAGAAAGAACTTGCAGAAGCCCAAAATCTCGTCCTTGATTGGAAAACATGTGCCGAAAATAATCTAGCTTAACGCGCACTTCTCCGCGAAGGTTCTCTGGAGACCGATTCTGCCCACTCTTGTACAACCGATCATCTTCTCTGGTAGAGGTTCTGCCGTATGACCACTGCTGTAGTTATCCTATTCTCCCATACACGCAAAACCATGACCTGAGCTATTCTCTAGTGCAGCGCAGTGCTGCAAAAGAAAGGAAAGTTAAGGGCAACGGAAGGTCATCCTTTTTTCCGATTCGGAATATTACCGAGACAACAAAAAACATCAGCGTTGTCCTGTTTGACCAACAAAATTACAAAGACTATCCTTATATGTATGTAATGAATATAGGTAAAACCCCACTAAGGACGCCGTGTTCATCTGAGGGCATTTGCACCAAATGGGTCCGACACGAGAATTCTGAGCGACATTTTCTTTAGAAATTGTATCGTAATCATGAACTTAGATTTGCAAGGTAATTCGCGACGAGTGTTGCCGACGCTTTCAGCTCGTGGACTCCGCTAAGCTGCAAAACTTTTTTGTGCACTGACTGAATACCTGTCGATTTTTAAATCTTCTCGCATTTAGATTGCTCTGCGCCGTCTGCAGGAAGTTACAGAAAGAATTGCTGTCTTTTTGCCATCTCGTTTTTTACCCAAAGCATTGCGATAACCACAGAGTTATTGCTATTTTTACGAAGAAACGTTTTGTGAAAACATAAAGGCTGCAACTGAAGCGTAAACAGACTTTTCAAGACGAGACGGACGTTTTTTTTAATGCATCCGTCATCCGTCAATTTAAATCGGGCAAAGAGTGTCCGAAATGTATGTCCACACTTTCTTCTGTGCCATTTATGAGCTCAAATTTTTACGGGTTGTCCACGTTTTATAAGTTCGAATGAAAACGTTTTTCAAATGTCGCACATTCGAAGGAAAGAGTTTTTCAAATCGTTTTTTTCGTCGACAGGGTACTTCAAAAACTTACACGAAAACCATTTCCAAGTTCTAGTTTACAGCCATTTTCATCCTCCAAGTGTCCCACGTCCTTTTTTAGGAGGTAAGTGATGTTTGAATTTAACTGCATTAACAAATCTTTTGCAAAAATAAGGAAGCCAGCTTAGCATTTACTGTGTCTCCAAGGAAGTACGTGGTAAGCTAAGGATGCAGTTATGAAAAAGCGTGCAAGAAATGGTCAGAAGTTTTTATCAGAAAAGGGGACCGCGCGTTGTCACAATGCAGTTGACAGCCATTTTTTACTCATTTCATGAACCTCAGTTAAACAAATGATCGTGCGTTGCGAAGTTGATTTTCCGAATATTTCATTTTCCTTTGGTACTATCGGTTTATAGAATGGAAGAAGCGACAGCAAGGTTGCAAACCACCTCCGTATTTTCACCAACACAGCAAGAAGGATCCTGATTATGCCTCAACTGACCGATACGTCATCTAGACAGCGCAGCCCAGGTGACGTATTCTACCAGACTTAAAACGCGTGGACCTACAGTGAGGCGGGTAACGACGGTTGGCAGCCCGTTCTAAAAGAACTAAATCCTTTGCAAGCTAGGTTGCTGTCATATCCATTGACCCTTTCATGTGGCCCTTCCTAACAGTTGCCCATTAAACGTGATGATCGGTTCGTCTAATTTGATGATATCGTCGAACAGAAGTAATACGAAAGTTTTCAAGGAACACCCTTCTGGACTTGACATACCGTAGACCCAATCGATGATCTTTTTGAGTGACTTCAACGCACACGGTGGGAACGATGACGGGGTATTCAGGGGTGTGATCGGCTGATGCTGACGTTAATAACGGAAGAATGCTGCAACTGTGCTGTAACAACGCACTGAGCATCATGGACACTTTCTTCCAACACAGAGAAATGCGCAAGTCCACATGATGCGGAGATTGTTTGGTTCAACGGTCACTCAATTCTACATAGTTTTAGCTGACTTGTTCCGTTCACTACAGGTCGTTCGTGTCGAAAGGGATGCGGAACTGTTGATCGATCGCTACCTGCTGGTCTGCAACTTGCACCCGGATGGACCGCCAGGGTTTACACAAAAGTGCAAGACTAGGAGATCCTACCGACTGCAGTGGAAGACCCTGGCTGAAAAAGATATGAGAAAGACCTTTGCAGAGAGCGTATCGCCCTTTTTCCGAGAACTCCAGAACTCCCGGAATGCACAGTGGAGGTGGAGTCCAATCTGTTCAAAGCAGTTGTAGCTTCATCTGCTGCTCGGGTATGCGGACAGAAACGACTCGGTGTGGCGAATAATGCCAAACCCATTGGTGGAACCAAGATACGAAAGATGCTATTCGAGCAAAGAAAGCAGCCTACAAGGCATAGCTGCAAAACAAGCCGAATCTTTTTTGCATTCGCGGTATACTGAGGCGCGAAAGTCTGCAGCGCTCACGGTGAAAAAAAGCCATAATGCAATCTTAGCAGAATTTCGGATTCGGACATACATTGGATTCCAATTACCGACTATCCAACGAAGTATTCTTGCAAACCGACCGGCGTCTTCGCGGCATTGGATCTCATAGTGCTAGATCCATCAAAAACCAAATCGTGTTTTACTCAGCAGTGGGGCGGTCAACGTGGGCAGACGGAGAGAGTATTTCATATATCATTTGAACCGCAGCCACTGTCACTACACCAGACACACGAGGAGCATTTGGGGGAGAAAAATACAGTAACTGCAGTCGATGTCCTCTAAATTGTCAGAACTCGGAGGTCGGGAAGTCTGCAGGCTGCGATGAAATCCGACCTGAAATGCTCAAAATCGTGAACCCAAAAGGGGTTCTTTGGCTTGATGTTCTGCAAAGGCGCCGAAAGATTGACAAACTGGGGTGATCATCGTCATACACAAAAAGGGAGACAGGAGTGAATGCATTAACCGCCAGGGTATCTCTCTCCTTAGCCTCTCTGGAAAAGTGTATGCTACGTGCCTTGAAAGAAGATGTCGTGAAGTAACTGAACCAAAGCTGGGTGATAGCTCCTGCGGTTTTTCGTCGAGGCCGTAGCACTACAGAACAAATTTTCACTCTCCAGCAAAATTTCGAGAAATCTTGGTGTATGCCGAAGACGTCTACACGTGTTTTGTCGAACTCGAGAAAGCATACGACCGGGTTCCTCCGGAAATGTTTTGGGAGTGTTGCGGGAGTACGGTATTGACGGCCGCTTTGTTACTGGCCGTCACGTTACTGTATTCCTGCTCAGAAGTTGTGTCCGTGTGGGTGGAGTTAAACCACAATCATTCACCGTGGGTGTTGGACTTCGACAAGGGTGTGTGCTGTCGCAACTTATCTTTATAGTCTATATGAACTGGTTGCACCTTCTCAACAAGGCCTTCAACATACGCTTGTTTGCTTTTCTGCTGCGTGTGACCGTGCCGGTATGAAAGTCAGCACTACAAACCGAGGTATTATGTCCCTCTAAACCTAAGGCAGTGTATGCTGCAAGTAAGCGGCAACTGGTAAAGCAAATGCAGTTCTGCGTGAGATTTATCATACTGTGGTGACAAAGCGGAACTTTCAAATGCCGTAAAGCTGTCCGTTTTTAAATTGGTGTTTGTTCCGATCCTCACCTATGGTCATGAATCTTGGTAATGAAAGAATAACATCCCAAGTGCCAGCGGCAGACATAGCGCTTTTGTGAAGAGTTCACAGCGTGGCACTTCCCAACAAAGTGCGCAGCTGTGAAATTCGTCAAGCCCTGAATGTTGAACCACTTCTCCGAAACGAGAGATCCTACAAAGTTGGTTCAGCCATGCGTCCAGAAGGTCTCAGGAAGGATTGGCGAGGCACGTCCTGCTGCCTGCACCCATAGGAAAGCGGCCCAGTGGTTGACCAAGGACCAGGTGGAGTGATTGCATCTCTGACCTTTCTTTGGTCCAGTCTTGGTGTGAAGTCAGCAGAGCCATCTGAGATTTTGACAGGAGTGTACGACTGGTATTGGCAAAAGTCTTATGCTTGTGCAAGCAGCGGTCAACTTCTTCGTGAATATTTGTATGTCAGTCAAAAGCTTTATTGTGTCGGCACCGATGGAAATAACGTTTTTGTCACAACTTATTAGCTGTTGCACGCACAGGCAAACAAATAATGTTTTTGTGGTGTCATGCGCTCGTGTGTGGTTGTGTGCGTGTGCATGTCTAGGTGTGTGTGCGTATTAACGATTCGCAAAGTAAATATTCGTTTGGCTTTGTTGCAGGAATACCTACAATTACCCGCGAAGAAATCGATATGATGGTACATGATCACAAAAGAAAAGTGAAAGATATGAAGAACAAGTTGCATGAGAAATGTGATCCTTACGGTGTAAGTGCCTTTGCCAAAAATGCTCTCCAGAAACAGTGTTGTTCACGACATGACGATCTACAGTACGAACGATATCGAAGTCACGACTTAAGCAACGAAACATGGCTTACAAAAGCAAACTCCTGTGATTCTGCAATGATGCCATTAGCAACAACAAAGGCTGGGACACAGCAATTGGGGTAACCACCAATGTTATAATGTCAAAATAGGAAGTGGGGAAATGCTCTATCAAAACAAAGACATGACTTGCCATATTTAAAATAGTTTAGGTGTTTTTCCGAAGTTAGCACTATTAGCCAAGCGCGTTCTGATATTAGCAGCAAGTTCTAAGTATTTCATGAAAAAGTTGCGCCAAAGCGTGAATATTTCGGTGCCGTGTGAAGTAAAAGAAGCGCCGTTCCCCTCAAAGAAAGTGGGGTCGACGTTCCTCCGTGATCCTCGCGACTGCACCACTGGCCGTGACCAAGGCCCATTGTCTGAGTAAAAGGCGATGTAACTGGAGGACGGAGTCCACCAATCACAAATCGGATCTTGACCGTCAGTTAAGTGATGTTGCGAAAAATCAGCTGAGAAGCTCTCGGATTTTAGTTTAAATTTTTTTAAATCATTTGCGCCGAAGCAGAAGGAATTGAATTATTTAGTGTCGCACAGAATTAGAATTAAAAAAGACATCTTCCACTACTTAAACGCACGTTTCTTCGTGGTGCTACGTGCCAGTATCAGCAATAGTTTATTAGTAGTCTTGCCATAGTGACATTATGCCCGAAGTCGCTATTCATGATGCTGGCGATAGTTTTCTGTCTTCACTGCTTTGCAGGAAATTTTTTGGAACGCTTCCACTGCTTTGCAGGAATATTTTTGGAACGCTTCCACTGCTTTGCAGGAACATAATTTTGAGCAAGCAACAAACAGGATATAAAGTAGCACAAATGATCGAACGATTCTTTTGCAGTCGAAAGTTTCAGTCGATGTGGAAACGGAGCGCGACAGCGCCGGACACCTCATAGTTAAAAAAGCGGAAGAGTTCGAAGCTGAGCTGATCGTCACAGGGACTCGAGGACTCGGAACGCTGTCTAGAGCGGTTATGGGTTCAGTGAGCGGCTACGTGGTTCATCACGCCAAAATACCCGTGCTTGTCTGTCGGTAACTGTCAAGAACTGACTCTTTGCGATTGCCATGCAGATTTCCGCGCTATAGCATTACCAAAAAGAAAAGGAAATACTACGTTGCAATGTGAATTTAAAAAACGTGAAAAGTCGTCATGCTCACGCAGTTAACAATGCCGGTAGCTCAGTGCCTTCACAGGGGTAAGAAGCGTTGCTGGAGAATTTCCATCTGTTTCACGATTTTCTTGTCGGACGTGCGGGATTCTCGACTTCGATTCGTGTGATTTCTATAGCGGTTGCAGTGATGTGTAGTGATCGGTGGGCTGGGAGAAGTTCGCACTATTAGCCAAGCGCGTTCTAACATAAGCAGCAAGTTCTTATCTGCACAACCTTCGCATTTGATTAACACGTGCAATCACATCTTGGTCAGAAACCAGCGATTGTATGAATGCCTGTCGAAGCCATCTGGAGCTACCGCCGTTTGAAAGTTATTGTTGGCATCCACCCTTCTGCTCTGTGTAATCTGACCTTGGTTGAAGAGAGTTTTGGCCCTTTTTTGCTGGCAAACTTTCCAGTTATGGTACGATGTTGTGCTCGCATGCTGGATTCCATAGTTTGTGAACTGCATTTTGTTGCTCTATTATTTCGTATCGTCATGGTTCCTTTTAAAAATACCAATTGCATTTGACCGCTGTTTGTTGACACCACCTGTTTTTTTCAGTGCCTCAAATCAATGATTCATTACACGTTTTCTGTGTGAATGTATAAGCTTTGCTTTTTTGCTTGAATTATTTAAAATTCAACCTGGAGAAAAATCCTTCGTGTGGGATTTTAGACGGACGTTTGGATGCAACTTTTTCAAGTTTATGTTCAAAGTCTGGTTTGCTTACCTGGAAAAAATTTCCGGTCATAAGTTCACAAATATTTTAAATTATTGTTTTGATCGTCGTTTTGTAGCGTATGGCTACTTGCCAGAAATTCTTGAGCAGACAATCAGTTATGCTTAACACAATTAGCTGTACATGCAAGATACAGTGCAGTGTTCTTGTAACTGATTGAAGAAATGTTTCTCGTCACTCTCTATGAAAATAACGTATATCATGTGTGTTTCTGTGGGTGTCGTCCTTTGACGAAATTTGGGTGCGCATTTGCTTATATCACTAACACACAGCTACGAAATCATGTGGTAGAGGTTTGTACTGGTGCTTTTATTTCTTACTTGTTTCAAAATTGTTCACAAAGCAAAGTACTTGCCTGACTGTTCGAAGCGTTCGTAGTATGTGGTTAGAATACACATATTGCATTTAAATTACGACAACATACGTGCTCTTTCTGATTCGTTAAGTGGATTTTCGTGCGATTTTCGTTGGTTACTACTTCGTTCTTTTCTTTGGCCCCATTCTGTTTTTCTTAAAGCAAACCATCCATAAGAACCATCCTTATCAAGCTTGTTTTTATGAAATGCGGTGGCATTGGGTTTCTCAGCGCATTGTTTCTGAGTGTACATCCGCTGAAAGTTTTTCATTGTTTGGGTTGATCGCTATCTTTCGCGGCAGGTTTACTGTAGCGGTGTATATATAAAATTTTGCTTGCCTAATGTGCTGGCCGCTTACAACCTTTTCGCTGCTGCAAGCAATCGAGACAAAGCGTGTACAGAAGAATGAAAGTTCTTATTGCCGTCGACGACAGTGAGCACAGCGACAAGGCCTTTGACTGTAAGTTCAGTTCTGGTCCAGTGCAGAAAAAGTTGGTTTGGCAATTGTCATCATAAAATATGGTCATACTTATATTGGCGTAACAAGTTTTTAGAACAGGGGTTCTTAACTTGGGGTCCGTGAACCCCTTAGGGGTCCATGAATGTGTTTTAGAGTGTCCGTGAACTAAAATCCAATCAAGAAAATCCGTTTTTATCTTCCCATTTAGGCCATGATGCAGCATAGTCGCACCACAACTGTAGTCTGACATGCACCTCTAGGGGGCCAAACTAGGCGATTCCAGAATTGCCTTTATGATGTTGATAGACCACACTTCTACGGAATTTTCTGCTAAAAGTTTGCACGCGCACTGACCTGCATAAAAGACTTGCGTATTTCGTTCGTGCATGTGTAAGGCCGTCTATTGTTTTATTAACTGTTTAGGACAGTGGCTCTCAAACTTTCATGAGCCGTGGCCACTTCTAAGTTTAACTGGCGAATATTTAATATGTCGTGACACTTGGGTTATGCAATATCACGGCAAAGCTACCTAGTTAAGGCCTCTGCTCGTGGCCCCCAAGGGGGGAAGAGGGCCCCGTTTGAGAAACCCTGGTTTAGAATATTCGGGGGTCCGCAAAAAATAAATACAGTAGAGTTTGCCTATAACGCCTTCGGCTATAATGTCAGCCTATAACGATACTTTTTCGTCGGTCCCGGCAGAATTCCCATCTTTTACACACATTCAAGTTGGGTTATATCATCATTTCGCCTAGGCCCTATAGCGACACTTCTTGTCGGTCTCCACAGAATATTCGGTTCGTCTATAAAGTTAGTTGCATGTTTTCTTCACAGTTTGAAGTGTGAGCTCGGCTGTGAAGCGGGCGCACAAACACTTTATGACCGAAAAGTAGCGTTGTTAAGCGGGGAACCGTTAAGTCTTGGGTGTGACGTGTGTGACAGTGCTGACATCAGGGAGTCGAAGAAATCGTTACATGTTTTATTGCAATCTACTGCATTAGGGATTGTTGCGACTGTAGTCAATTGTATCGAGACTTGGTTGGAGCAATGAGTGGAATGTCGAATAACAGAAGCAGTATCCCATTGTGGAAAAATTATCTGACAAAACTTCGACAACATGTGCTCGATCAAGCTGTCTCAAAAACAACACAAAACTTTAACAACTTTTTTGCAAGAACGTAATGCAGTATTGTACCACAGTATGCTCTGTATTGCATGTAAATACAACTGCCAGTGTTTTCAAATTCTTGTTTGTATTTTTCTTATCAGAGTATTCGCGAAAACACGATACACTAAGTGGCAACTCTAATCAAAGAACACTCTTTAACCCTTGCGAGGCTATGGCCTAAACTAAAATGCCATTTTAGGAAAAATTTAGTGCAGTTCCGTTGTGAGTTCGCCTATAACAACGCTTCTTCTCCGGTCCCTTGAAGTGACGTTATAGGACAATTTTACTGTATATGACTTAGAGTTCCGCGAGACGGAAAAATTTGAGAAACACTGGTTTAGAAGCCGTTTAAATGTGTTTGAAAGCACAACACCCGACTAAAAGTCCAACGACTCGAAAGTATGTGTCTGATGGTGCTTCATGGAGAAACGGTCGTTTTTATCTTTTTACCACTGGCCATGCATCGTTAAAAATACATTTTAAGGCAACAGCCTCAACTCACACACAAAAACAGCGTGATACGCACGCGGATTGGCTGAACACTTTTTTAACTGATGATGCAATTTCAGTTTACTTCAAGAAGCTACACAGAGATGAAAATGAGGTCCTCGTCTATCACTGTGCCGATGTTCCTGTGCTTCGTCAAACTTGGGTCACTAGTAAGTGGAGCATGCAACTTCATCGCACGATCAATTATTGCAGGTTGTTTGGTGACTGAATTGCCCTTTGCATTTTTTTGAACACTTGAAACAGCGAAACAATCGCTTGTCCCACGGCGCAAGCAACCGACGATGGGCACCGCACACCACTTGTGACACTCCGAAAGGAACATAAAAGCGAGTATAACGAAACTGAACTATTTCTTGTGGTTTACCTAAATTCGTTAATAGATCTTCGAAAGGCCATGGGGGCTATTGGCATTGAAAAGGAATTTGTGCTGCTGATCTGCATATTTTTTATTCGTACCGTCACATAAAAGCTGCGAAAAGTCATTTTACTTTTTTGCTAGGCGTTGTACAACGCGCCATAGTGATTTACTTTAAGACTGGTATGTTGTGTTGTGCCAGCGTTGCCCGGTTCTCCTGTACTGCGCCTGACGAAAGAAGACGTTGATCGTTTGGTGCACGAGCACAAAATACGTTGCAAACAACTTCGAGACAAATTTCAAATGAAGTGTGAAGAGTACCAGGTGAGACATGCAATTTTCACAATGATTGCTGTAGGACTAGGCCCTTTATCAACCATTTTACGTTTTCTAATTTTTATGTTTTTGTGCAAATCGAATCTATGATCTAACGTAACCCAATCAAGCCGAGGAGCAAATTTGTTTGGCTTCTAAGATCCCACGTTGAGACAGTACCAGAATGCCGTCAATCGACCTTTAATAAAGTGGCCGGAGCTTATCCTTTGGTTCCTACAGGTTTTCCATACGAGGCTTAAGATTTGAACGTTCTGCGCGCAAGAACATTCTTTTGAAGAGAATTGAAATCAAAATTTCTTGAAGACAGCACTATTTGCATTACATTGTTGCATTTTTTGCAATCTGCTTGCGACACATCAACTTTTCTCAGCCTCACGGCACTATTCTGGTTGAGACGAAACAAGGTGGAGCTGGACACAATATCATCACGCAAGCGGAATCATTCAAGGCCGACATGATCGTCACAGGAACAAGAGGTCGAGGGCTAGTGAGCAGGGCTGTTTTGGGCTCTGTAAGCAGCTTCGTCATTCATCATTCGAACAAGCCGGTCGTCGTTTGCCGATAAACGTGGTGAGAATTGGAGCTTGAAAGAAAAATGAAAAGGTAAAAATTGATTTTTGGACGACTTTACAATTCACGTTGCCTATGAAGCAAAGAGAACTGAAAATGTTAATTCGGAAGTACCTGCTGCAATCCTTTGAAGCAAGGTTGGTGACGTGGGTAGCAGGTTGTTGCCCACGCGTTGTTTCAGTTTTGATGCTGCCTTCTTGACCTTACTCAAGTTCATTGTTTATATTGCTCTCTTGTAATCAGATGTATCACATTTTTTACCTTGCGATGTTGCACGTTTGATTCGTTCAGTCGAACTTGGGATTATTCTGCTTTTTGCCAACTCCAAAAACTAAAATGGTTTCCTCTGTGTAGTTAATTTTCGTTAGAAAATATTTTAAAAAAAGTTGCAAAATCTGCATAATGCTACATAATACTTTGTTTCATAATGCACCATAATATTTCGTAAATAGTTTTACGTGATTTTAAAGAAGGAAATTTACCTACTTGTGCTGCCCTCAATGACAAACAATGAACAAAACTTCTACCACGCAACCACATCTATCAAGCGTTCGTTTGAACGTAAGCTGCTAATTAGCCAACCATTTCTCAATTGTTCCGTAAGACTTTTTGCTATATCCCCGATCCAACGCATTGTGTCCAACTTAAGCAAAATGCATTGATGGATGTCAAGCAGCACTTCAATCTTAGTGTAACTGAGCTTGTTCGTAACCCGTGTTGGGCAGGGAGCGCGGATTAAAATTTCGAATCTGCTTTGATTTTTAATAGTTTTGGTGTCCAAGCTACAGGAATAAAGTGCTAGATACTTTCAGCCAACTCGCACCAACAACCAGACCAACCATAATCAGAGCGATTTATCACATCAGTGGGAAAACCACGACCTTTTCGTTTGCCGCACACATCGACCGGGAAATTGCGCGAAAAGGGATTGAATCAAAGCGTGAACGCTGTGAGTTAACGCGTTGGATACAAGACCAGAAAAGGTTTCGTGACTCGGTACAACTTTCGGCGCTTTTGAGCTTTTTGCATTGTCATAAGTGACTCAGTGTTATTCGTCCTGCTCAGTTCATTTTGCGCGCGCGACTGTAACGTGTGTAGTATTTAAAAATCGCCGCCCAATCGTATTCGATGTGACACGACGATATTCCATTTCCTGATATTTTACGCCTAGTCTCGTAACAGCGTAAAATTTTGGCAACATACAAGTGTAACTTTCAAAGAAGTCTACCTAAAGCTGGGTTACGTAAATGATTCACGATTTTTAGTCATATAAAAATCATTTCAAGCTGTTGCTTCTCTTAAGCGCTTCGGAGAAGACCATTGAATAGAGCCAGTTGCGATTCTATGGGCCATCCATTGATGTTAACACTTCCATGTATTCTGATAATCTTCGAAGTATCGAACATTTTTTCTCGAGTGCTATCGTACAAATCATTTAAATTCTGATCCACGATCAGCTGCAACAAAACCAGCAAACTGCCATTCCAAAAACTGCGCTTTTCATTGTCCATTGCCTGTTACTGCCGCATGTGTCTTGTTTATTGTTGTTGTTTGCAATGACCGCTACTTGTTTTTCTTCACGTATACTGGTCGGGGTCGCGGAAAACGAGGGGAAAAGGCAGAAGTGGTTGGGACAAATGCAAACATTTTTTTCAGAGATTATGCAAAAGTAAAGCTAAGCCTGTGTCTTGCCACCGCGTAAACTTTTCTTTAGTGATAAAAATAGTATTTTGCACGTTCGATTGTTGAACAAGCTGTGAGTTTGCATTTGCCGTATTTTACCAGGCTCTATGGTTGACCCCTGCACAAATTGGGTGCATTAGCAATCTCGTGTCGTAACTGCGTTAAAAAGCCGGTCCAGGCTCCAGAGGGTATCAGTACTGTCTTGAAGTGACTTACAAATTGAATTCGTTGCAGTGTGTACCGACGGGAGAACAACATAGCTACATTGAACATTACCTAAGAAATTGGTCTATATATTTCCTGCCATTTATATCATCCTGTTCAACGCCCGCAACAAAACACTGGACCAACTAGTACCTTGTCTGAATTTCTGTGCACAATCCACGTTATGACAACCTTTCTTTATTTTTATAGAACGGTGTGTTATTGGTAAACCCTATGTGTTTTGAGTACTTGGAAATCCCCGGACGTCAATATTCGCTTTAAAGCGAGGATTTGGGTCTTAGTCCTCATTCCATTCTCACGCAATGCCGATCCTATTGTTTGTCTTGTGTACGTACTTTTGCAACGTGCAGTAATATATGAATGAGTCGCTTTTTCCGTTTTGTGTGATTTATCGTTGTGCAATTTAAAAAACACTAAACGGAGTTCTTTGCGAGCAGTGGTGTCCTGCGTATGGTACCTGCATAGGCAGAGCCGACCTAGATTTTACAAGGCAGTAGCTGCCGTGTCGTGCAACAAATCTTAGAAAATCCCTCTTCTGCGAGTTTTTTTACAGTCTACAATCAGTCAATAGTGACGTGTCGGCGTAAGATGGAGTGGACAAGACACGAAAGCACTTGTGTGATGCGGATTCTGCTTCCAGAAAGTTCATGGGGTGTTTTGTTACTTTCCTTTTAGTCTAATTTGTGCTGGCGCAATGCCTGATTATTCTTGGAGCAATTAGGGGGTTTTGATGTGGGTTATAGGTCATGAAGGTCTGGCGAAAGCTGACTATACTCAGGTTTACTGTAGTAGTTTTGACAAAATTCCACCTAATTCTGATATGTGAACTTTCAGTTTATTTGCACAAAGTTTATTATTTGATTTGCTATCAACTGTTATCCCAAAGTATTTCAGTTGTTGAAAAGATATTCTATCGTTGTTGAAAAACCACATTCTCAACAATGTAAGTGTTCGTCATCATCATGAAGTTACTCATTTCGGGAATTGAATTGTTGCCATGATTAAAAACAATTTGTAGGCATTTGTTGATTGGTGTGCAATCTTCCCAGTGGCGGATCCAGACCAGGCGTTTGGGGTGGGGGGCAGTCAAATTGGTGGAGCAAAAAACGTCAAAAGTAGCTGTTTATGTTGGTCGAACTATGCGATTTTTTAGGGAATAACCAGTTTGAAAGCGCTTTACATCATTAATTCAGAAAACGTTTGAAACTGGTCCCAAAAATTGGGACTCGTTTTCCAAAAGCTACTCAGGTCTCGTATATCTACGAAATGTATTTAAATGGTATAAAATCATGCTACGCGCAAGCGTTTGCCACTCTGTTGGCTATCCCTAGCGAGATCAGTTAATAACAGTGTCTGAAACGCATTTCCGATTTGGTTAGAAGCAGAACGATTCTTTTTAGACTTGGAAGTGAGAACTCATGTCCCACGATAGGACTCAAACAAAAAGCTGAATGACGATCACGTTTCCAAGCGAAGCTTGTGCATGAAAGACATTTTTTGCTGAAGCGACAATTCAAAAACATCATGAGAATGAAAGGCATTTGCCAGGACACTATTCCCATTTTAGGTAGCTTTGCTGGCTATCGCAAAAAACGATCTCATAACCGCATGATAGATTCACACTGGGCCTTAAAACATATTGCCCTAAAATACATTGAACGCCACTTAAAAAGGTAGCATTTCAACCAAGTCTTTAAATACTGTTTCACAGTTTTTGACATTGGATTGCTGATGTGAAGAAAAAAACATCAATCCCACTAGACCAGGTTATTAAAATAAGTTGTGACACTTTTCAACAGAAGTAGAAGCAAGCGGGCTGAGCCTCCCAAATTCACAATCAATATCTTCAAAGTCAAGCTCGAGTCTCCCCATGAAATCATTTTCCAATTCATTGTACACTATTACGAAGCTTCCGAACAAGCTCAAAACCGATCCCAATGCTGTTGATCTGGCGGTGTATCTGCTTCCATCCAGCTAGGCCAGAAAACACAGATGTGAACCAGTCTATCACCAATTCAAAACCACGGACCTTCGCCAACACCACGGTCACCAGTAAAAAAGTTAAAGATTTCACCAGAAGATTCCTTTTCTGCTCAAATTTATATGATGTAAGCGGAATGATCTAACAACCAATTAGCGAAACCTTTTTTTTCATTTTTATGCCGGTTGTAGATTTCGTTAACCATGTCTTTTCATGGCCAACGTGAGTTGTCTGCGGGTTTGCAATTGCAAAAAAGGTTCAAAACCACACAGTCATCAGCAACTGTTGCCTGACGCGTAGCCAGGTGGGGGCAAAAGGCGCCGTCATTCCCCTAGTTTTGGACTGCAAATGTTCAACTGTTGAGCAAAAATTGTTGTGACCACGTAAAACCGATTATTCAATCCACTAAGCTGTAGATAGCTAGTAATTTTCCAAAGTTTCTGCGTTAGAGTTGTAGGCGTACGAAGTGGGTGGAGATTTGGACAAGCTTTAAAAAATTCAGGAAAAAACTTCCTGATATGTTTGGGCAAGTTTCTTAAGCAGAACCATAGCGCTGCGAAACTCTCCTACTGGTTTTCCTCAGAGTGGCGCAAAAATTCGGGCGAATTGAAAATTTTGCCCCCCTAAATCCCAAGGTTCTCGTATACCTCTGGTGAGAGCTGTGTACCATGATTTGTTGAGGCGCGTCGCTGCGCACAGTAATCAGGGGCGTAACGACAGGGTTCAAGGGGCACAATTCCCCGGGCGCCGAATGACTGCGGGGTGCCGAAAAGTCCTAACAATGTCACAAGTACTTCAGTGCAGTACATTTGCTTCCGAAAGACCTCAGGTTTGAACATGGGGGCGCCAAACTTGCTTCTTGCCCCGGGCGCCATCTAACCTCGTCACGCACCTAGCAGTAATTCAATATTCCTCTGCGTTGTCCATGTATATGAAGTGAGGAGTGGCACAATTGCATAATTACGTAAGTCATAATTCTTTGAGCTAATCGGAGCACTTTCAACGCATTTTTGTCACATAGCGGCAAGTTGTTTGCTAACATATACATCTGTAGCTTTTTATACGCTGCATTATGGTTCAATCAGCATGGGCGTAACGAGGGGGCAAGGGGGGAGCAATTACCCGGGCGCCGAATCACTTTGGGGGCGCTGAAATACTGCGGGGGTGCCGAATGATTGCGGGGGCGCCAAAAAGTCCCAACAATGTCACACGTACATTCTCCAATACAGTACATTTGCTTCCGGAAGTCCTGAGGTTCGAAAATGGGAGCGCCAAACTAGCTTTTTGCTACGGGCGCCATCTAACCTCGTTGCGCCCCTATCAATCTGGAGATTAGTTCCGTCAAGAAACTCATCCACTCACCTTTATGTTGCAAAACTACGATGCAGACCTGCTGCGGACTCACGAGCTGCACTGGCAATAGCCCTGAAACTGGTTTCTTGTTTTCATTTTTGAGGCTTGTAAAATCTTGCGCCAGTAAGAAGTTTCCATATTGCATTCCTATTTTACTGCTACCGTTCCTTTTCCCTTCTAGGCGGTCATCAGGCATTAAAGAAATAAACATGTAAAAAAACAGACCATTCTCATACAGCACAGCAGCAGTCAAGAGCTGTGTTAAGCGAATGCGACTGAGTTTAGGATTGGGAAGGCTGGGCAGCTCTCACGCGGCAAAGAAATAACGAAACAGTGGTACTATTACGAAACAATAGCATTTTTCACGCTATTCGATAACAGGTTGAGTACAGACCGGCACCTAAATCCTGACGTGTAACTAAGCGAAAAACATTGTTTATATTAGAGTATTTTTAAATCTGTTTCTACTTCCATGGGAACCAAAAAGGGGCGCATTTATGGCAAAGGGGCGCCATTCAAGGGGACGCCACAGATGTTTGGGGGGAAGTTGCCCCAAACTGCCCCCTCCTGGATCCGCCACTGAATCTTCCTATAATCATTCTATAAGTTCGCATCAAGCGTCCCATGCTTTTTACTTAGATATTCATTCTTCTCCCACTATACAGCGCTTGTGTATGCCGATGAAAGATTGCAGTAGTTGCTTGCTTGTGCTTTATTGCGACGTTTTCTGTTTCAATATGGCTTGAATGTGCCGTCCAACTTTTTTCCAGTATTGAGTTATGACTAAGCGTTCTTGTGTTCTGAGGTAATTACTAACCCTTACTAGAGTGTGATACAAACGCGTAACTAAAAAATGAATGAATGCTTTGTAAGAAACAGCATCATATGCAGGGTAATTTATCAGCATGAAATTAGAATTATGCGGTTGTTTATAGCTTGCGCTCTACAAGGTTCTACTCCCAACCCGAAAGTTTCTTTCTCTTGTTTGTGTTATTGAAATGTGCTGTTCAAGACAGTAAGCTTAATTTTCTATTGGATTCATGCGGTACCTTTTTGTGAACAGAACTTTTGTGAACACTATACTGTGCAGATCAAGAAAGACACACGCCTAAAAAAATGTGCAAGAACTTTTGGGCTCCTAAAATGAGGCAGAGAGAGACAAGGAGGGTCTGCCAGATTAGTTTTCATAAAAGCGCCAAATTGATTGTCTCTCTGACGATTACAGTGGAGCCACAAAATATTGATAGATTTTCAGATTTTATTGGTCAAGTCTCTCACCGAAGCAGCGCTGTTTTGAAAGAATGCGCAGATCATCACACAAGTTGGACTTCGTTTTAAATGACGATCACGGTAGATATCACTGATGTATTTACGTCCTGTTAAGTGTTGAGTGTACTCCATACTTAAAAGCACTAGTGTTTCTGTATGCTTTCGAGGAATCAGTCGACTGCCATCTGCTTTCGTCTTTTTGCGATGATTCAAACTTGCACATATCTCTATTCAAGTATGTACTTTCCACGATGGGTGTAA
>Ga0210059_1000727_pt1 | contig 44737 bp, 22 predicted proteins | sample Ectturendosymbi2_FD_188042 | JGI IMG/M metagenome (GOLD analysis project Ga0210059, IMG submission 188042) | Ecteinascidia turbinata endosymbiont from Florida, USA - Sample 2 (SPAdes) (version 2) | ecosystem: Host-associated > Tunicates > Ascidians > Unclassified | place: Key West, Florida... | reverse complement strand
GTTCTATATCTAATAACATACGACAGGAACTCAGCAGCTTTATAAGACACAAGGCTGTAGTGAACGTGAAGCTACGTTGTTTTCAAAGTACTCGAAAGCTTCAAAGCTGGTTCTCTGTTAAAGACCGACAAGCTTTACTAAACCGGTTTAACGTTGTGTACAAGCTTACTTGCTCATGCGGTGCCTCCTACATCGGGCAAACGCAACTCAATTTAATAAATCGTATAGAAGAGCATCGAACGTCACTAAGCTCTTCAGTATGCAGACACTTGCAAGCCAAACCAGATCATCGGGTTGACTTTCCCAACCCTGAGGTCATTGGCAGTGAAAACAATTGGCGACGGCTGCAGATTCTTGAATCTTTGTTGATTCAAGAACACAAACCAGAGCTGAATGCAAACATCCCGTCGATGCCTCTATGCATTTTTAACTTGCAACAGAGCTTCATGCTTCACTCGTGACGTCACGCGCCATCACCATTGGCGCGTATCCAGCTGAGTCATGTGACTACGTATGCTTCGCACCACTACGTCACTATCAAAACAGCCTTTTGCGTTTTTCTTTTTTTTGCAGCGCTTTTCTCCTGAATGACCAATAAGAACCTGCAGCAAGATCACTGCAGTTCTGTTGCTATGCACTGATGATGATAACAGGAGTTATCGAAACGTTTGCAATATGCAATATCCAATATGTCATTTGTATCGTTTGCTTTGGCCGCGATATTCATCACATAGTGTTACCTGGCAAAACTGTATATCTTACAAAAAAACAAACAACATATTGCAACTACAACCGACAATTTCTTTTAAATCAAACAGATTTAATTTCAATTGCACAATAATTATTTAATGCAAGTAATGCTTCGCTTGTGTTTTAAAAACACAATTCCACCGAAACATATCTACATCCAGCCTTTTCCGGTGCAATTACACAAAAATGCTAATTAAAACAACATTTTCCATGCCTTTATGGAAGCAAAGTCTTTTATGCTTTCATCAAAGTAAGCTTTCGCTGTTTCGTCCCTTTCTATTCTCATCAAAGTTAAATCACACAACCTGCCATGACTTATTCTTGGTCATTGAGGTCCGGAGGTATGAAATGATCAGTTCAGTTTACCGTAAGATCGTTCCCAGCTTGCAATACATTCTGCCATAGCCAGCATTACTTGCAAAACAATTCGAAGAATGTCAGAATTTCAGGACGCGATAATGTTAAGTTGCACGACTTGAAACTAGCATTTTGTAATCTAGAATCATCTCGTATAATTGCTTGCCACCTACATCTGAACTGTACACAGCTCCTAAATTGTCACACGTAGATTTTAGTTTCTCATAGTCAGGACCTTTTCGCAGGACCCTGGACATCGAACAGAAAGCCGAATTTGGACAGAAAAAGCTAGCTCTTAACAAGAATAACAAATTTCTCATGAGCTAACATTTTTTGCGAAACTGGTACGGTTATGATACTAACTGCTAATTTTTCGAGGACTAACTAATGTTCTCTACCTTTGTCTCTAGACTGGGGCATTTTATTCAGCCTATTTATCGGACACTAGTGGCAATCGAAGCAGTTTCGTAAAGTCGGAGTGGGCCGTAGCATTTTAAGTAATTTGCAAATCTATAGGACCTCAACAGCAGTTATTTGCGTAGCAGTCAGATTCTCAAAGCCACGGACTTAAACTCGTCTCAGCCAGATACTGACTAATATTTTCTTGCCTGGAATGCAACAGTACGGACTGACTAATCCAGGGGTCGGGAACCTACGGCTCGCGAGCCAGATCTGGCTCTTTTGATGACGGCATCTGGTTCGCTTCATATTTTCACGATTGTTACGGATGAAATTTTTTCTGTAATTGTCCTACAAAACCATCAGCAACACCATGCAGCACCAGAAGTCGCATTAACAGAAAGAAGCATATTATAGGTTTCATGACTCCCTTAGCCAAAAAGGTTTCAGACCCCTGATCTAATCCTTCCTTATAACGTGAGGACGAGATTACGTAGATATGGCATACGAGCGGTCTTGTTATGTCACAATGTCTGACCGTTGTGTTATGTCACAACACCACAGTTTTGCCTTAATGCTTGGTGGTGCTGGCGCAACATGACCAATTTTAATGCATTATAGCCTATTAGGTGAGGAGCGGGGCGCTGTGTTGATGCAACTGTGCAGTTTATGAATCTATGGGGCGCAAAATTGAGGTTAAAGAAAATGCAAATAAATATTTTAATTTTTTCCAAGCCATTTTTGCGCCCCCGTTGAAGTGGCGCCCATGGCACGTGCCATGCCTGCCATACCCTAGATACACCACTGATCAAAGTGTCTTCTACCAGAAAAATACGAGGAAATGACCATTTCAAGACGATTTACGTAACAACTAATGGCTAATAAAATTAATGCAGTTAGCCTAGCCGTATGTTGTATTGTACTTCGAGGTTTGCTAAACATTCTTTCTGTTCTGGAGATCACGACGACATTTGGAATTAATTGTGGTCCACTGGAAATCAAATTTATTTGTATTGCGAAAAGAGTTATCACACATTTTTGCAGGAAGCCAACGTTGTTTCCACCTCAAATTGATTTGCGCATTGAAGAAGCACACAGACCATAAAATGGCCAACTGCGAACGAACTTCGGTATTTTTCTCAAATTTTCATGTTTTTGAAATGAAAAAACGGTGCTGTCATCTAGAGACTGAATTTTTCAAAAATGAGCTGTTGTTTGGACTGCTTATTTTGTGGATACTGTTTTGATCATAATCAGAAAGTGGTGTCATCGCTAGAGGAACCGGTGCTGTGTCTCATGCAGCTTCCTTTCAATATTATTTTTAGATTCATAGCATTGTTTATCTTTCAACACTTTCATGAGTCACAGGAGCGCCAGCAATTTTTCCTTGTTTTTGGTGCCTGAATGCAATTTATGAAATTCGCAGTTTGTTTAGTTTTTTCAGTCACATCGGTTTCACTCTGCCGTCCATATCACAATAATTGTTACCGTTAATGCGCAAATGTTTCATTTCGAATTATGAAAAAATCAATCGGCCTTAATGCTAAGCGGTATTTCATTTCTTTTTTGTTGGCATAGGTATAAGTGGCTGTTTGCTGACTTAGTGGTGCAACAGTTTGAGGTTGTAATGTTCAACTGTGAAAATTATTTCCTGTGTGTTCCATCTAGATTTGACCTGCGAGCTATTTTACAAAAGCCTGAAACTTGCAGGTTACTTTTCAGAAAATTATGTGTAAAGCAACAAATTCTTAAGATTTTAAACTGAAAAGGGAAGATAAATGAGTGAATCACTGAAATTATCACACAACCGAAAATAACAACTTCTTACGAATCTCCATCTGTGGAATCCCTGTGGTCGAGGCATCTCTGACACTATCTTTCCTATTTAAAACCCAATATGTTAGTTGTAGCAATCGGAGATTATTGTCCAATGTCTCGTGTGCAATTCGATTTCAGTTTTTAGATATGACTTGTTTGTGCTTCATGGCAGAAACCCTGTTCCAAACATCGAGAGCATATTTTGTGCGAAATCGATCAGTTTGGGAAGCCTATCCTGACGGACTAATTTCCAGAACCTTTCTACAATCTTGTTTAACGCCATTGTTGATATACATTTTTATTAATAGATGTTATGCTTGTTCCGACTAAAATTATCTACTGTAACATATGCACAAGACACAATACAGAGAAATCTCGCCGGCCTTAAAAACCTTATACGGGCCTATAGTTGGACCACACTCATCTAACTAATCACGTCTTTGAATGTGCATAATAGATTTCATCGACGTCAGTTCTGATAGAATATTTCGCCCTAGGTGTAAACGTACACTATTTGTTTATGTGGCCTTTAAGCGGACTCAGGGCGTAAGGAGGTTAGATGGCGCCTGGGGCAAGAAGCAAGTTTGGCGCCCACACGTTCGAATCTGAGGTCTTTCGGAAGCCAATGTACTGTATTGACAAAGTACTTGTGACACTGTTGGGACTTTTCGGCGACACCCACAGTCATTCGGCGCCTCCGTGGTGATTCGGCGCTCAAGGAAGTGAGTTTACCCCCTTGCCCCCTTTTGGTCATATCCCTAATCTGACTTCATAGTCTGAATATGTGTGTCTTGTTCAGTTTGGTACAGCAGTGTGAGTTTCCTACCAAACGATGTAGAAAATTACGCAATATATAGTTTAAATTTTGAGTCCACTTGTGCTACTGAAGTGGTTATACTTTCTCTGTACTTGCAACAACATATGTGGAAGACTAAACTTCTACAGGGAATACCACAATTGTGTACGCAGTGAGATTCAAAGTGTTTGCACGTGATCAACGTTCAACGTATTTCTATTTTGATTGTCATTTCGTTTTTGTGCAGATGCATGCTAATCAAAAAATACATCCGTGTAGTTACTGACATGCTGTGGGTCGCTAGCCAAACAAAACCGGCGTAGAATTCCTGTGCTCCCGCGTTGGCAGGAGATGCCCTCATGGTGGTGATTTCGAGTGAGTCAAGAACTCGAATTATTTTTCATAGAAGACAACCTGTTAATCAAATAACAAATCAGAACCGTGGGATTCACAGCAAGACAGGTATATAAGTAAACAAACCCGGCTAATCAAACTTGAGTGACGCAACTTAACAAATAACTCTAAAACCCTACACTGACAGTCACAGTGGAGATTTGTTGGCAGGAATGCCTGGCATGCCGGCTATGATGCAGAATCTCAACAGAAGGGCAAGCTCCATTGAACGCCTGAGCGAAATTTAGCAGAGGGCGGAGCACTTTGAAAATGAACGGTTATGTTCGAATGACGAAAATGCTCTGTAGGATCGAATAACGAGTTTAGGACAGAAAGCAAAGTTCTGTCCAAACGCAGTAACGATTTATCAGATATCGGAACTCTGTTGAGAAGCTAAATCATTTTCGCAAAACAGTGCAAGTTATCACAACAGGCTCTGCGCTGCGATGAGACGGAAAGCGTGGTCAGTGCATTGGTTTCACGAGAACTGCTGCATCCTTTTGAAAACAATTTCGAACCAAGTTTCGCTCCTGCGTGTGCTCAGCACTTCAAAATTTTCAACTTGCGTATTTTGATTTGCGCTTACGGTACATACACACAGTGTCATCTGATCGGCACCTGATTGTCTTTCGCCGAATCCAGATGCACTCAAAGATGTATTGCCGCTGGGTGTTGTTTCATTTTATTGATTTAGCAGTTGTCACTTCCTTGTCACTGTGCAAAAAATATTATGTTGAATTGGGCCAAGGCAAAATCAGCTTCCACTGTTGAAATATTCAGGCATGACTTTGCTGAGACGTTCAGACAACAGGACAATGTTGCAGGATCTTCAAAACGCCGAAGATTATCTTCACGAGCAACAAAATATGACGTTAAAAAAGGCGGAGGGAACAATTCTCCAGCAATACTACAACAGGATGTTAGAAAAGACAACACTGATAATATTCAAGCTACAAGGAAAAGAGAGGCCGATGCAAGCTGTCTGGTAGTCTCACCTCTTTTGACAGAATTTTAAGGATTACCTTTGCCTTGATAAAATTGCTTCCTGAAGCGATAAAAGTATCAATTTTGTGCATGCTTATGGTTTTGCTTCCTTTTGATCCGTTCTTATAATTTTTCTTTTTTTTCCGTATGATTACCAAGAAGCGTGCATGATTCCAATTCACTATCTTTACAAAATACCTTTATCGCGAGTACAGAGTGTTTCTCGATGTAGTAGCACCAGTGTTGAGCAGCGTTCCCTCTCAAAAAGATTACACTGAGCCAATAATTCTTTTAGTGCTCACGCAATTGGCAACGGTGTAGACACCTAACCAGTGAAGCGTTTCAAGCGTTGATAGAGCCCTGCGATATAGCCTATATACGATATTAAACTTGGAATGTTGCATGGGCGTGAGAATGAGGTTTCACTGCGCAAATGGACTGGTACTACAAAGTTGAGCACCTCAAAAGGAACATTGATGTCGAGCATTGGCAATGTTAAAAAATTAGGTGCAAAGTTATATTTTTGCAAACATCGCATTAACAGGCAGCTAACCGATAATTAAGCACTAAAACATACCAAAAATTTCTATAAATGTGGACGATGGGCTGTTAGCACTCGCATGAGTTAAACAACCGCCAGGGTTTTTTTGTTTTTTTTAAGCATCTGAAGGTGGTATGGCTCCAACACGCAGCAATACAAACTTCAGAAATGCTCTTTTCTGAAATCCTCAGATCACATTACGTTTCTACTAAAATAATGTTATGTTTTGTAAAATCAATGCAAACTTTATCACATACTTTATCAGGCTTTGTACAAAACTGTTCAATAAATAGGCTTGTGATAAATTCAAAAACGTTTTTTTCAGTTTTTTCATTGCAGTCTCGAGGTTGTTTTCTTTCTCTGAACTTGTGTTGGCCTTCCTACGTTTCACACCTGTTAACATTGCTTGCAGATGATAGGACTGGCGACGCGTAGTGTTACTTGAAATCGATTTCCTATTAAAATTTTGTGATTGATTCCTCGCTTCCTTCACTTGTGGAATAAAGTTACTTTAATACAGATATGCGCAAGTTTGAATCATCGCAAAAAGATGAAAGCAGGGCCCAGTCGGCTGATTCCTTGAAAGCCTATAGAAAACGTAGAGCTTTTTATTGTTAAACGTATTGTGTCACGCAAATATTGATACGGCGTATGTTTCAGTCTTGAGCAACTTTTGCGTTGTAAGTTTATGTCAGAAATTTGCAGTCGTGGGACAAAGTACCAGTGACAATTTCTCTGGGTAATTCCCTTGGGGAATAGTATACCAGATTGCAAAACCACGTGCTATCTTCAGAGCTTAACTAATCAGAGCATGCCAAAACAAAACGTCTGGCGGATGAATATCTTTGAAGAGGCAAACAACCTGCCAATTCCAAGCCATCAGAAATGTTATTTCGCAGCAGAAATGGGATCTGAAAATGGCAACCTTGAGCCATTACGACACATGATAGCGCGATGCATAGCCCCTTACTTATTTTCAGGTGTGGTGTGGCGATTGCTGCATGACTGCCCTTGCAATAAATGAGTAAACTCAATTACTCGAGCTTTGGGCAGATGGGGACGTTTGCAAAACTCGCTACAGTCTCCCCCATCAAATATGTACAAGCCACATTTGCGCCAACTACGCAACTGGGAGGCGAATGGGGACAGCGGAGAGTGCGTCTACTCGTGAAGACTTGAGAGTCACGCATACTGTAAACGTCAACCTTGTCACAATTAGTAATTGGAAACATTTTTGCATCCAAGCTAGTTTGTTTTAGCAGAAAATCAATTTTTCGTGTTTTGCGATGAAATGCTGTGTAAGCTTATTCATTGTTGCTCAAGAGTAACAGCGTATTTCTTGAATAATTTTTTGCCCTAAATTACGCGTTTCATTTCTTAGAAGTAGAATTCCAATTACTTCCGTGAAATTTTGATGAAACTTTACACACAAGTCTGCTCTATACGTTTCGAAAATAGTTTTTAATTACAAAAAAAAGGCTTTTCTGATCCAATTTAAATGTTTTCCAAGTGCTATTTATTATTGCAACCCAGTTATTAATTGAAAAAGGTTTGTAAAAGTCTTTGAAAGTTGGCTTGCGAATCCATGCTAATGAAAACAATAATAAGAAACTGTTTTGATTATTATTTGAAGAGCTCCCGGAACGTCTATACATTTCGGTTTCATGTTAAAGTTTTTCTTGCCAAAATTGCGGAGATTTCAACAAATCGACTCATTTTCGTCTTTTTCCTCTGAACGACAGGGGCAGATCCGGTGGGGGCGATTGTGGCGATGGCCTACCCCTAAGACCTACGAAAGTAACTTTATTCACCATAATTTTGTACAATTCAGAATACAAAATTCGCGATATAAGGCCATTTTGTAGTCCTGCAGTGACGTACGAGGTGGGGTGGCGGGAGGTTTTGCCCCCCTCGGCTTGAAAAATTCAGGGCAAACTCTCTTTTTCAGGGCAAGCGCAAGTTGTTCAAAATTCTGAATGATAAAAAATATGTATTCAATACAGTGAATTCAGACCACACTCTGTTTTTTAGGGCAAGCGCAAGTTGCTCAAAATTCTTAAGGATTGAAAATATATATTCAATACAGTGAATTCAGGGCACATTCTGCTTTTCAGGGCAAGCGCAAGTTGCTCAAATATCCTGAATGTAAAAAGTATGTTCAATACCATGAAAAATTCCAGGGCATCTCTGCTTTTCAGGGCAAGCGCAAGTTGCTCAAATATCCTGAATGTAAAAAGTATGTTCGATACCATGAAAAATTCCAGGGCATCTCTGTTTTCAGGGCAAGCGCAAGTTGCTCAAATATCCTGAATGTAAAAAGTATGTTCAATACCATGAAAAATTCCAGGGCATCTCTGTTTTCAGGGCAAGAGCAAGTTGCTCAAAGTTTCTGAAAAATGAAGAATATTTTATTACAGTGAAAAGTTCAGGGCAAAATCTGTTTTTCAGGGCAAGCGCAAGTTGTTCAAAATTCTGAATGATAAAAAATCAGTGACGTGCCGTCAGGGGAGGCAAGGGAGGGTGTGCCTCCCCTTCCATAATCATGAAATGTGTAGAACGAATTAGGGAACCAAAATAACAAGTTGAATAAACATTTGTCCTTTCCTGTTGAAAACCTGCAATTATTGTATGATTCTAATCATTTTCATAGTCAATACATCTGGATTTGCGTATTTCTTCTTCAAGTCAAGGGAAAGTCACGAAGGGAGGCAGCGACTGCGTGTGCCTCCTGTCACCGGTTGGCTTTCAACTGTGTTGAGCGCTTGCCGTGCAATTACCTTTATGTCAGGTCTGTAGGCTAACCTTCATGTCAGCTACAGTGTAATGTTTGTATACACTTTTAATATACAGTATGTACTACTTCTGCAATATGTTTTCGCATTCCATAGTCTGGCACTTACTTCACGTTGTGTGTAATATACTGAATATGCAGCGTTACGCCACATGAGTAGCTGGTCAGATCAGTTATGCCACTGGGCTCATTCGTCTCAAAATCACATTTTTCATGCTTCAACATCCATAGGCGTACGAGGCGGGGGGTCGGAGGAGACCGCCGCCGCCTCGGACTTGAAAAATGTTAGGGCAAACTCTGTTGTCAGGGCAAGCACAATTTGCTCAAAAATCGCGAATGATAAAAGATATTTCAATGCAGTGAAAAATTCCAGGGCAACTCTGTTTTCAGGGCAAGCACAAGTTGCTCAAAAATCCTGAATGTAAAAAGTATATTCAATACTGTGAAGAATTTCAGGGCACACTCTGTTTTTCAGGGAAAGCACAGGTTGCTCAAAAATCCTGAGTGTAAAAAACATATTCAATACAGTGAATATAGTGCAACTTTGTTTTTCAGGGCAAGCGCAAAGTTGCTCAAAACTCCTGATTAGTAAAAAGTATATTCAATACAGTGAAAAATTTCAGGGCAACTCTGTTTTTTCAGGGCAAGCGCAAGTTGCTCAAAAATCGTGAACGGTTAAAAAATCTTCAATACAATGCATATTCACTTGGGGGTGATCTGCGTAATTTGGACTAGTGTAGTTTGTAATCTGGACCAAAGTCGTGATTAGTTATAGTGACTGCGATCTGGACCAAGCCCTCATTTTCTGTAAGAATCGAACAATCGGATGTCGGTAGTTCAACAGCTTGGTATAAGAATTCGGTAACTCCTTTGTTCGTTTTCGAGTTTGCGCTGGGTGGAGGTGCAGGGTGTTAAGATGATAGACTTTTTTGATTAACAGGAGTTTTAGAAGCGGGCAGCACGGACGTGCACATTGCTTGGCTCCTTTGAGTGCGCATCTTTAAGTACCTTGCTCAAGCGCACAGCAGCGATAACACAGGCAGGTTTAGGGAGTCAGATCGTACGCTCCGGAACCGTCGCTTTTAAAACATTGCGTTGCGTCATTGAAGTCGTGTACCTGTTAGCGTCAGTAAAGCAATTACCGTAAAGCAGCGGTCGCAAACCTTATTGAAACTGCGAACTACTTCTTGTGTACCGATTAATGCGGAGGGCTACTAGTTTGATACAAGTGTGTATTACACACTTCTGAAACAAAAATTTTGCTCAATTTACCTTCCATTATTTTATTATTGGTGAAGAAATTGATCATGCTAATGTTATTTTTAGAACAGGCCCGCGGGCAACCTACAAGGTCTATGTGGGCGACCAGGTGCCCGCGGGCACCACATTGATGAACCATGCCGTAAAGTTTCTTGTCTGGGAGAACACAATACGCAAGGGACTTCAACCCTTTGAGTTAACAAGCAAGTTAACTACAGAATTTGCCTATAACGGCACCTCTAGGGTATTGCATAAAGAACGTTATTTCCGAATTGACAATTTGACATTATAAGCGAATTGAAATGCATGTAAAAGATGCCATCGCGACTAAACAAAATGTAACGCTATGGGCAAATTGACGCTCCAGACGAAGCCGTTATAAACGAATTCAACTCTATACAACAGATTTACATAAGGTTCAGGCCCCATTCGGATTAAACTAAAACGTTATTTTCAGGGCAAACTGCTTATTTTTAGGGAAAATTGTTATTTTCAGGGGAAATTTTTTCCGCCCCCCCAGTAAAATGCCTTCCCGTACGCTTATGCCAACATCAAATGTCAGACATCAACATCAAAAAGGCAAAAGACTGTTATTGAAATTTGTTTTATAACATGGTTCCTATATTGCACATCCACCATCGCTTCATGAAACCATCTGTTTGGCTAATTATTTCCCCTTCAAGTTCTCAGTATCTGATTTGCTGCATTGTTTGGTTAGCAGCATTCACAGAGCTAAAAATTCTGTTGGCCGCAGACTCTTTTGCAAACGTATTTCAAAGTCTATCGATGGATTTCGCAAGATCAATTAATTAATTTGCAACTGAAAATGCTAGATCATGCTAAAAAATTAATCCGTTCAACTTCAACTCTGCAGAGGCAACTTATAAAGTACAATTCAACCTCGTATGTCAGAAACTTCAATTTAAATTTAAGCTGAGTCAATTTCATCAAGTGATTCGAAGAGCGCATAGTTTTAACACGTGATTTTTGTATCATAAACGATCACTCCTTTTGGGAGATTTGAACGATGCACTAATTTACGTCACCACTGATATTTGTCAAGATCATCAGTTTTCATTAGCCAGCTTGTTAGGTAAGGTCTTCAAACCACGATTCGTTAAGTTGAACTTAAAAGGCCTGCAATTATGCTACTTTCATCATAGTGTTGCGATCGGAAATCCCGAGCGGCATGTGCGCAAAGCTTCGCACAGTGCCAGCAAGCAGCAAGCGTGAAATAAGGGAGGAAGTTTTGCCGCAAATTACAGGCGTTATAAGTCAGCGGCATCTTAGAATAATAATGCGATATCCGTAGACCATCAGCGCGAATCCAGCAACAAGCGATCAGATCGCACAAAAAATTACTTGCTCGTGCCACATATATAATGGTGTTATCCTTCGCGCACATCCCGTTCGTGGTGAATCACACAATCAACGCAACGCCACCAAAGAGGTTGCAACAATAGGAACTGCAGATACTTTTAAATTGAAAAGGAACTAAAACCTGGTAGTGTTAAAATGCCTCAGAGGTCTGCATTTATAGCACAAGCATTTTTTTCTAACGCACTTGGCATTTCTGTTTCATAAGTTTAAAAAGTAAAAAACTAAATACAAAATTGGCTTGGATCCAAGCAAAAAAACAAGCTCGGCATCACTAAAATGAGAACATTTGATGTTGACAGTATGAATCGCCTTAACATATTGCAAACAAAGTTAAGGCGGCCAACGTTCTTGTCGACCTGCGCTAACAAAACAACGGATCGAGGTGCCCTGCACTTAGTTGAAGGTTAGAGTGCCGACCACCTCCACTTTTTCCAAATCAGAGGTGACGAGAATGTAGTCCAGGGTGCGTTTACTGTGGTCATATTGCATTGTCAACAGAATAGGTGCCAAACTAAAATGAAAGCTGAATTGGAAGGAAATGTAGAACAAGTGAGGTGCATGGACCATGGGCGTCCGCAGAAATTTTTCCAGAGGGGGGCAAAGTCGACATTTTTCTTATCTTTTTCAGGTTCTTGGCGATGCAAAGCAAATGGACGTAGACAGAAAAGAAAGTGTTCAATGTTGCGGTAATAGTTGCATACAATGTTTTCCTTGTAAGAAAACTTGACAGTGAGCAAATGTTTGTTTTAGTGAGCATGGATTTTTTAAGATTGAGTTAGCAGAGTTCTAAATGAATTAGAAAACTTTGTGAATTTTTAGAATAAGTGTAAAATTTTATGAACATACGAACAAACTACACATTTAATTCAAATAGTTTCTCCTTGTTTTCGTGCTTTTCCAATGACTCGGAATGTTGCAAGTGCCCGAGATGAGATTTCACTGCGCAAATGATCTGGTGGTACTGCGCATTTGCGCACCTGAAGAGGGAGCACTGGTTGCAAAATATGCGTTTTGTTGGCAGCAATGCTTGTTTTTCACTCATGTTTCCTTACACACATAGTATCGACCAGGGTTAGGCAAACTTGTTCAATAGAAGAGTCATTTGCAGAAACCAACAACACCAGCAAGCCGCAAAACCAGTTTGTGGTGTCAATACAAATATGGTAAAGACTGCAAGTTTACATCAACTGATGCGCAGAAATTGTCAGTATTAAGTTTTTGTTTGATTTTCTAGTTCCCGAAAATCTGGACAGTTTGTTGTTAAAGCTGTGCAAATGCATTTCCCAAGTCTTCATTTTTCGGGTTCAGGGTTGCACGATGGCATGAGTTTACGAACTTCATTACAGAGAAAAAAATTACAGCAATATGTTGTGCTATACACCTAAATGATTTATACACTGGTATTTCAAATTCTGGGTGTTTACTTTCTGGAACCTGTCGCCAGAAATTAAGTGTAAAGTGGCATTGACTAAAGCTCTTCTTAGCCAGATTTTCTTGCATTTCGGTCAGTTTTATTTCCACAGCAGACAAGTTTGTGAAAAACGGTTAGCGAACTGGACAGCCAACGCCGGGACATTAACATTGAATGGATTTACAAGAAACGCAAAGCATGGTTTTAACTCTTAGAAATGGTCAAATCAAATCTGGCTTAGAACTTCTCCAATAGTCTTACAATATATTTTAATATTCTTCCACTTTGTGGTCTGCAATTGCCTCTTCGCGAAAAGCATTCGTTCTTATTCTGACATTGGGAAAATGAAAGAATGCTTTGGACGATATGTCTCTTTAAAAAAAATTTAATTTTCTTGTGGAACTTAAGTTGTCTACCTTGCGATTTAGGTTCACTGTCGTTGTTATCAAATCGCGCAGACTCCCTGGTGACCAGCGTTCCCTCTAAGGCGTGCAAATGCGCAGAACTACCAGAGCATTTGCCCCCATCCCCACCCCTGGTATAAACCTGCGTGGCTTACCGCTATCAGCAGTCACTGTCTCACTACATTACCTGCCACGATGTCTGCGTTCAATAGTTACATGCGGCAAAACGCATACTACTGTGACTTGAAATGCATCTTCAAAGATTTGTTGCCATGTTGTTGTTACGCAACAAAGGTTAACAAATTCGCTCGCGAGTTTCGCAACCTGCTTCTGGAGGCAAAGAAGCGGATTTAGTGAACTGCAAGCTCATAACTGCATGTTAATAAAACAGTGAACCTGACTCTTGAGCAGTATGAGTGTCATATCGGCAAATAAACTGTCATTGCAAGAATTTGCCCAACTAATCAGAATTAAACTGCTGATTTCACGTTTTCCAGAAAATGTTCCTTCTTAGTGCCAATTTCCAGGGGGGCGCAAATGCCCGTTTTGCCCACCCATGCGGACGCTCATGGCATGGACAGGTTCTCCACCAGTGTACGTAAATGGTCCCAATGCCTACAAAATCGCATTTTTCATGATCACTAGTTGACATTGGGACTGTTATGCTGTTAGACAAACTGTTATGTCAATAAGGCAAACATGCTTACCAATACCAGTAAGCTGCAATATCTTTGGTACAGCTGGCTTTCCACACTTACCATAGCGCATGTAATTTTCCTACAAAGCCATCAGCAACACCATGCAGCATCAGAAGTCGCATTAACAGTAAGAAGCATGTTTTCACAGAGAAAATTCTGACATTTTTCATTGTTTAAATTGTTGATTTTGCTTAAAAATGCACACGTTAGTCAATAAGTTAGTTGCATTAAGTGTTCAAAAATATTACATGGCTCTCACGGAAATACAATTCAAAATATGTAGGTTTCATAGCTCCCTTAACCAAAAAGGTTCCCGACCCCTGGACTAATCCTTCCTTGTAGCTTGAGGACGAGATCACGTAGATATGGCATGCGAACGGTCTTGTTATGTCACAATGTCTGGCCGTTGTGTTATGTCACAACACCACAGTTTTGCCTTAATGCTTAGTGGTGCTGGCGCAACATGACCAATTTTAATGCATTATAGCCTATTAGGTGAGGAGCGGGGCGCTGTGTTGATGCAACTGTGCAGTTTATGAATCTATGGGGCGCACAATTGAGGTTAAAGAAGATTCAAATAAGGATTTTAATTTTTTCCAAGCCATTTTTGCGCCCCCGTCCAAGTGGCGCCCATGGCACGTGCCATGCCTGCCATACCCTAGATACACCACTGATCAAAGTGTCTTCTATCAGAAAAATACGTGGAAATGACCATTTCAAGACGATTTACATAACAATTAATGGCTAATGAAATTAATGCAGCTAGCTTAGCCGTATGTTTTATTGTACTTCGAGGTTTGCTAAATATTCTTTCTGTTGTGGAGATCACGACGAAAATTGGATTGCGTAGAAAGTGACTGGATGAAATGCCTTTTTGCGAGAAACTAACATACCGGTAAGCGAATGCGATAGTACTTCAAGAAACTTTTCATCGACTTCTAAAGCGATATTGAAGTCTATGCCGTATTTTATTAACACGGGTGGTCAGATTTTGTATCAAGTGCAGTGGGCGTTTGCTCGAGGTTTAGGGAAAAATTTAAGCTACCATTATTACTGGCGTTCCCGCGACGTATGTTGCTGAGTCCGGTGTCAACGAAGTACTGCGCATGCGTAATAAATACCGCAATCCTCTTGACAGGAACGAGACCGATAGAAACGCCATAAGAACAACTTGCAAGCTGCATTTAAAAAAATTACAGATAAAAAGTCAGGGGCACGGCTCGCAGTAGTTGGAACCAACCATTTTTGGAAATGAATGACATTTTTTCGACAAATGCAATTGCATTCGTTTGTTACGCTAGCTAGATTGCCCGTTTATATTTCATTAGCATTGAATTATTTTCCAAATAAATACTATTTTAGACAACACTAAAATCATAAGCGGGGGGCGATTTTTTAGCAAAGTTCTCTTAGGGAGGCGATTGTACAAAACAGGGTGAAGACTGCTGATCTAGAGATTGAATGTTTAAATAAATGAGCTACTCTTTAGAGTGGTTATTTTGTGGATATTGATATGTTTTGATAATCAGAGTGGTGTCATCGCTATAGGAACCGGTGCTGTGTCTCATGCAGTTTCCTTTCAATATCACTTTTAGAGTAATAGCTTTGTTTATCTTTTAACGCGTTCATGAGTCACAGGAGCGCCAGTCATTTTTCCTTCTGCCAGTATCACCACAAACGTTGCCTTTAATACGCAAGTGTTTCATTTAGCAACTCTGAATAACGCAAGCTGCTTTTACGCCAAGTCGCGTTTGATTTCCTTTCTTTTCCAGTGACTTGACGGTCAGCAAACAGGCGGCCCCCAACACTGGCCTCCTGCAACAAACCACAAATTTTTACAATACGACTCAGTCGTCGTCGTGGCTTGAGCCAGTTGTTACTATCCACTGCTTGGCCGCACTAGAACTCGATGCAGATGTTGAGCAGCCATTCAATTGTCTCAACAACCAAAACCGTTGGGCAATGCAGTCCATGGGGAGAGAGATGGATCCGACATTGGAGGTCTACAAGGTTGACGGTTTGTTCTTCTGCGCCACACGCAAAGGCCGCATAGAGCAGGGGTCCGCAAACAAGGGGCCGCGACCCAAATCTGGTACGGGAGACCTTCAATTCTGAGTCGCGAAAAAATTTAAATTTACATTCTAAATTTGTCATTCGCATTAGTCAGGATAAATGCAATCATTTACCGTTTCATGTGCTAAGGTTCATAGAATTTTGTGCAAGAAAATTGCTGTTGGTAATAGTAGTCTTAAACGTGATATCTACTTATCAATATTTGCCACAAAATCACATGCTCACGAAAGGTTTGTGTCGCGAGAATTTAGAACTATTTTTAGGGTCGCGCCAAAAAATATTTGTGGACCCTGGCATGGGGGGCCGCATACCCCATTCGCGCAAGCAGGAGCGGAAACGTCAGACACCGGTGAGAAGGCGGTTAAGTTGGACCCATGCTTTTCTTGGAAGGACCATTCCAAGAAGGTGAGTGCCGATGTCGGAGATGAAAGTACGGAGTCTCGTAGCGTTGTCCAAGCACTCCTCATTCCATCAGTGATCCATCCAGAACGCTTCACGTCTGCTGTAGCCATCAGATGAACAGATGAGTTGCTGTGCGGTGGATACAAATGGGTGTCTCGATTTGAGACGCCATGCATTCCCACTCGGTGGGCAGGTAAGCAATGAGTGGAGCAGATGTCCAGGATCCATGGCAGGTGTGTTAGAAACCATAGGGCTTCATTGCGACGGTGCTCAGTAGATTGGACGCCTGCGAGGATAGGAAGGTTGTCCGCTGTTACATGGTGAAGACATTCAGTCACAATTCGCAAGGCGTCGTTGATGGCAGGAACAATGAGGCGGGTGTGACCACTGCGACGCCAGAGAAGAGCGCAGTACTCTACTTTTGAATGAATCAGGGCCAATGTGGCTGTTTCACAACGTTGGTGCTCCAGCAACCCATTCAGAGGCAGCAAGCAGCCTCAAGAGTGCGAATCGTGATGTCAACTTTTTGCGAAGTGACTCAAGGTGTCGGCAATACGCGAGCGACCTGTCAACGTTACTCCAAGGTATTTGCGTTCGGGGCAAACGGGCATGGTTTCGTTGTTGTGGTTGACTTTCAGCCTCGCGTTTGGTTTCCTTGTTGAGGTGCAGGACTGCCGACACCGTTTTTGCAGATCAGAACTTCAGCTTCCAAGCCTGGAGTTATTCACCTACAGTTGACATGTCTTTGCTCTGCACCCCTTCCAATGCCTGCCAGTATCCATCAGCATGTATGATTGCTAGATTGTCAGGGTATGCATTTTTTCTGGAGACGGTATTTGGCAGGTCATAGATGTTGAAGCAACATTGTGCCAGGACGGATCCCCGCGTGAAACGTCGTTCTTAAGGCGTCCTAACCTGCTCCGTTTGCCGTTGCCGGAGATGAGGGTGAAGCAGCAATTGGCAACCATCTCCATGATGATGAGGACCGTGTGCCTGTCAGGTAGCAATCGCAGTAGATTGCAGGTGAGGCCGCGACGCCATACAGTGTCGTAGGCTGCGGAGAGATCGCCATACACAGGTCCGGCCTTCTTCTTGATCAACTAGTTATCCTCGATGTCCTATGTCAGCAGGGCGACCTGATCTACAAACATATTACCCATTTTTTATTACGTCAGCACTATTTGTGGCAACTCCTCCAGTGGCGACAAATATCTGTTAGATAAAGCGCAACTCTCCGCTGCAATAATCATATTAGGCTGTCTATAAACTACAGAACATCTTCTTCAGATGTTCCACTTGATCTAAGTCTCAAAGCGTTGTATCATAGTAGAGAAATATCTATGCTCGATTACTTTTCTAAAATAATTTTTCGTTTAGTTCCCTGCCCTTTCCTGTGAGTTGTTTAGATCGTTCCGTGAATTTTTTGCGCTACGCTTTGCGCCAAAATCTAGGCGTTCAGATTCCAGTTAAAAATCTCTGCATTTAACTTCATTCTTCGTAAGGCTCCGAGCTTGTGAAGTTTTGTGTCACTTGGAAATTAAATATTTTCCCAGTAACTGTAATTTCATGAATGGTTTAAAATCTTATTACCACGTTGCAAAACATAGCACCCCAGCCTTTTGGGAATTAATCCTCGTTTGACGTCAGTACGCTGCGTGCTTCGCTTCGTTCACAGTCGTTTGAACATATTTAAAAAATTTTATCGCATTTGCGATTGCAGTTTTATCGAAACTGAGCTTCACCTTTTCTTTTACTGCAACCTTCATGACGCCACACGCTCGATTGTTTGTAACAAGGTCTGTAATATTTTAACCGATAACAAATCAGCTGAACACTTCGATTGTTTGAGTACCGTTGAGTTGCTGCGTCTACTCCTAGTTGGTCTGTCTGATGCGCCAACGCAAATCTCGGTGGCTGTATTTTGCGCCGTAGATGAGTTCCTCACGTCTTGCGATCGATTTTGACTGTAGCCTCGTAACATTGTGTATCATTTATGTGTGCTTCGTGCTTTCTTGTTGTATTTATTTATATCAGATCGTCGTGACACTCCAAGATTGCAATAATCAGGCCAACCCCTGTCGAAAAATTGTCGCTAAGAAACAAATAAATAAAATAAGTGTTCATCTAGGGCAGTGGTTCTCCACCATTTTTGGACCACAGACCATGTTTTTTAAGCAAATACCGTCTGTTCGGTGGACCACTTTTCTAAGCTAACACCTAATGAACAGCTAGTCGAAAATGCATTCCACACAGGACAACAAAACTAATTTTAGCCAGGCAGCAAGCTTCTGAGGAATCTGCCTGCTTTCATACTTCTGCGATGATTAGAATTTGCAAGAATAACTGTTTTCCTCAGTTGCAAGCCAGAAAGATGGCAGCAAGTATATCGATCACAGTTTCTTTCACAGGAAAATCAGTCTCGCGTTTCTAAACGCATTTTCAGTCCTTATTAAAATAGAATGAACAGGTCAGCGAACGTTTTATCAAGGATTTATGGAAATATCCATCTCAAATTTGTTTGCGCATTGAAGAAACACACAGAGCATAAAATCACCAACTGCGAACGAACTTCGGTATTTTTTTCCACTTCTCATGTTTTTGAAATTAAAAAAACGGTACTGTCATCTAGAGACCGAATGCTTCAAAATGAGCTATTGCTTAGACTGGTTGTCTTGCGGATATTGTTTTGATCGGCCTTAATGCTAAGCGGTATTTCATTTCTTTTTTGTAGGCATAGGTATAAGTGGCTGTTTGCTGGCTTAGTGGTGCAACAGTTTGAGGTTGTAATGTTCAACTGTGAAAATTATTTCCTATAACTTACTTCAGCGTGTTCCATGTAGGTTTGCCCTGCGGGCCGTTTTACGAAAACCTGAAAACTTGCAGGTTACTTTTCACAAAATTATGTGTAAAGCAACAGATTCTTAAGATTTTAAACTAAAAAGGGAAGATAAATGAGTGCGTCATTGAAATTATCACACAACAGAAAATAACAACTTATTGCAAATCTCCATCTGTAGAATATCGAGGCATCTCTGACACTATCGCTCCTATTTAAAACCCAATATGTTAGTTGTAGCAATCGGAGATTATTGTCCAATGTTTCGTGTGCAATCCGATTTCAGTTTTTAGATATGACTTGCTTGTGCTTCATGGCAGAAACCCTGTTCCAAAGATCGAGGGCATATTTTGTGCGGAATCGTTCAGTTTGGGAAGGCTATCCTAACGGACTAATTTCCAGAACCTCTCTACAATCTAGTACAACGCCATTTTTGATATACATTTTTATTAATAGATGTTATGCTTGTTCCGACTAAAATTATCTACTGTAACATATGCGCAAGACACAATACAGAGAAATCTCGCCGGCCTTAAAAACCTTATACGGGCCTGAAGTTGGACCACAGTAATCTACCTAGTCATATCTTTGAATGTGCATAACAGATTTCATCGACTTCAATTCCGATAGAATATTTTTGTTTAGGTGGAAACGTACACTATTAGTGTATGTGGCCTTTTAGCGGACTCAGAGCGTAACGAGGTTAGATGGAGCCCGGGGCAAGAAGCAAGTTTGACGCCCACACGTTCGAATTTGAGGTTTTCCGAGGCAAATGTACTGTATTGACAAAGTACTTGTGACATTGTTGGGACTTTTCGGCGCCCCTCACAGACATTCGGCACCTCCGTGGTGATTCGGCGCTCAGGGAAGTGCGCCCGCCTTGCCCGCTCCTCGTTACGCCCCTGGGCTGACTTCATAGTCTGAATATGTTTGTCTTGTTCAACAGTGTGTTTTGCCTAACAAATCATGTAGAAAATTACGCAATATATAGTTTTAACTTTTGAGTCCACTTGTGCTACTGAAGTGGTTATAATTTCTCTGTACTTACAACATATACGGAACACTAAACTTCTACAAGGAATATCGCAATTTTGTATGCAGTAAGATTCAAAGTGTTTGCACGTAATCAACGTTCAAGGTGTTTCTATTTTAATTGTCATTTCGTTTTTGTTCAGATACATGCTAATAGCAAAATACACCCGTCTAATTACTGACATGTTGTGGGTCGCTAGCCAAACAAAACCGGCGTAGAATTCCTGTGCTCCCGCGTTGGCAGCAGATGCGCTCATTGTGCTGATTTCGAGTGAGTCAAGAACTCGAATTACTTTTCATAGAAGACAACCTGTTAATCAAATAACAAACCAGAACCATGGGGAGCACCTGATTGACAGAAAAACAGGTAGATAAGTAAGCAAACCCGGCTAATCAAACTTTAGTGATGCGGCTTAACGAATAACTCTAAAACATAACCATCTACTTTGACAATCACAGTGGTGATTTGTTGGCAGAAATGCCTGGCATGTCGTCTATGATGCAGAATCTCAACAAAAGGGCAAGCTCCATTGAACGCCTGAGCGAAATTTAGCAGAGGGCGGAGCACTTTGAAAATGAACGGTTATGTTCGAATGACGACAAAGCTCTGTAGGATCGAATAACGAGTTTAGGACAGAAAGCAAAGTTCTGTCCAAACGCAGCAACGATTTATCAGATATCGGAACTCTGTTGAGAAGCTAAATCATTTTCGCAAAACAATGAGAGCAGTGCAAGTTATCACAACAGTGCTCTGCGCTGCGATTAGACGGAAAGCGTGGTCAGTGCATTGGTTTCACGAGAACTGCTGCATCCTTTTGAAAACAATTTCGAACCAAGTTTCGCTCCTGCGTGTGCTCAGCACTTAAAAAATTTCCAGCCGCGAATTTCGATTTGCGCTTGCGGTACAAACATACAGTGTCATCTGATCGGCACCCGATTGTCCTTCGCCGAATCCAGATGCACTCGAAGATGTATTGCCGCTGGGTGTTCTTTTATTTTACTGACTTGTAAAATGTCACTTCCTTGTTACTGTGTAGAAAAGATTGTGTTGAATTGGGCCAACGGAAAATCAGCTTCCACTGTTGACATATTCAAGCATGACTTTGCTGAGGCTCTCTGACAACAGGACAATGTCGCAGGATCTTCAAAACGTAGAAGATTATCTTCTTTACTGGAAACAAGATATGACGTTAAAACGTCAGAGGGAACAATTCTCTAGCAATACCACAACAGGATGTTAGAAAAGAAAACACCGATAATTTTCCGAACTACAAGGAAAAGAGAGCCCGATACAAGGTGCCTGGTAGTCTCACGTCTTTTGACAGAATTTTGAGATTTACCTTTGCCTTGATAAAAACTGCGTCCTGAAGCGATATCAGTATCAATTTTGTGCATACATATGGTTTATTTCTTTTTTATGCGTTCTTACAATTTTTGTTTTCTTTCCATATGATTGACAAGAAGCATGCATGATTCCAATTCACTATCTTTACAAAATACCTTTATCACGAGTACAGAGTGTTCCTGGATGTAGTAGCACCAATGTCGAGCAGTGTTCCCTCTAAAAGGATTACACTGAGCCAACAATTCTTTTAGTGCCCATGCAATTGGCAAACATGCAGACACCAAACCAGTGAAGCGTTTCAAGCGTTAAAAGAGCCCTGCGATGTAGCCTATAAAAGGTATTTAAACTTGGAATGTTGCAAGTGCGTGAGAATGAGTTTTCACTGCACAAATAGATTGGTATTGGGTAGTTGAGCACCTCAAAAGGAACACTGACGCCGAACATTGGTAATGATACACAATTAGGGGTTCAATTATATTTGTGTAAACATCGCATTCAACAGGCTGCTTACGGATAATTGAGCACTAAATCATACCAAAATTTTCTATACATGTGGACGATGGGCTTTAGCACTTGCATGAATCACACGACCGTCAGGGGTTTTACCTTTTTTTCAAGTACCTGTAGGTGGTCTTGCTCCAACTTGCAGCATTACAAACTTCAGAAATGCCCTTTTCTGAAATCCTCAGATCACATTACGTTTCCACTAAAATAACGTTTTGTTTTATAAATTTAATGCAAACTTCATCACATACTTATCAGGCTTTGTACAAAACTGTTCAATAAATAGGCTTGTGATAATTGCACAATCCTACACAATTTTAATACTTCCACAGAGATAAGATATAACCATTACAGTCAAAGTGATAGCGTTATCTTCATTATAGTTATAATAGGTATATAAAAAATGAAAAAATGTTATTATGTTTTTAACATTTAAGTGACGTCTATTTTTGAAAAAAGTAAATTAATTACAAACATAACATTACTTACAGCACCGCACAAAAACGTTTTACTCAATATCTCACGTAAACGTTGTAAGCAGACTTCTACCGAAGCACATGCAGGGCCTCTGAGAGATATTTTACCAGGTAGTACGAAACGAAGACCGATACTGGGCGCCCCTAGCTTCTGGGTCCTCGTCGAAACTTGTATGACTTAGCTGTCAATATTGATCGAATTTGTATAAACTATGAAGACTAGTGCTGACAGCACACGCCCTTGTAAGAGACCAAAATCCTCGGTAAACTGTTGTGTTAACGCCGCTGACGCGTAAACAAATTTCTGAACAGTAATCCAGTGACTTGACGGCCAGAAAACAGGCGGCCGCTAACGCCGTGCTCTCCCAACAAATCACAGGTCTTTTCCTAACCGACCCAATCCTATGCTTTCTCAAATTCGACAAAACACATGGAGACGTCTTTGGGATACTCCCAAAATTTTTCAAGAATTTTATGCAGAGTGACAGTGGTCTGGTAGTGTTGCGGCCGGGACGAAATCCACGTTGGTTATCATCCAAGTTGTTTCAACTTTTCGCGGCATCTCTTTTCAAGGCACTTGCTTAGCCTACACAATTTTTCACGGCAGTGGCGCAGCTAGGGTGTGGGCTGCCCGAGGCGGCCCTTGAGTTTGGCGTCCCCGAAGCCCATAAAAATACCTATTGAACAGTGACTCCCTCTTAAAGCGTTGTATATATTTGACTTGTTTGTGTACCACTATTATATTACAGTACTCTCACCTGCTCAAATATGGTATGTTTAAATGCACACCAAAAACTCAAACATTGCAAGTAAAACAAAAAGCAAAAACGACATATAGGGAAAAATAGTAAAAAAAGTGTAAAAATTAGGACTTCTTTGTTTCTGAAATGAAAGCTACCATTTTCTACACAGTAACGTTTCTTGGCTTTTTGTTGGCAAATTCTTCAATGGTAATGTCAAAATTTAAATTATCTGTCAATTGTTGCTTTACAGACAGTGTGGCAAGATTTCTCAACCGCAAGGTGCTCATGCTAGATCTTAAGTAATTCTTGATCAGTTTTAATTTTCAAAAACTCCTCTCACAGGTAGTACCACTAACGGCAATTGTGAGGAAAATCCGCAGCATTATTACTATATTTGGAACAGAGTTCCCAAGGTTATACTTTTGAATAAACTGCAGAAATTCAAGGGGGCCTTCTTTCTCTAATGTGAACGGCAACATGGTATGCCGTGATGCAACAATAACGTTCTTGTTAACTGCACAACAATGAACAACAAGCGACGCAACAATTATTATCCATATTTCTTTTTGGGCGATTAACTACACACAACCTCCTGTGCAGCTAACTGGCCTACTTGGAATCTGATTGCAGGACGGTGATCTAAAATTTTCATGATGACGCATCAACATGCTGAAGCAAGAAATCATTTCCCATAAAAAAACGAGGATTCCTCACGAAACCCTTAAAACGCACGTAACCCTGCTACATGTTTTGCGGAACACTAGGGTTCCACGGAACCCCTGATGAAGAATACTGAGCTAGAATATATTTATCCACACGCACGTAAATCTATTTTGACGAGTGCAAATCCAACTACACATTTATTAGATTTACACAGAAATGTTTTTTGTACCCAACAATGCGCTTTTATTCGCAGGTATAAAACTTAAGAGTACTTACAAAAGCTTAGAGCTCACCACAACCACACATTTGCCCACAGTTATCCACCATATTCCTTCTAAGTTCTATAACGTCATATAAGGACTACGATCCAACGTCAATCAACCGTGTAGTGATACAGTAAAATTTGACATCAAGTTTGTTGATGAGCATGTTGAAAACCGTGTTGCAGCTTCATGTAAAAAAACGCCTATTGATACAACATCCCTGATACAAGATTAGTTATTGTTTGGCTAAGTTAACAATTGCTTAAATGCACATGCCATAGTTTAAATTACTGAAAATCAAAAACATCCTTCAACTGCGAGTAGTGTCCGACATTAAAACCACCTTTATTTCAATACAGGCTTTGCAGGTTTATAGTCTACTGCATACCCCATAGTATAGTCTACAGCATACCCCATAGTGCCGCCCCCATAAAATGCCGCCAGGGGCGGACCGCTCCCCCTCAGCTACGTCACTGGATTAAGGATAGAAATGTCGCAGCAGCTTGTGAATTCTAGTTTGCTAATATTTTGATGTCCTTCTGGAATACCAGGCCACTTGACACACACGAGTCAGCCAAAAAAATGTCTTTACGCTACAAGGCATCGACCATTCAGGTCAGATTTCATCCAAAGATTCTTTCATATTTTGACTGTTAGGAAGATTTTGAGTGCTGTGATTGTATTTTTTATCTTTAAATTTACCTCCTGTGTTTCCAATGGTATAATGGTAACTTCGTTCAAAAGATCTTTGAAATACTCTCTCCATCTGCGTAAAATGTTTTCCTCATTGCTGAAAAAGAAACATTTTGGTCTTTTGATGGATATAGCCATTAGCCATATTAGATTTGTTCCAGCAAAGCCGTGGGATAGTTTGATAGAATACTTTTCTGCTTTACCATAATTGGAATCGAGTTTCTGCTGTTGTATTTGATTCCACTCCCCAATATCATCAGTCGTTAGACTCCGGTAACGGTATTAATCTGCAATGCGACATACAAGTCAAGATCGAGCCATCAAGTAAGAGAACAAGAAGTCATTCTGAACTGACACTGAACAGTCAAACACCAATTGATTTCAGTTAATTGATTGTTGATTGTAAACAGAATGCTTGGCAATTTTTAAACTCACGATTGCCATACAAAAGAATTAAACTTGAACAAATCACTAATTGACTTTGGGCATCGAATTACATTGATTTTTTATTGTTCATTTACGTATTGTGTCACGCAAATGTTGATGCGGCGTATGTTTAAGTCATGGGCAACTCTTACGTTGTAAGTTTATGTCAGAAATTTGCAGTCGTGGGACAAAGTATCAGAGACAATTTCTCTGGGTAATTCCCTTAGGGAAGAGTATACCAGATTGCAAAACCATGTGCTATCTTCAGAATTTAACTAATCAGAGCATGCCAATACGAAAACGTCTGACGGATGAATATCTTTGAAGAAGTAAGAAAACCTGCCGCTTCCAAACCATCAAAAATGTTTTTTCGCTGCAGAAAAGCGATCTGAAAATTGTCAACCCCGTGCCATTAAGAAACATGATAGCGCCATACATAGCTCCTTATTTATTTTCAGGTGTACTGTAGTGATTGCTGCATAACTGCGCTTGCAATAAATGAGTAAACTCAATTACTCGGGCTTTGGGCAGATGGGGACGTTTTCAAAACTCGCTGCAGTCTCCCCCATCAAATATGTACAAGCCACATTTGCGCCAGCTACGCAACTGGGAGGCGAATGGGGACAGCGGAGAGTGCGTCTATTCGTGGAGACTTGAGAGTCACGCGTAAACGTCAACCTTGTCAAAAGCTATTAGTTGGAAATATTTTTACATCCACGGTATTTTGTTTTAGTAGGAAATCAATTTTTCGTGTTTTGCAATGAAATGCTGTGTAAGATTTTACATTCTTGCTAGATAGTAACAGTGAATTTCTTGAACAAAATTTTTGTCTGAAATTAAGCGTTTCATTTCTTAGAAGTAGAATTCCAATTACTTCTATGTACTTTTGATTAAACTTTCCATCTTCACACCAACCTGCTCAATAGGTTTCGAAAATAGTTTTTAATTACAAAAGAAAGGCTTTTCTGATCCAATTTAAATGTTTTCCCAGTGCTATTTATTATTGGAGCCCAGTTAATAATTGGGAAAGGTTTAAAAACATCTTCGAAGGTTGAATTGCGAATCCATGCAAATGAAAACAAAAATAAGAAAAAGTTTTGATTATTTGAAGAGCCCCCGGAACGTCTATGCATATCGGTTTGAAGTTTTTCTTGCCAAAATTGCGGAGATTCACACAGATCGACTCGTTTTCGTCTTTTTCCTCTGAACGACAGGGGCGGATCCGGTGGGGCGATGTCCTCCCCCCTAAGACCTACGAAAGTAACTTTATTCACCATAATTTTGTACAATGCAGAAAACAACATTCGCGATTCAAGGCCATTTTGAAGTCCATTGTTTTGTCGCAGTAGTGTTGTAAATTATACTTCGTCTCTCTTACTGTAGGGAAGCTGCCGTTATGAGACTTGACTACCAAATATTATTGAAATTGTCCCCCCTAACCTTACACTCCACTGCAACTCATGACGTAACTGGGCGGCGCGTGTGACGTACGCATAGACAATGATTCGTGGGATGAGAAATGTTTTCTCGAAACATTTTTCTGAAGAATGAAACAGTGAAAAGAAGATTTTTTTAACTTTTCTATGAAATGTTCTAAGATTAATTCATATGTATGATCTTGTGCTTTGCGATTTAAGACGAGCGTTCTTTGCCAAATCAACTTTTGTATGATTTTCCAAATTTGAATAAGATGATAGGACTGACAATGTTACAAAACTTGCAGGGAGCACTCGAGCACAAGATGCATCAGTGGACCGTACTAACTTTTCGTAAACTCCTCACCATTTTGATACTTCCTGCCTCTCGAGTTATTTCACTGCAGCTTTCGTGGTCTTTACTGTCAATTTTTTATGGAGTAACCTATTTTTGTAAATATTACATATTGCTACTTTACTTGACTTCGTACTCTGCTAAATACTTGGAATTTGACACAACGCTTGACAATTTCTTTATTTCAAGTTAATGCATTTACAGAAGGTTTGAGCAAACACTCACAGCCTTCTTAGGATGTGGGCCCGATGAGCACTTACCAGGGGAGCCAAGAGCGTAGGGTCCAATGCTAATTTGCGCTTATAGTGATTTACAATAATAATAGATTTATAACCTTTATTCTAATTGGAAAAAAATATAAGTCTGACTTTCCTGTGAGCCGTTCAACACCATAGCTTATAGGTTCCTATAAAAGGTGAATATGTTTTTGAAGAGAAAAAAATACTAGTTCATTGCACAGAAAATAGCAACTTGTTATTAGGAGTGACTAAATATTGTAGTCAGTCGCCGGGATCTCACAGCTGGGGTGATAAGACCACAAAGGGGGGCATATTTTTAAATGCAATATTGGATGTATGCAGCAACCATGGGTCACTCATAAAATGGTGGAGCACAAATTTTAATCGGGGGCCGGGCACCACTGGCCTCCCGCTGGCAACGCCCCTGGTTGTAGGTGTCATACGTGAAATGTATAATGATGGCTTCATTTGCTCAGAACGTTAAGTATCCGTTAAAATGTAAGGAAGTAGACCTTTGCACATTTTAATAAGTTCCTACCAAAGACGTGTCATAAGATCAGAGATCCATGAATAGTGACTTCGTTCCTTGTAACATTTAGATCTATAACAAACATTCATTACTGCAGTAGATTTTTCGATCACATGCAAAAAAAAAAACATTCCTTTTTCAGAAAACAGAAAGGCTCACACCGACTCCACCACTGCTGACAAGACGTTTGAAATGAACAAACAGCTTTTTGTAAACAACGCTTTTGACAAATACCAAACTCAATACAAAAATTGTGCTGTTATTAGCACATCCCGTATGAATAATCCTAAAAGGTAATGACCACATTGTTTACATGTGGTTTATGTGGCAAAACTCGAAAATATTTTGAGACATTAGCGTTGATTCCCGATTTTCGTTTCATGAGCAAGGAATAGAAATATAAAACTCGTCTAAAAGCTCAGCAGGGCGGGAAGCCTCTCACTTCCATTTTTTGCATCCGGCGCGCGCGTTTTGCATTTGAAATCATTTTGAAGTTGTTGGTGACGTAACATGTAAAACTGTTGTTCACGTTTAAATGCAAATGCATGCTACGTATTTCAAAACAGAGCTTTGAAGATGAAGATAACAAAATGTACGAACGTCGTCTGAAGTTTGTCAGTGACTCAGCTTGTACAATTGCATTTTATCACATCCTTTTGTTCTCAGTGATACTCCAAATGTATTTTCAATTACCACAAGTTTCCTTTTATAACAAATGAACTAACTTTACCTTTGCTGAGCGTTTCTTCTGTATATTCTTTCGTTTACATGCAGGGCGTGGTTTGAATAAACGATTCCGTAAGCTTTCAGATCAAGTCTAAGAATAAAATTAGAAAATGATGTTCAGCTGCATTTGCATTTTGCTCGCTGTGCTGAGCCAAACGAAAATTGGTTCAACGTATTATTTGTCTCGTGTTCTAGCCAGACACTATTATCCAGGTAAGACTTTCTACTGCTCAAACCTAAATATTCACGCGTTGAGTGTTTCCCATATCCTTGCTCAGGTGAAAATAAACAGCGGAGAATACCGTGCTTGGTCGGTCAACACATTCAAACAAAACTTGACATTATGTGTTTTTGTGAATGGGGACAAAAAATTTTCATATGTTCCACGAAATGACTCCAGTGAAACGTTAACTGGGGTTTTCAGGGCGAATGTACGTTATATTTCAGAGTGTTGACTGTGATTACATTTTTTTATCTAAACGAATTCTAAATATCTTAATAAGGAATCTTAATGAAACCACTTATGATCTACAAAATCTTACTGCGGTATTCGGAGAAAGCTTAATGTTTGCAAAAAGAAAAGATTAGATGAACTGGACTTTAACAACGTCAGTGCTTGTTAACTGTGCAATGCTGATGTTCTGTTGTGCGTTTGAAACAAACGCACTAACAACGTCAGTGCTTGTTAACTGTGCAATGCTGATGTTCTGTTGTGCGTTTGAAGCAAACGCTATCCTTCCAGCTAAATTTAGAAATTTAGCAGCCTTTGGCCATTCAAAATTGAGTCAAAAGCATGCATCTGCTCTGATGCTCATTAACGCTTTTGCAGTTGTTTACAACAACTTGGGTTGCTGGAAGGATACCAGACGAAGAACTATGACGCAAATGAGAGGAGGGTTCTTGGATGGAGATGACCGCAGAAGAGTTCGCGCAATAGCGAAATGTGCAATGACGGCCATAGGACGCCAGTGGGACGTCTTTGGAGTGCAAGTAAGATAAATTTTGATTTTAACACCAACTTTGGTTTGAAATTTAAACAATATTTCGTGAACATGTCCTCAAATGTTTATTTTCACATACAATTTTCTGTTGCGTCATGTATGCCAGGCGTGTGAATGTGTATATGCAGTGTAGTCCAGGCGGGTAAATATGAACATATTAAATTGTGAGTTGTTGAAAAAAAACAATTACATTACCATGTGACTATAGAGTAGTTTCCACCTATTAAAAGCCTGTCAATTACTGTACAGTCATTGCGTAATTACGGAATAAGTATTTTTAAAAATTACATGTTTGTGGACTCTATTATTTCTCACACTGCAAAACGTCTGGAGTGCATGCCATAGGTCAAACAATCACAAATTTCTAACGCATGTAACAGAGTTTGGAAGGCATATTTTTGGATAGCATATTTGAAATCTAACCACGAAAATCTATAAAAACACTAATTTTCGCATTTATTACAACTCGCGCATTCAGCGGTTGTAGTTTTCCTTTCACAGTAACCGGTGAGATTCAATGCGAGGTTTGCACGTTTTCAGAGAAATGTTAGAAAGAGTAGTTTTAAATTGTGAAATAGCTGCAAATGCGGAGATATTACTGCATTGAGTAACAGATTTGAACGGCGATCTACAGTTGACGTTCTGCTGTCTAAAGGTTAGCGCCTTTTTCAGTTTAGAGTTTCCAATAATGCAGGTGTTACACAAATTGAAAACGTGATGTTATGCAAATATTTTCAGTGTTGATAAATGCAACGGAAGCAGTGGCGGTTTGTGAGTGTGATTTGTGGACAGGGACCGAGTTTAATGGGGGACGGAGGGAACATGTTCCCCTTTTTTTTCTTTTTGTGGCGTTGCGAATGAATTATTGTTACGTATAGTTTGTCGCACAGGACGTCTGAAGCCGTATTTAAATTGCATGAGAAGAGTTATATACTTTCGTTCAGACCGGGTGTCCTTGCTTTTTATGGGTGAAAGACGGGTAAAGGCAAGATTTAGCTATGGCTGCACTGTAGCCAAGGCTACATATATTCAGTGGAGCAAAATATTAACAGTTTGTAATATCGCGCGTGTACAAGCTGGGTATGTTCTTTGACTTCAATTGTTTTGTAGTACAGTAATCTTGAGTCATTCTGATTTACAGCTCAGTGCATAACAAAGATTGATTTCAATTGCCGTTGACCAGAAATAGATATGTATCTTGATGTATGGGTAACGCAAATTTGTAGCTTGAGCCTATTGGTGTAATTAGCAGTGAGTTTCACGTGTACCAGGTTTTTTAAGGCGTTTTAGGGACCCGATTCGGGTCCCTAGAATTGAAAATCGGGTCCCTAAAATCAAGCGAAAATTATCACCGGGTCTCTAGAATTAGAGAAAATCGGGTCCCTAGAATCAGAGAAATCGGGTCCCTACAGACCATACTGGGTACCTAAAATTTTCCTTAAAAAAAACCTGCGTGTACTGTAAGGTGTAAGTTTTCTGTTTTTCAAAGTAATCAGAATAGGGGGATCTTGTCTAGGTTAGGCTGTATTTACTTGAGAATGCCGAAATGTGCATATGAGAGTAGATCTAGTCAGCGAAAGAAAGCCACTGCCAAAGCAGATCCACTACCTGTTGTTATTGTAAAGACGAAACCACTAATCCAGTCGTTAGTATGCCTATGAGGGTCTAGAGATTATACAGCATGAATATTTTAAGGCTGAGTTAGCAGAGGTTCAAATGGATTACCATTGATGGAGTCTCGAGACTTAGACTTGGTCTCGATGGCTACAGGTCTCGAGACTTTGAATATTGCAAAGAAATGGTTGAGTAAAATTTCTATAAATCAACGATTTTTATTTGTTGCATTTGCAGGTAAAAAACAACCAAAAAAAGGTCAAATGCCATAAATTTGAAACAAAATTCAACTTAGGAAGTGATGACAATATTTTATAAAAAAATTCGGCAAAATCCACAAATTTTGAAGTCTCGAGTCTCGGAAATTTTGATGAAGTCCCGGTCTTGTAGTTTTAACCAGGTCTCGTTCTCCGCGGTTACGGCCTCGACTGCATCACTGCGGATTACACACTTTTTGCTAGGCCATAGCTACACTGAGGCAAAATGAGGCACTTGCCTCGACAAACTTTCTGTAATGCTGCCACAAAACATTTTTGTAACGCTAAATCAAATCATATTACGTTGTGTGGCTGTTTCAAAAAGAGCAGCACTCCAGCTACATTATGTTGCAACCACCAAAGATACTACCAGCATTGATTAAACAAGGGCAGGACGTTATGCCTCCATAAACTACATTTAACAACATACCAAGCCAGTGACGTGATTAACATATTCGCGTCGGTAAAAATTTGACTCTGACTGTGGCCATGTTTTGAATTATTAGCCTTTCTTTGTGCAAAGCTTTTAAATAATTTTCTATATTTGTGTTGATGTGTTGTGGTATTTAACCTCTTGGCGTGCGGAAAAGTGTGGAGGTGTTAACTCAAGTCGGATTGCCTGACACACTTGCGGGGATTGTGCAAGTTGCCGAACGTAGCCTGTAACGCTTTTTGATTGATTTTGAAATGGTTGTTTTCAAAATGTTTGTACAGTACATTTTTTGCGTTTTTACAATGTACAATACAGGGTGGGCCAAAACTAGACGTGCTCTTGACTGCATTTTTACAATTATGGCTGAAATTTCAGGACGGTATTGACAAATACTGGATTGTTCAGGTAAGAAAATTATTCTACTTTCACCACTGATGACAACTACATGTCTTTGCAGACCACGTGCGCTCAATTTCGTGCTATAGGAACTCTGCCTATATCAGGGTTCGTTTCTGAAGACATGTTAGGGTTGGAAGCATCCAATCGCGTGCACTGGCGTGATAAACCCTTCCGAGAATACTTGAAAATACATTTGAACTGAAACAAGTAACTGAACGTATGAATTTGTCATGGGTTTGTCTTTTCAACGTGCTTTATAAAGGTTAATTGATTGATCTTCAATGTTAATCAATGTTTTATTCCCAATTCATATCTTGCAACTGCGACTTTTGTAAATTTTGGTTTGGATTGGGCGAAGGATTTTCTACGCTGTCGAAGTGCTCATTTGAAGTTATTATACCTATTCAAAATACTTTTATCTGTGTGAGGCAGGGTCTCCTAAATGATCAAAAAACAAAACAGCCATCTCGATTGAATACTTTTGAATACGATCAAACAGAATCCTGCAGATTCTATTTGAATAAGATCAAATAGATTCTATTTGAATAAGGTGTAAGGACTAATGATGCGTAGTTTTACGTGAAGTCGATTTCCTATTAAAATTTGTGATTGATTCTTTGCTTATTTCACCTGTGGAGTGAAGTTACTAGAAGACTGACAAGTCTTATGCAAGCATTACCCTCAAATTGGTTCCAGCAAACACTAAAACTCATATTTTATTTTTTATTTATTATTTATTTAACGACAATAGCCTGACTGGTGCAATTTTGCCGTGTCACGTCGAGCTTTCAAAATACAGCACGGGTAATTTAAAAAAAACATAAATAATACGCTAAACGAATACACTGCTTTATTGGAATCTATCACAACATTTCAGAAATTCGTCAACAGCGTTAAAAATAGCCACTGAAACTGCAGTCGGCACATCAGGCACACCATGTAGATACAAGCGCAACAAATCGGTATGACCCAAGCGTTCAAATCGTTCAGCACAGCCTGTTTCGTTCAGAATATCATGAACTTTGTTATGAAGTGCTGTTCGTGCTGCGCAGTGAACGTTACAATGGAAGAATAGGTGTAATTCGGTCTCCATTGCACCACATACACAAACACGATACTTGTTTTTAGGGATATTTAACGGACTATGGGCGAAGCGAAGCATACAGCGAATGGAAGTCATCTGGGGATTGAGTCCTAACAAATGATGAGAACTTTTTTTGGTATGTGATAATGGGAATTTAAACGATTCATGAAGATTGAGTGGCTGGCTGAAATTTTGATTTCCAGTGGTAGAGAATTCCACAAGCTGGAAGCCTTACGGAGGAAGAAGTTACTGGTCAAGGATTTTTTAAAAAGTGGTATTTGAACATTTTGATTGTGACGTAAAGCATACGGAACAAATTCTTTGAACGATCTGAAAGAATTGGCAGGAAAAGGGCAGGGTACCATATAAAAAATTAATTTGGATGCATAACAAAGCAGAGATATTTTTCTACGTAAATTTAGGCTTGTGAGGTTTAGATCGGCTAGTACATCGTTTGAGGATGTAGTTTTAAGACAACCTAGTATTATTTTAGCAGCGGAGAGTTGTGCTTTGTCTGACATTCGATTGTCGTAATCAGAACAGGTAGATGATACTACCGTAGTCAAAGACCGGTGATATGTACCTTTTATATATTGTGAGGAAAGCGTGGCGAGGCACAAGATTGACGAATGAACGAAGAAGGTTAATTTTGGTCATCACTTTCTGATGTAAGTGTATGAGTGTGCCAAGTGAGACTGTGGTGAAATAGTAAGTCTAGATGTTTGTGTGTATCGGTTCCCGAGAGGTGGGTATTATTAAATAATAAAGGGGGGTCATCATTCCTGTACGAAGATATGGTCAAAACGGCAGCTTTTGGGGGGTTGAAAGTAACATTCCAAAGCTCAGACCAATGGCGCAACGTGCAGAGATCTTGAGTAAGCACACTGCAAGTGGACAAGACACTTATCTGAATAAAACAGAGTGGTGTCATCTGCAAAAAGAGAGATAGACGCTTTAATATTTGTAGCAATGTCATTAACATAGATCAAAAATAAAAATTATATATAAAAAAATAAAACTCACATGTCTGAGTGTAGTTTACCACGTTTTCTCAGGAGACCCTACCCCGGACCCTTTCCAGAAAAATCATGACTTGAAACACCAGGTTGGGGGTACAATCAACTTTTTGATTTTGTTAAAGGGTAAATGAGACAAAAAAGGTTAAGAACCACTGATTTAGGGGAAAGCTCTCAGAAAGGGGCCCGCTAAATTGCCAATGTGAAAGATAGATGTGGCATTACGTGGGTAACTGTTGCACGAGGTCAGAAACAGCTGTTTAGAAGCATTCAGGAATTTGATAATGTCTCAGCAGGGAAAAAGGAAAACTAGAAGTATGCTGGACTTCTATACATAATAAAAATTTGAAAGTTTCCTTGCTTACTTCATGCGCATTCTCAATTCTTGTGTAGTTTTGCAAGACTCGATCGTGTGTTGGAGACCTTTTATTTAAAACATATAAACATTATTTGACAACATAAGAAGACTGAAGACAACAAAACATGTCTATCTCATTGAACTGACTCCGAAACAGACCGGACTCGTACAAGAGAAATTATTCGATTTGTATGGACAATGATTTTTTCCAATTTCGACCTGACTGCTTTGCGCATGGTAATATATACCCCATACACTGACAGTTTCCAGTCAGTCTGGGTTGGTCTCCATCACCTTCTGGGTAGGGCACCAACCTAGAAAGAACTCTACACCCTAAAAAGTAAAAGCGAAACTCTGTCACTGTAAATTGTGAAACTTTGTTGCTGCTTAACCCTTCCAATAAAATATGATTGTGTTGATAAGACAGGGTATGTAATCTGAGTGTCAGGATAGTTAAGCTTTCACAGTTAAGGTGCGTACAGAGAAATGCCTGTCACCCTTGACTAAAATGTACGACAGTATTCCTAAAAATAGTTAGGTCGCACAAACCGAAATACTTAAGGTTCAGTGATGTGACAAACCAGTTACACTTGCAAACCGGGGTGGTCCAGCCACACAACTATCTATACTCGACTGCTCGTATTCGACAAGACATCAGCGCAGCCTCATTTTGCAGCTGTAAATTTCCCGGACGCACTGATGAGCGTGTTTTACTCTCCTGTTTTAATGCGCAGCCTGATATTTTTTGCAGTTATGAACTGCTGCATCATAGCGTTAATTGTATTTTCCTCCGATGTGCTAGCTTGGAGGGCTGAAAGTTTATATTCAGCAAGGGCGTTCGCAAGGGGGAGTTGGGGTTAACCACTCCCTTGGGCTTGATATTTTACGAAAACCTTATTATCTGCGCAAAGGAGATTAATTGTTTTCGCATACTTTTTGCTTGTTAATTTGTCGACGTAATGCAAATACCACGGAATGAATTTGCATGAAAATTTCAAGGAATATTGTAAATGGGCCAAACATTAATAATTAGATTTCGGGGGAAATCTCCGTTATCATCTGCGTCCAGAAACCATCTCACCACTTTTTGCAGACCTTTCGTCCACTACGCATGTTTACGATTGTGCTCCGCGGTAGTTTACATTATCCGAAACAATTGTCTTTATTTTGTCTGCTAAGGCTGATCAGCGCAAGCGCTGACCGCATTGGCTACATTAGCAATTTCTGTAGCATGATAAAACTGTTGAACGAGTTCAAAAACCGCAGTTGCATAGAGGCATTCAGACATTTGATATAATGTCTCAGCAGGGAAACAAGAAAACTAAACGTTTGCTGGACTTCCGGGCCCGTAACCAGCTTGGGACACCAGAGGGCGAAGAGTTTTCTAAGAAGGGGACACATTTTTTAAACTGTGTGCAATAGTTTCAAAATACGTCCAACAAATTTTTCCTGTTGGGGGAAAATTTTTCTTGGGAGGCTTGGGAGGCTTCACCGCCGTGGTTACCGGCCTGTGGACGTCTATACATCACAAAATACAAACGTTTTCTTGCGTACTTTATGCGCATTCTCAATTCTTGTGTAGGTTAGCAAAATTCGATCTTGCAAACCAGAGTGTGCGCCAGCCAGTCCAGCCTCACACTTTCAATGCTAAACTGGTCTTATTTGACGAGAGCTTAGCGCAGCCTGATTTTGCAGTTGTAAATTGCTCTGACGTAGGGATGATTGTGTTTCACTCCCCTGTTTTAACGCGCAGCCTGATAATTTTGCAGTTAGGAACTGCTGTGTCGTAGCGTTGAGTTTGTTTTTTCTTCGATAGCCTATCTTGGAGCGCTGACAGTTTATATTCAGTGCAATGACATATAAAATAAGGGGAGTGGATATAGAAAAATATGCATATTATGTCAACAAACTTCGCCAAAACGTTGGTTTGGAAACATGAAAATGACGTCAAATTGTGACGTCACAAACAGCGCACACCAAATACAAATGACCACCATATGACCATGAACCAAAATCCCCCATGAAAATTTTCTGCGTGGGCCACTGCTCATCGCACATTAGAATGACAACGAAGGATATTGCCGATGTGGCGCTTGACTGGTGCACCGATAATGACATATCATATGAAGAGGAACAGATGCATGAATCAGGTGAAGTTGTGGTCGTACCTACTATTAGTCAGTCCACACCATCCGAGCAGCAGTACAGACGAAGAGGACATCAGTGTTGAAGAAGTTCATGCATGACGGAAAAACAACCACACAAGTTCAGCAATAAGAGATAACTTCACTAAATGCACTGTGTAAACGACCACTACTTGCATCACTGTGCAACGGCATCTCTAATATAGGCAGTAAAATCTGACAAACAACACTGAAATCAAACAAAACAGCGTGTTTGCCACCAGATTTCAAACATCTCAGTCGGCACATGAAACAATTGACTTGTTTAGGTGTGAAAAAAGCACCACGAGAAACAAGTACACTTAAAATCACTAGTGTTTCTGTATGCTTTTGAGGAATAGGTTTGGCTATCTTCAAGAAGTGGGTGTCGAAAACGACACCTTGGTAAACGGCGGGGTGCAAAAATTAAAGTGATCAAATAACTATCACAAAAATGAAACAGAATCGCACCATTCATATTTTTGATGAGTAGTATTTTGTTAGAAAATCTCAATAAATATCAAACTCACAGGATGTGTAGATTTTGCAAAAATTGCATTTAAAAATCATTTGGTGTCGAAAACGACACCTGGGCAAATCTAGTGTTAAGTTTACGCAACCATAGTTTAGGAATTGCTGAAACATTGGGTGCTACTACACATGGCTTCTCAAACTATGGGTCGCAACTCCATTTGGGTCGCAAAATGTAATTTTGGAATCGCGAAGTAAATTTTCTTGACAAATCAGATATAAAAGTTTTTGTAAACTTTACAAGAAAAGTAGGCATGCAGTGAATGTATTTCTACTGCATTTTAGGGGAAATGCCTTGTTTCATGTTGTCAGTTATTTACTAAGATGTCTGCCTGAGCTATTAAACAATACTAATCAACCAAGCACAACAGGTTATGCGTTTTTACGTCATGATTGTTATAGCGTACTGACCAATAATGAACCTTGCTACATTCATTCCGACACGAGGAGACACTTGTGTCTCAAAATATATGCCTAGTCTAGCGGCTAGGCTAACTGCTTTGAGAGCACACTGAGTTGTTTTACTGTAGACTAAAGTTAAAAGTTTCATACGCAGTATCAGAAGTTCTTTGGAATTCGATTCAGAAAAGTTGGATCCACAAACCACACACAATTGAAATTTCAGGCGGCCACACACCTGCCACGCCCAGGATGAGTTTGTGGAGTTATTAAACGGCAAAGATTTGCAACTGGAATTTTGAAAACAACAGTTTGTAACAAGAAATGTCTGATTTAGCTATTCATAAACTCTTAGCCTTTACACAACGTATTTGTGTGAAGAGACATTCTCAAAAATGATAATCATCAAGTCAAAAAAACAATCCTTTTTGAAAAATGTTGAAAATGTCCTTCGTCCTCCTTTGTCTTGTATCAATCTACGAATTAATGATCTGTGTAAGAATCATCAAGTGCATCCATCGCATTGGTTGTCCTGATAAAGAAGTCAACATCTTTCCGCCTTGCTGTTTCTATTACGTGGTTGTTTTAGTACTGCATAGTTACTTTTGCAGATTGTGTGCATTATGATATGATTTCAGCACAGGCAAAAATGCCTCTTAAGATTTGTAATGGGACGTTTTCACGTATCAATAACATCTAGGTCAGCGGTTCCCAATCTTTCTCTGACCATGGACCCCATCAGCATTTCGGCAAGATGTGCATGTATCCCTAAAGTTTCTTTCGACAAAAAGGTTGAGTATAATAACAAAAATACACTAATTTGCAATAGACCTTTTAGATTTTTGGAACTATAAAAGTAGACTCCGTTTTCATGCCCGAAGTTGCGGCTGTACAATGAATTTACTCATCAAATGTACCCTTAGAGGTACATGTATCCCACGTTGGGAACCGTGATCTAGGCTATCCATCAAGAGGTCGCATAGAAATGCCTTTTTGAAAGTGGGGCTGCAGAAAAAGGGTTGAGAAGCCCTGCTACTGCATGTTTTACAATTAAATTGTAGGACAGTATTCAAGTTAGAATTAATTTTGATGTAAAGGCTATCATTCGGAAGCATACTTGACATTTTGAACTCCAGCACGAATTTGAGCTTGACGCGTAAAACCTGTTTCAATTCTGACGCAAATAAAAACTGTAGGCCTGCTCCAAAACGACATTCTACGGTGGTGCTATTTTGAGGCTGAGAAAACAGATGAAATACAGCGCGTACACACTTTTTACCAATCAACCCAATAGCCCTAAATCACTTTGCATTGCAAACCCGAACAATTCAACATGCAACGTCATTTCAGGAATAATTTTCAACCTCTTGTAGTTTTAAAGCCAGTAAGCACGTTAAAAATCACCACCTACCAATGAGACACAAAGATTCTCCAGCCTTGTAATAACAAAAAATCTTGCGCAAACAGGCACGACGCTATGTCTACTTCATTCTGATTTTTTAACTACACTTTTCAGCTATCTAGTATAAAAATACATACCAAATGTAATCATTGCAAGTAAGCCTCATTACCAGAATGTATGACATCAGGGTGCATTGTGCAGCTTCAGAGCCAAATTTAAGTACGCTGCCTCTCACCTACACTAGGATGAACAAAATGATTCTGCTGCCTGTCACAGGTCACTGCACTTGCTATCCCGGCGCTGCAGAAACTACAGCAGGTTTCCAGGTCCACGTGGACAAGAAATGCCAAATTGCTCATCAAAAAATGCCAAATAGCTTTAAAAAATGCCAAACAAGCTGAAACAGGCCAATGGCTGTCAGTTTTGAATTAACAGGATGAGTAATGGCAAAAAAACAATGTTGCTATGGAACCAAACCTAGGTTTACTGTAAATAAACCAAATTGTGAATCTCCAAAAGTACCATCTTCTTTTATATGTTCTTTTATTAGACATTTTCAGTAAGTGTTCAAACCAGTAAAATACAGGTTATGATAATACAAATATGCACCATGCCACAGTTTTTAATTACTTTGAATCTGGCGCACAGGCGTCTGATACTTGTCACAATTCCACAAACGTCTATCAAAAAAACTGCAGTACAGAGAACCCACGTAAAAACTGTTCGCTTCCCAGGTTCAGATGGACCAAATACGCCATGTCGCTGCACGAAACATGTCAAATAACATCAGTAAATGCCAAATAGGCTGAAAACATTTTCAAATTATAAGGTGAAAGGAGACAAGTTTTTAAAAAATGCCAAACAACATTTTTTACTTCCAATACTACTAGAAAAGGCCAAAAACATGCCAAAATATGACGTACATGCCAAACAGCATTTTTTCATGCCAAACCCATGGGCGTCGGAAGGATTTTTTCCAGGGCAGGGGGCCAGTAAGGGATTTTCCCAAAATTATTTCCAGGGGGGGGCCCAAAAGTGGTGAAATATGTTTTTTACCACTCGAAATTGAAACATCAACCTTTTTTTGCTAATAACGTTAAAATCCAGGGGAGCCTTCCTCTTCCCCCCCCCTTCCGACGCCCATGGTCAAACCACTTTTAAAAAGGCAAACTTTCTGAATTTGGCATTAAAAATGCCAACCTGGCAATTCTAAAATACAACTCGAGCTTGCAGTTCCTCTTCCAGATGGGCTATCCTTGATGGACAGGCCACAACCTTTCCAGTACTTTGCTATGGCGACACCGGCGCTGCAAGCGCTCGCTGCGCCACTCGCAGTTCCAGACTTTCGTCATTTGCAGTACTTCCCCTACAAAACCAAATAGATGTCTAATACTTAGCTGTGTGCAAAAGTTTTGGGAATGGAGGACACATTGCGAATTCTTCTTGTTGATGCAAATTTAATTATCAATGTAAAACAACAAACTTACCTAAAAACGAAATTTGCCGTGAAAATAGGGGGTGTCGCAGTTACGCAGTGCTTATATACGACCCGCCACTGAATGGAAATAGAAACCTATCAGCATGACTAACTTGAACACACAAACAGCGATATAATTCCAATTAAACGGTGTGCATTTTAAAACATCAGAAATACACTTTGCGTTTGTAAAGATCAGGTCTGCTTTAAATACTCAAACACTTTGTCCTGGCTTGCACAGAAAAACAAAGCTCTTGTTAATTAATTTTTCAGTACGGAGGACAGTGTTTCACTTCAGCAAATGCTCGCAAAACCTACTCGAAGTACGGCCGAAGTAGACGTTGCAGAGCTGACGGCAAAGGTGGCACTTGGGCAAATCAAATGTACGAGATCGTGAAAGTCGGAAAAGGTGCGAAGCATTGTCTTTGTGAATCATTCCTTTAATTTGCTTACCGCGAGCTACAGAGACGGTTATTACTTGTTGTTTGTATATATTAATGCCGCACGAGTATGCTGCTAAGGAACTGCAAACATTTTAACTGCTATTTTTTTATTTTCTCCGGAAAAAGGTGAAACTTTGTTCTTGTGAGATACATTCAAGACTTCAACTCGTACGCATGACATATTTCCAAATGAATGAAAACCACTAGAAATAGACAATATTATTTGACTTGCTGGCTAGTAACAACGCAACATCTTTTCAAAATCATCACTATGACCAAACGCTGCAAAACCGCGAACTTTTGTCTGGCTAATGGCTAACACTGCGCATTACCACCCTAGCTGGAACTGAACGCGAGAGCAGGGTTCAGTGCCCGCAGATCAGCAGACGCTGTAGGTCTCGGTCGTGGATGAAAGTAGTGATGAGGCAAATTGTTACCAAAGCTCTGTGCTTATATTTATATCGATATTTTGCTAATTAAACATGCATTTCTCACTGCTTAAACGTTTGCTTATCTTCGCTGACGCATTAAAACTTTCACCACCTAGGCCTACCCCATGCAGGTGAATGAAACACGGCTTCGATGGTGAAACCCATCCTAGTGAATCTCGGCCTAGAATACATCTATTCTGTAACAAGTCTCCGGATACTCGTCTAGAGCCGTTTTTTGAGACCTGAAATGATATTTTTAATGCTGATCTTTCGCTCAAGGTGTATGTTTCAAAACAGAATTTAGCAAAGTGATTGTTTGAATGGAAACCACTATTTGTGTAATCTACTTCAAAAACAGTGAACATCCTTTCAAACACATTATCAGTATCATTGGAAAACTTGGGATGCTGGAAAGACAAAAAACAACGTGCTATACCCCTGCTGGAGAAATTGGATAAAGTGCTTGATGGCCGTTGGTGGCGTCGCAAAGACGCGATCCAGAAATGCGTGGAAGCAGCTTACAAACGTGGTTATAACATCATTGCTGTTCAGGCTGGTGGTCAGTGTTTCGGATCACGTGACGCGGAAAAAACATACAAGAAGTACGGGCGTGCGTGGCGTTGCAGAAACAAAGGTAAAGGTGGTCCATGGTCTAATCGAGTCTTCCGCATCAATATCCACGACGAACTGTAAGTATTTTGTACAGCACGTGCAACTCGTTTTCAATTCTATCACACCACATACTTTGCAATCAATAATGTTTAAGTTAATGGGAAAAAACGTAAAGCAAAGTTTAACATGGATTTGAATTTGGCGGATTTGGATTTTATAAATTCTGCATAACCGGATTTGGATTTGATAATCATGTTTTGAAATTCTTCGCAGCTTTCAGTTCTTTTCGGAGCTATAGATTACCGCATACAATCAGTGGTGGACTTAGGATTGGGGGACCCGAGGCAAGGCTGAAAGGGGGACCTCTGATGACGTCATCATACTCAGTCAATCGTGATAAGACCTTTTGATAAAGCCCAGGAAGAAGATATACGGGCCACCCAAGGAGAAGTTCCTGAGACTCTACGGCATGAATGACATATCAGAAAATGCAAGGGGGTGTTCATGATGCACAACTTATTAAAAACATTGAAAGTTCGGAAAACAAAATAACGACACATGAAAGTTAAACGATAGCAAGCTGGTATCGTCCCTCACTTCTCTACTTATACAGTTGCTGTTGGGTCCCCTTGGAAAACACAGTTCTTACACATTATAGTTGCTGTTGGGGAACCCTTTCAAAGCGGAGTACTATAAAAATTACAGTTGTCATTTGGGGTCCCTTTGAAAGTAGAGCACTTACTAAAATTTTCGCGTGACGAGGCAATAGCTTCGCTCGCCTCTCCTTAAACACACTGCTGCATACAATCTGTAAGTTTGCTTGAGTGGAGTTTCTCACATCCGTCTAAACTGCACATCGTGTTTGTTTAAATTTGGAGAATTCACCTATTATTCAATGATGCAAGCTACAAGGCTGCTCTCTTGTGCATGATGTAATCAAAGCAAACGAACTCGTGTGATTTTCATTGCTCCAGTCTTGACCCATATCGTTACAGTGATACGTATTAGTGTAACACCATAGTTCATCATGGTTAATTGGTGTATAGCCTTGTGCTGATGATTTGCTTGTGCTTTATAGTGCACCTGGTAATTTTTTTGATTTGATATCGCATACTTATAACTGAGTGCATTTACTGCTAATAGTGCTTACCTTGAAGTATTAACTATTATGATGTTGTGCATAGGTGTAGGAGCATGCAAATTTTTGGGGGTGCGAAGGGCTTTCGCCCTAATTTCCTCAAAGTTGCCCGAACGTTTTTGTGTGACTTTTGCCTAAAATTTTCTCCCACAATGACAGATCATGAAGAGTTTTTTTTGATGTGAACCCCCAAAAAATAAGGTATTCATGTATTTTCTGCCAACGTTATGTAACGTTTTGTTAAGACAAACAATGTTGGTAGCCATTTTTGCCCGGATTTTCAGAGAATTTTCCCAGATTTTCAGGAATTTTGCCCAGGTTTTCAGAGATTTTGCCCGGATGTTTGACAGATCAAAACGTTTGGGTGTGTGCTTGCACCCCCTGCACTCCGCCTCCTACACCACTGGACTGTTGTGGGCCAAACATAGAGCATAAGTTACTTTGAGTTTGTTTCCAAGTTATTTTTAGTTGTGTCAATTGTATCTCATGAAGCAAACGCTATGCTAGGGCGATTTTGCTGTTAGCAGAACACGATTGATATTGTAAATATTGAATTTAAACAAGATATGGATTTTGAAACAGTCTGTTTATTGGATTTTCATTGGCTTTTGAAATGAAACTTTTGGATTGGACTTGGATTTGAAAAACCTAAATACGTTCATCAATACTGTACAGTGGGTTAAGCACGCGCCACTGAACATGATAGGTGTTGCAGCCTCTTCGTTGGCGTTGCGTTAAATGTGCGATTCACCACGAACGCGATGTGCGCGAAGAAGAACACCCATATATATGTGGCGAGAACAAGCAATAATAGAGTGGTCGTGGCGTGTAATCTCTCTTGATACTAGCATGTGAACGATTGAATATAACAACTAGAGTACACGAAGAGTGATTATGGCATGTGATCTCTATTGTTGCTTACTGCCACAGCGTAAAGCTTTGCGCACTTGCCGCTCGGGCTTGCCGATCGCAACATAGGATTCGTTCTATTCCCGAGTTCAGATTTTACCGACGACTTGCAAAACGACACTTGCGGCCTGTCCAGCCTCGTGTTCAACGCTAACGTGAAATTATTGATTCCACTGGCTAGTCGCCAATACGGCATTCACTACGAAAGTGCTATAGTCGCGTGACCCCGGGGAAGCAGCGGAGAAGGGCGCCGCAGACCACTCGTGACACTCCAGAGCAGACCTGCACAACATAGGGCCCGCGGGCCGCATGCGACCCGCGAAAGCTTTTTTGAGGCCCGCGAGAGCTTTTTCAATTGAAAAAGCTCTC